>Ga0208975_1001023_pt1 | contig 12435 bp, 13 predicted proteins | sample GreLakmeER78MSRF_FD_187700 | JGI IMG/M metagenome (GOLD analysis project Ga0208975, IMG submission 187700) | Freshwater lentic microbial communities from great Laurentian Lakes, MI, USA - Great Lakes metaG ER78MSRF (SPAdes) | ecosystem: Environmental > Aquatic > Freshwater > Lake | place: Great... | reverse complement strand
AATGAACCAGCGCAATGCCACTCGGGTGGCTTCGCGGTTCCGCAGTCACGCTACATCTCAATCCCGCTTCTAATCATGGCTAACGCACGCATCGTCAACACTCCCTCGCAAGCTGTCCCCCAGAACGGGGTTAGCCATGCCCAAGTGACCATTGGAGCCACCGCCGCAGCCATCTGCTCGTCGCTCAATGCCGACACCACCCATGTGTTTGTCCAGTTTACGGGGGCCAATGCCCGCGTGACGTTCGATGGGTCAACCAATCCGACCACCTCCCTTGGGTTCCAGTATCCCGATGGTAGTACGGCCTATTGGACGCGCACGATGGCCCTGAAGGCCAAGGCGATTCGGGATGACTCCACGGACGTTGTGGTGGAAGTGCAGGAGCTCAACTACCTGTAATGCAATTTGACGTTCCAATCCTCACCCGTCCGTTCACCTCCAACAAGGGGCTCACCCCGATTGGTGCGGACAGGGAGTTTTGGAGTGATGTGTTGATGAGCCGTCCTCAGACGGTGGAACCCGACATCATCTACAGCTTGGTAACGTCCTCTGGGGATAGGTTTATCGACAGCAGCAGCAATCAATTTATAGCCGTCACCTAACATGGCCGACATTCGCATCAATTCCCTTCCGTCCACCGCTACGTCCTTCAATACGGACGACTACATCGCCATTGACGGAGCTTCTGGTGGTACGCGCAAGATGCTTGCGGCCACTCTTCCGTTGACGGATGTGACGTTGGGAGGCACCTCCGGCCCGAGCGTGAAGTCCACGCTGTCTGCGCGTGCGCCGCGTCAGGGACTGGTGTTTGATGGGACTGGCAGTACGACAGCAACCGTGTCTGCACTTGGAACTGGAGCATGGACGATTAAATCAACGTTTCTTTGTCCGAGCAGCTCCGTTGCTGGACTTTGGGGAGTTGCCCAAGCCGGAGCAGCAGGGCAATCGTATTCAATCTACGCGTATCTTTACACGGATAATACGCTAAATGTCATTGCTTACGCGGTCGGCTCTGGAAATTACCGGATCGCGACAATTTCCAACTTTTTCACGACCTATTCGGGAAAGAATGTCGAGTTGGCCGTGACGCAGAGCGGAGGAACTCTGACAATTTACGTTAACGGAGTTTCCACTTCATTTACCGAAACAACTGCGGGCGGATCACCTCCCGCATGGAATCAAAACTACATCGGGACGATTTACTATCTGGGTGGAACTGGAACCAATAACATATTTACAGGACCGATTTCATCTCCGCTCATCTACAACCGCGCCCTCTCGGCGTCGGAGGTGGTGGCGTTGTATGAGGCGGGTGCTCCGGCGGGTGCGGATTACAACAGCGCGAGCAATACGAGCGTTGTCACAGGATTCTCAAATGGTGGTTACACCACGTTCAGCGGCGCCTCTGCTACTGGATTTACTGCTGCTGCGGCAAGCGGAAGTAATTACGTTGTAAACACTCCTGCTGGCAATACGCAACCCGTGCTGCAAGTGGGATCACGCGTGCGAGTGTCGTTTACGGCTACTCTTACAAGCGGTGCCGCGCCTACTTTTGGTATTCGTAACAATGTCGGAGGCGATGAAGGCACTTTCACCGTAGCCGCCGGAAGCAATTCTGTCATCATCACGATGACGCAGAAATCGGTTTCCGATGGACTTGGAAATGCAGTTTTTCGCAGTACCGGAGCCACTAGCTACGCTATCAGCAACTTCTCGCTGACTTATCTCGGCCTCCTGCTCGCCCCCGACGCGGCGCAGGCTGGCGGCGGGCTGACGTGGTACGACACGAGCGGCAACGCGGCCAACATCACCCTTCCGGCGTCTGGCGTAAGCTGGAATGTGCCGAGTAGCGGGTATTGGGGCGGCAATCTGACGGTGAGCGGTGTTACCACTAGTGCTGGAATTTCAAACAGCGGCGCGCTAACCTTCACCGCTGCGATCGGTCAAGTTGCAGGGTCAATCGCTAAAAACGCTACATACGGTCTGACTTATTACGGCGTTACGGGATCATCTAACGACAATACGATGTTGAACGCATCGGGTGCCGTCGTGCTGTCGAATCCCGCTGGCACTACCAACGCCACCCTCACCGGCAACCTCACCGTCAGCGGGACGGGGACGAGCGCAATTCAGGGCGACACGATCAATCTTGGGGCGGTTGGCAACGTGGCGACGGTAGTCAACCTCTTTCGAAATAACGCTTCAGTTGGCGGGATGTATGCGGGCAACTCCGACTTCAATCTTTTCGGTGGTGCGTCTGCCGCAAGCCATCTGGTAATTAAGAGCAACGGCAACGTCCTCATCGGCACGACCACCGACTCCGCCAACGGCAAACTCCAACTCGCCACCCACACCACCAGCGCGGGCGGGATTGGGTTTGGGACGGATACGAGCTTGTATCGCAGCCAGACTGGGATGCTTGCGCTGGATGGGCTTACTGGCAGCTTGTCGCAATTAGATTTGCGTGTTGGTGGAGTCCAAAAGGCATTCGTAGCGTGGAATGGTGGAGACTTCTATTTAGGCGCAGTAGTTGGGACGACTGTCATCAAGTCATCTAACACCACCGCCCTGACGCTCGACTCCAGCCAGAACGCGACGTTTGCGGGAAGCGTTAAAGCCGCTTCTCAAGTGTACGCCGAAAAGAGCGGTGCTGGTATCGCTGGTCAGTCCGTTGGATTAGTCACGCAATTCACAACGGTAAACAGCACTACGTACAGCGTCACGACTGCTGCTGCAAAAGTTTTTGTCGTTCAGCTTGGATCTGGTGATGCCGCGTTGTGCTACACCAGCTACAAGTCATCGACGATTACAATTCTAGGAAGTGATGGCACCATCGTGAACTCAAATTCGCCAAGCTCGACCCAGCTTGGAATCTGGAAGGGAGCAAACGATCACGTCATTTATTTTGTAACGGGAAGCAACGCCCTTGCTGGTTCCTACGGATCGTGGGGCTTCTGCTTCCTTGGAAATCCGGTCATCTCAATCGCCTAATCTTCACCCATGCAAACCTCCATCTCGCCCGTCGCCGTCTATCCGGCCACCGCCAACACGCTTTACATCCGCTCCATCGGTTTAGGCCCGCCGCCTAGCTACTACTACGAGTTGCAGGATGTGCAGACCGTGGAAAAGACCCGCGAAGTCGCCAATCCCGACTACGTCCCCGCTTCCGTGGATGCTGACGGTAACGACGTTCCCGCGCAGGGCGAGCCCACGATCACCGAAACCTACACGGAGACGACCGTGGTTGTGCTCAAGAACGGCAATGTGTCGATGACGCAGGAGCAATGGGATGGCTGGTCCGAAACCGTCAATGATGACGAGTACCAGCTTGATTCCATCTCGGCCAATCTTGGTCTGACCCGTGCGTGAGCAGCTAAAAGCTGCCTTCACCCAGTTCCCTTTCTGCCTAGCCACCTACGTTTGCCTGATAGGCGCGGGGTGGCTTTTGTTTGTAGGATGGGAGCCTGTTAAGGACAACCCTCCCGTTTATGTCAGGGAGGTGGAGGTAAGGGCTGGGGAGAGGGCTTGGCAGGTAAGCCATACGGGAAGCATGAAGCCCTTCCTTCAGGGAGGGGAGTATGTCGTTACGGTGGCTAATTACGACGCCATTAGGCTTGGCCAAATCTTGGTCTATCACGCTCCCTACAGCAAGATTCCCATAGTCCATAGGGCGGTCCAGAAGGACAAAGATGGATGGATAATGTCAGGCGACGCCAATAGGCATACGGAGTCGTTCTATCGCGTAACTAAGGAAAACTACTTAGGAACTGTGGTGGCCGTCTACAGGCTTGACAAAACCAAAGCTAATTAACTCAATAAGGCGATGACTACTGAACAAGCCCTTAATAACCTATATGCCGCGAGCCGTCGTGCTCCTCTTACTGCTGAAGAGCACGAAATCCTCAGAAAGTCCGCAGAATTGCTTTTAGAGGCAATTAAGCCGAAGGATGAGGGGAAGGTAGCGGAATTCCCCAAAACGCCTTAAAACGAAAGGAATGGCCGTTTAAAGGGCATTCCTGTAACGCCCAATAAGGTGTTATTTATCGGACGTAAACGCCCTTAGCGACCAATCTATTAGATGTTATGGACCTATCCACCCTTCTCGCAGGACCGATAGGGTCCATTTTAGGACTAGGGGGAGCCATCTTCCAGAAGTGGCTCTCCATGAGAGAGGCTAGGGAGAAGCATCAGATGAAGATTGAGGAGCTTAAGCTGGCCTCTCAAATTGACCTCCAGAAGGCAGACATAGCCCTTAGATCGACGATTGAGGAGGGCAACTCCGAAACCTTCGGGAAGGCCATAGACGCCCAAGCTGGGCTGAAGGCCAATAGTGGATGGGCTTCCGATGTTCTAGCCCTGTTCCGTCCCGGCCTCACTTTGGCCCTTTGGGTGAGCTCAATGATTCTCGCGGTGTGGTATCGTGATAGCAATCCAGAGCTTATGAGTTTCATCATCACCTCCACCTTCGGGATGTTCTCCATCTCAGTTGGCTATTGGTTCGGAGTCCGTACTGAGCAGAAGATGGCTATTAGGAGCGTCAAATGAACGTCCATCAGACACGGCAAATCGGGAGTGATGTATTGGCGATGGTGAGTGCCTCCTCCTCCATTGCAGCTTGGCAGGAACAGCTTGATTGGGCTCTTCGCATCCTAGCCTCCATCCTAGCCATTGCAGCCGGTGTCTACTCCATTGTGGTACGCTACAAGAGAAACAAACGATGAATCGGAAGAGCAAAGCCGATATGCCCTGCAACCAACCGATGAAGAGTTGGAGGCCGGGGAAGAAGAAGGTGGTGAAAGCCTGTGCGAATGGGCAGGAGAGGATTGTCCATTTCGGTGATAGCTCCATGCAGGACTTCACCCAACACAGGAGCAAGGAACGCAGGAAGTCCTATTGCGCTAGGTCTGGTGGCATCAAGGGCGGGGAAGGAAAGCTCTCCGCCAACTACTGGGCTCGCAAGGTATTATGGTCCTGTTAGGACGCCTCCCCTAGCGGGGAGGTGGAGGGGGAATCAATTTTCTGTCAACACCAAACTTATGAGCAAATCAGGCGAACGCTACAAGTCGAAGAAGGCAATGATGCGCCACGAAAAGGGCGAGAGCAAGCGCGAGGAGATGATGGAGTATGGCTCCATGAAGACCAAAAACCACGGCACCAGCCGTAAGAAGTGCTCCTAAGATGCCTCTCACCAAGAAAGGTAAGAAGATTATGTCCGCCATGCAGAAGGAGTATGGCAAGGAGCGCGGACAACGTGTGTTTTACGCCTCTGCCAACGCTGGAAAGATCAAGGGCGTAGAGGGGCGCAAGAAGCGGTAGTGATAGGATAGGCGTATGCCTGTCCTTTCCACAGTTGGCGCGGCGAGCCTCCGCGCATTTGGGGCTTTCAGACCTACTTCAGCGGCTCCCTTCATCGTAGCCACTTCTAGTGGCGCAGGGGCAACAGAATACCCCGATCCGACTGATGCCAATTACAAGATTCACCAATTTACGTCTGACGGTACGTTTACGATTAGTGCTAGTCCAGTATCTGCCACTATTCAGTTGATGATGGTGGGCGGAGGCGGTGGTGGATTTTACGGCGGTGGTGGTGCAGGTGGGTACATCTATCGGTCAGCCTTTTCTGTTAGTGTTGGCTCCTATTCCGCTGTCATAGGTGCGGGAGGTGGCTCTGGAACTAGTGGTGGAGACACCACATTTGGAGGGCTTACGGCTCTTGGCGGCGGACATGGAAATGAGGCTTCTGGAGGTAGCGGTGGTGGCGGTGTTGACGGTAATGGAGGCTCTGGATTGCAACCAACCTCAGCTTCTGGAGGCTTTGGAAACAAGGGTGGCAACTGGACCTCTGCCGGTAATGACGGTGGTGGTGGCGGTGCTGGAGGTGCTGGTGGGGTTCCTACCGGCGGTGCTGGACGGGGTGCCGAAATTCCAAGCAGCGGAGGGGTGTATGCCGTGTTCGCCTCTGGTGGGTATGGCAATTCCTCAAGCACTTCCACAGCCCTTCCCGCCGTTGTAGCCAACTCAGGTAATGGTGGTTGGGGCGGTGGTTACAACAGCATTAGCTTTGGGTCTGGTCAGGCTGGCATCATCCGCATTCGTTACAAATTCCAATAATGGCTCGCTATTCCAGATATGGGGCGATTGACAGCCCGATTGCAACGGATGGTGACACAGCCTTCCTGAAGATGAACAATCGTCTGCGGCCTGACCAGCTTCAGGCGGCGGAAATTGCCTACTCGTCTAACGGACGGATGGATGTTGATGGAGCTTGGCAAACCCGCAAAGGCATTGAAAGTTTTGGTCCTACGCTGGCTGGAAATACGGAGTCGATTCGCCTACTGGCTACCCCCACTTGGAAGCTGTATTCGGGTACGGTGAGCATTAGCTCAGCCATCCGCAATGATGCCACGGTGACGGTGAATACCTCCACGAGCCACGGCTATTCCAATAACACGCTGGTTTACATCTCTGGCCTTACTGGAGCCGTTAATCCAAATGGCAATCGCCTCATTACGTTTGTCACTACCACCCAATTTACATTCACCATTACAGGGGCTACTGGAACCGAAACCTACTCTGGTGCTGGAACTAGTCAGCCAGCCCAGCTTTCCGCTGCATCCGTAACGGGCGTCTTTGGATCGTGCCTTTTTAGCAATCCGAATACGGCCAACGACAACTACATCATTCTGGCCACCAACCTGAATGTTCAGGCCATCAAGTTGTCTACTGGTGTAGCCACCACCCTCACCTACCCGACAGGGGTTACGATTGCGTCCACCGTCGAGCTTCTGCACGCTTTTGACAAGGTGTTCATTTTTAGGAATGGGCAGCAAGCCTTGCAATGGGATGGCAATCTGAGCGGGTCGTTGGCCTTCACCTTGGTTCAGGGAGGAGCGTATGCTGCCTCAACGTACATAGACAACTCCAACAACACGGTTGTTCTTGATGGAGTTGCAACTGTTACCACTCCTTCAAGTCACGGACTGTCTGTTGGAGATAAGATTTACGTCGTTGATAAAGGTGCTGGCAGCTTGATTGAGCAGGGAGAGGGCTACACCATTGCCAGCGTCCCGACCACAACCTCCTTTACGTTCTACACCCAGACGCCCGACGACGCCACGCATAAGGCGGTTTATTCCGTTAGGCAGAGCCAAAGTCTTGGTTTGATGCATATGCCAGCCCCCGCTTGGGGCGTTCAGCATCAACGCCGTTTGTGGCTTCCGTATGTTTACGAACCCGGCGGGACATCGGGTAGCCCCACCTACACGAATAGGAAGATTTTGGATGAGGTGGTTGCTTCCGACATTCTGGACAGCGACACCTACGACAGGATTCAGTCGCAATACCGCATTAGCGCGGGTACGGCTGACAGCTTGGTGGGAGTGGAGCCGTTTGCCGAGGACAACCTGCTTGTCTTCATGCGGCACTCCATCCACCTCATCAAGGGCATATCAGGAAGCCTACTGGACACATCAGTCAATCTAATCACAAAAGAGGTGGGATGTGTGGCTCGCAAGTCCATCGTCCAGATTGGCAATCAGGTGTTGTTCCTCTCGGACAATGGTGTCTACGCCGCAGCCTTCGGCGACCTTTACAACCTACGCGGAGCGGGCGTCCCGCTGTCCGAGCCTATCAACCCCCTGATTGGGCGTATCAACCGCAATTACGCCCAGAACGCCGTAGCGGCCTATTACAACAATCGCTACTATCTGGCGGTTCCGTTGGATAGCTCAACGGTGAACAACGCCCTGTTGGTGTACAACTTCCTCAATCAGGGATGGGAGTCCATCGACACCACGGGTCAGAATGCTTGGGAGATTAACCAGCTAATTGTCGGGGATACGGGAGGGTTGTCCAAGCTCTACGTTGTGGGCAGCTTGGGAGCCATTCACATCATCGATGGGCGCGAGGACAACAAGGACAACCTAACGCTGTATGCGGGAATAGGGGCTCAAGCCTACCCCATAAGCTCCTACGCCACCACCCGTCAGTTCACGATGGGAACCCTAGATCGTAAGAAGTTCTCCTCTTACGAGCTTCATGTGGAATCCTCCGCAAGTCAGTCCTCCAATGCCTCCATTGCTGTGGAAACGGAGAATCTGGACTCCACGGAGGCCCTTACAACCATCTACGACCTGCTAGGAAACGCCAATCTGAGTGTGGCTGAAGATGCCTCCCTGCGTGGTAGGATTGGTAATAAGCGGGGCTATGGGGCTCAGCTTACATTCACGCCAACCTCTGGAAGACCTAAACTACGGGCCGTAACGCTAAATGCGGCCATCACCAATCTCGGAATAACCCAAGCCACCTAACATGGCCATTCTAGCTACAGGCAACACCTTCAATACGGGTGACAGCGTTACAGCCACCATGCTGAACAACGCTGTCAATAATGCCACGTTTGGTGATGATGCCGTAGATACTGTAACAACGCAGCTATCTAGCGGTAAAATTATTGTCAAAGACGGAGGCATCACCCCATCAAAATTAAGCAGCGGTGGGCCAAGCTGGACTCAATCAACAGATAGCCCTCCGGGCGCGCTATCAGCCACTTCAATAAGGAATACTCCTATTGGATCAACTGGAGCATCTACTGGGGCTTTTACGACACTTTCGGCTACAGGCACCACCACCATCTACGAAACCATTGAGAAGGCCACGTTGAGCGGTACTGCCCTTACTGGCACGGTTAATCTGAATGTACTGGATGGCGCGGTGTTCTATTACACGGCCAACGCTGCTGCCAACTGGACGCTGAATGTTCGCGGAGACGGCTCCAACGCCCTGAACACGGTGATGGCCACCAACGATTCGATTAGTTTCGTTGTGATGGCTACGCAGGGAAGCACGGCCTACTATCAATCGGCCATGCAGATTGACACAACGTCTGTTGTTCCAAAGTGGGCTGGTGGCCCTCCGGCTCCTTCGGCTGGCAATGCCAACAGCATTGACGTATACGCCTTCACCATCATCAAGACGGCACCTACCACCTTCACCGTCCTTGCCTCCCAGACAAAGTTTGCCTAAGGCTGTAGATGTCGCTCTGGCTCTTTACGGGCCAGAGTTCGCTAGGATTCATGGCCATTACACGCTGAATGGCTTCTGTTACTCACAACCAGATGTAATGGTGTTGTTCAGGCCAGCTAATAGGACTAGGCTTGATGAGTGGAATCCTAAAGATGCTGATTGTTGGTGGGTGGAACTGGCTATTGGCCCTGAAGCACCGTCCATCTTTGCTAGAATCGTCCCGTGGTCACTACCTTACGTTGGCTGGCAACGCGGGTTGAGAAATGACCTAAGCCCACGATTCTTCCCATTCTCAAAAGCAAAAGCACTACATGAGCTTCTCAACAAGCGTTGCCGCGCCTCCCCCTGCCCCAGCCCCGGTTAATGCAGGGGAGTCTGCCAGCCAGTTCATTCGCCAGATGGCGAGTCCTGAGTTTCAGAACTTGCTGCTTAGTGCTGAAGCCACCTATCGCCCGCAGTACACGGCTCTTTCCCAGCGTGATTTGCAGAACACCCTGTTGGGTGTAGCCCCGGGTACGGCTGAAGGTTTTTACGGAACGCTTGATTTGGCGGATATGGCGGCTCGTCGTCAGGCCGCTCTCCAGCAGGGCTTGCAGACACAGGCTACAGAGTTTGGCTTGGCTCAGCTTGGAGCCTATGGTCCTCAAGCCCGTGAAGCCTATCTAGCATCCAATCCCGAGATGGCCGCTGCGCTTGGTCAGGCGGCTCAATTCGGCGGGCGTCAGATGAGTGGCTATTTGAATGAGATGGGTAGGCTTGCCATGCAAGCTCCTCAGACTCAAGCCATCAGCCCTGAGCGTGTGGCGGCGATGGGGATGTACACTCCCCAGCAGGTGGCGGCTCAACAAGTAAGCCTTGGTGGCACTCTTACACCTGAGCGCATTGCGGCTGAGCGGGTGGCGGCGGGTCAGGTGAGTGCCCAAGAAGTGGGTGCTGGAGCCCTTGGTCAGTCGCTTTACCAGCAAGCCCTTCAGGCACAGCAAATGTCGCCTGTCAGTCAGGCCCTTCAGGCTCAGGCTATGGCGCGGGCTCAACGCCCGGGTCAGCTTACGGCTGAGGAGATTCGTGCCGCTACGCAGGGTGCGCGTGAGATGGCGGCTGGTACGGGTCGTCTGGAGAGCGCGGCTGGCATTACGGGTGAGGCTCTGGCCCGTGCGGGTGCTGCCCGTCAGCGCACGGCTGAGGACATTGCGATGGCGCAGCAAATCAATCAGCAGCTTCTTGGAGCCCAGCAGATGGGTCAGCAGCTTGCCACGGATGTGCTTCGTGCCGACATTGCCCGTCAACAGGCTAATGTGGCTACGGGTCTTCAGGCTGGTCAGTTCAATGTTGGCACGGCTCTGGAGGCTCAACGCGCCAATCAGCAGGCTGCTCTACAGGCCGCTCTGGCCAATCAGGCCACGGGTATGCAGGCTGGCCAGTTCAACATTACGAACGCACAGGATGTTCAGCGCATGAACCAAGCTGCCAATCTTCAGGCGGCTCTGGCCAATCAACAGGCTGGAATGCAGTCGTATCAGTTTGGGGCCGGCCAGAACTTGGCTGCTCAGGAGCTTAATGCCCGTCTTGGGCTGTCTGCTGCGGAGGCCAATCGTGCGTTTCAGGCCCAGCAGCAAGCCCAGCAGTTTGCCAATCTTGGTGCTACGCTTGGTGCGGAGCAGAGTATGCTTGGGGCTGATCGGGCTTACGCCCTCCAGCAAGCCCAGCAGCAGGCTGGTGTTACGGCTGCAAGCCTTGGTCTTATTGGCTTTGGTCAGGCTCCAACGGCTATGGGCTATGGAGCTCAGCAGCAGGGAATCAGCGCGGGCCAGATGCAGATGGGTCCGCAGCTATTTGATCCGTCTGCTGGCATCAATCTTGGCCTACAGAACGCAGCCAACTTGGCCAACTATCAGGCTTCCACCTACGGAGCCCGCGCTGGCGCTCAGGGCCAGATTGCTGGTGCTACGATTGGGGCGGTGGGCAACATCCTTGGCTCATTTGCTGGCAATCCTTCGCTCAAGATGCCGTGCTGGGTTGCCCGTGAGGTGTATGGCGTGAACAATCCGAAATGGCTGATGTTCCGTGAATGGTTGTTCAAGTCGGCCCCCAAGTGGTTCCGCAATCTTTACATCAAGCATGGCGAGCGTTTTGCCAGCTTCATTAGCAACAAGCCCAAGCTGAAGGGCCTCATCCGTTCTTGGATGGATGCCCGCATCAACACCCAATTCGCATAACATGGCCATCATCGGACAAGGCGTTCAGGCTGGTTTGGGACGGGTGGACTACACCCCCTATCTTCAGGGGGCGATGGCTGGCGCTCAGGGCGTTGCCCAAGGCATTGCTGGTGTTGGTCAGGCTGTTTCGCAGGGGGTGAAGGACTACCTCCAGAAGCAGGAGGAAAACCGCAAGAAGAAGGAGGCCACTACATTCTTCACGGGATTCATCAATCAGAACCCCCAGATTGCCAGCTCGCTTGGAATTCCTCTCAATCTCAAGGGAGAGGTGGAGGACCCGGGTGTTGTTAAGGCTGTTATTGAAAGTCTTGGTGGGCCAGACAAGGCAATCAGCATTGGAACATCCCTTCAGAAGTTTGAGCAGGACAAGCGCATAATGGAGCTTCAGGCTGACGCCGCCTCGCGTCAGGCCGAGATTGACCGCCTCAACATTGCCGCGTTGCAAGATGCTGCTACGAAGAGGGCTCAAGATGTTAGGAACATTGAGGCGGCAACAAAGGCTTACGGTGCTGTTCCCCAGACGGTTGGCGGAATCGTGCGCGAGTTGGCCCCCTCCTACTCTGCTCCGCAGCCAAGGTTACAGGACTTCCTCTACTCTTCCGGGGCGGCAACACCTCCGGTTGTACCTGTCAGGAAGCTGCCCAAGGAACTGGCGGACTTTGCCCAATACGGCAATGAGGGTTTCATTGTTGGAATTGATCCTAGGACGGTGCAGCGTTTCGTGGGCGAGCAGTCGCAACGGGCTGTGGCCTTGTCATCAGAGATTGCCCAGCTCACCCAAGCCCAGCAGTCGGGCACCCTTGGTGGCGTGGCTGGTCGTCGTCTTGCAAAGCGTGCGGATGACCTGAAGAAGGAGCTGGAGGGCGTGACACAGGAGACGCGCACCACGCTGGCCAAGATAGAGGACTATCAGACCAACAAGCCCGATCTCAAGTTTGCCGTGGAGTCGCTCCCCCCGTCGTCCCTCATCAACAGGACGGTGAAGGAGGTTGAGCGTAAGGTGGAGCGTGAGGCTACGACGGATGAGAAGACGACGGCATTCATCTCTTCCTACATCAAGAATGGCGGCACTATCACGCCCGACTTCATCGACAAGGCCCGCGATGCCTTCAAGACAGAGATGGCTGTGTACGATGCGGGCAATGGCGTCATGGCCGTCCGCGTTGGTAACAGCGCGCAAATCATCGACAAAGGT
>Ga0208975_1001022_pt1 | contig 12438 bp, 14 predicted proteins | sample GreLakmeER78MSRF_FD_187700 | JGI IMG/M metagenome (GOLD analysis project Ga0208975, IMG submission 187700) | Freshwater lentic microbial communities from great Laurentian Lakes, MI, USA - Great Lakes metaG ER78MSRF (SPAdes) | ecosystem: Environmental > Aquatic > Freshwater > Lake | place: Great... | reverse complement strand
ATTTAAAATAAACTTCCAAACTAAAAGTATTTTTCCATTCAGTACAACTAACATGTAACCAAGCAGTATTGTTTTTTTTATTTTTAAGACATAAGAATGCATTGTCTTCTACATCCATTTTCCAATAGTAAGTATTTATATGTCCGTCAATCTGAGTATATTCACCCATAAAAATACTTGAAAGATCAATTAAATGTACACCTTGATCTATTAATTCACCACCACCTGATATAGTTTTATCTGATCGCCATTCTGATTCATATCCAAGTCGTCCGCCATGACCATATCTAGCTCTTAAAAACATAAAATCACCAAGTTCACCATCTGAAATCAATTCATTCATCTTAATACATGATGGATGATATCGGTGATTATATCCTATTCTTATAAGGGAACCAGATTCTTTAGATGCTTGTTTTAGTTGATTTAATTCATTTACACTGATACTTCCTGGTTTTTCTATCAATACATGTTTACCATGTTTAATTAACTTTAAAGCAATTGGATACAATTGATGGTTTATTACTGATACAATTACTGCATTTACTCTAACATCAGTACAAATTACATTTATATCATTCGTTGCAATACATCCATTATATTGATTTGCCAATGATTCAGCTCGTTTAAAGTCAATATCACATGTATATAAAAGTAAATTTTGAGATAAACTTTTTGCTCTTTTTTGACCAATCAACCCACATCCAATTATAGCAAAATTCATATCAACTCCATTTTTTATTTCTATCTTCAGGAACTATTCGTCTAAGTGTATAAACATCAGTATTTTGTATATCTTGTATATTGTTTTTAATTGCGTTTAAATCGTCCCATTGAGCACTTATAATCTTTCCACTAATACCATTTGTAGATATCAAAAATTCTATAAGTTCTATTACTTTTTCAATCTTTCCATCATTATCTTTCGATAATTTATTAGCAGATTCCCATTCTTTTTTACCCGCAAGTTCACTATTAGATAATACTTGTTTAGTCATATTAGTATAAATTGCGCCGGGAGCAATTGCATTGATCTCTATATTGGAATTAAATTCATCAGACAGTATCTCTACTAATCTTAAAATTCCTGTTTTGGCAACACCATATGATGAAAAGTTTGGTCTAGATGATGTAGAACCACCACCGGAAAAACAAATAATTTTCGATTTATTTAATAGTTTATAAAAAGAATATATGGTATAATATGTACCAATCAAATTTACATTGATATTATTTGTCCATTTTAATGGATCAGATAACATTGCCGGACCAATTGGATCTTGTATACCAGCACAACAAATTAGACAGTCTACATGACTCCATTCTTTTGATATAGAATCAACACATTTTTGCATTGAATTAAGATCAGATACATCACATTGAAAACTGAAACCATCTTGTTTTGATCGTGAAATTTTACAAACATTATGGTTTTTTTCAATAAAATATTTAGATAATAATTTACCTATCCCACTACTAGATCCTGTAATAACTATATTCATTTTAATATACCCATTGATTTTTCTGTAACCATGTTAATGTAGAAATAACACCTTGTTTAATCGTTAATTTAGCATTCCATCCAGTATTTCTAATTTTAGCAGTATCTAAGAATATAAACGGATTGTCTCCTATCCATCCTTTGTTACCGCCAGAATATCTAATTTCTGGTTTTAAGTTCAAATGTTCAAGTATGAATCTTACTGATTCGTTAACTTGAACATATTCATTGGTTCCTAAGTTATAGATATTTACTTTAGTTTCTGACTTCAATGACAATACATGTAACATTGCATCTACACAATCTTGTACATATAAGTAACTTTTTCTTTGTGTACCATCACCAAGTACATTTAAATACTCAGGATGTTCTATAAGTTGTTTATAAAAATCAAATATATGTCCATGTGTATATCGTTCACCTAAAATAGAAACGAATCTAAAAATATAAGATTCAAATCCATATCCTTCTGAATATGCTTGTATCATTGATTCACATGCAACTTTAGATGCTCCGTATAATGATGTTTGAATCGGAAACTCCGCATTTTCCGGTGTTGGAATTTTCTTTGATTCACCGTATACGCTTCCAGTAGAACTAAAGATTATCTTTTTAATTCCACGTTCTTTCATTGCTTGTAGCACATTAAATGTTGCAATTGTGTTTTGATTCAAATCTTTGGACGGATGATTCAATCCAAAACGAACATCTGCATTAGCTGCAAGATGAAAAACAACATCACACCCAATCATTGCCTCTGATAATTCAGACACATTAAGATTGTCACCTTGAATTAGTGTAAAATTTGGATTCTTTAATGCTTCTTCAATAAATCTAATTCTGCCTGTTGATAGATTATCCCACCCAACAACTTTATATCCATCTTTTAATAGTCTATCAATCAAATTACTTCCAATAAAACCAGCCGCTCCAGTAACAAAAACTTTATTCATAGATTGATAATAACATTTATTTTTAATGTGTCAACTAATAGATATCTATACCAAAATACAACGTTTATTTTTAATTATTAAAAATAAATTTTAACTTGATATATTTGTATGTATTGATACAATATAAAAAATATGAGTGATTTAAAACTAAAAACTAGAAATTTTGAAGGTGACACCATTTCTGAATCTTATGCCTTAATCAAAAATTACGTTAAAACAATTAAAGGAGTAGAGGGTATAACATGTGAAATTGGACTACGTAGAGCAACGGCTTCAGTAGCAATTATGCAGGGTTTGATTGAAAATAATGATTCTCGTGCACATGTATGTGTAGATCCGTATGGTGATATTATCATACTAAATGATAGATTCTATAATGGTTCTATTAGAACCGGAGATTATACAAATAAAATGAAAGCTGAAACATTAGTATCTTTGTATGATTGGGGATATGAAAACAATCAAAATATTATATTTTTCCAATTAGAAGACACGGAATTTTTCAGTCGCTTTAATGATGGAGTTCCCATTTACAATCATGAAAAACAAATAGTAAATAAATATGCATTTGTTCATGTAGATGGACCACATACACTTGCCGCGGCAGAATCTGCAAGTAAATTCTTTTTAAATAAAATGGATAAAAACAGCATTATTGCTTATGATAATTGTGATCATTATGACCATGAATATATTGAAAAAAAGTATTTATTTCCAGATTATACAATGATTGAAAATTCATTAGCAAGTCATAAAAGATTTTATAGAAAAAACTAATAAATTTTAACTCATCAAATTTCTATTAAAGTGTTATAATCAAATGAATCGTCCATTTATATCGTATCTAGTAACCACTAAAAATACAGGACTTGAACTTCAATTTCTGTTGGAAAGACTATACAAATATGGTCAAAATAATGAATGTATTATTTTAGATGATCACAGTGATGATCCAGTGACGTTACAAGTGTTAAATAACACATCTAATAACAGTTTCTTTAAAGTTCATAAACATAAATTAGATAGAAACTATAGTGAACACAAAAATTATGGCAAGAGTCAATGTCAAGGAGAATATATTTTTCAAATTGATGATGATGAACTTCCTTCAGAAATATTATTGGAGTCTTTAAAAGAATTAATTGAACTGAATTCTACCGTTGAATTATTTTGGATTCCCCGCATAAATGATTTTAAAGGAGTAAATTCCCAAAATGCGGCCCAATGGGGGTGGAAATTAACACCATATGAAGACAGACTAATTGTTAATTGGCCAGATCCACAAGGTAGATTGTTCAAAAATACACCTCATATTGAGTGGAAACGTAGACTCCATGAAAAAGTTGAAGGATCAAAAACACATGTTCATCTACCATATGAATATGAATTTGCGTTACTCCATAATAAAACAATTGAAAAACAAGTAGAGACCAATATCAAATACAATAAAATGTTCACAGAAGAAGAAAATAAAGGATTTAAAGTATGAAAATTGGAATACATAGTGAACAGTTTGATGGAAGAGGAACAGGTAAAGTACCATATGATTATGGTGTGTCATTACAAGAAATTTATGGATATGAACCCATATTCATTACATCAAAACACCCCCCAAATGAGGGACTAAAAAAGATTAATGCAAAATTCAAATCCATATTGTATAATTCAACTGATTCCAATTCTATAAAAGAAGAATTATCACAAATTGTTGATAAAGAAAAACTTGATTTCCTTTATATGGTTAAATCAGGTAAAAATGATTATAAAACCCCATCAAATTGTAAAACAGGTATACATTGTGTGTTTTTAATGGATGAACCACATGGTAATGTATATGCTGGAGTATCTGAGTTTATTGCTAAAAGATTTGGAAAAAAGGAATATGTTCCTCATATAATTAAGAACTATACACCTACAGAAAATTTAAGAAAGAAATTGAACATACCAGAAGACGCTTTAATCATTGGTAGATGTGGTGGGTTGGAAACATTCAATGTAGAATTTGCAAAAAATGCAGTAAAAACTATATTGGATCATAGAAAAGATCTGTACTTTCTGTTTCAATCCACAAATCCATTTTATGAACATGAAAGAGTAATTTATTTGCCGTGGGTTGAAACTGAACAAGAGAAATTTAATTTCATTCATACATGTGACGCAATGATTCATGCAAGACATGGTGGAGAATCATTTGGATTAACAATTGGGGAATTTTCTATTGCAAACAAACCAGTAATAACTTGGTCAGGCGTTGGAGATCATGAGATCCATGATAAAAATCACATTGATGTATTAGATGATAAAGCAATCATTTATAATGATCAACAAGAATTAGTTGACATTCTTTATAGTATTGACAAACAGTTTATATCATCACATAATTGGGATAAATATTCAGAAAAATTTTCTGAATCAACGGTTACTAAAAAGTTTAAAGAGGTATTTCTTGAAAATTAAAATATATTCATTTGTAAGAAAAATTGATACTGACAGATTTGATTATCATTATATTAGAAATGTTATATCCGCCCTTGAACTAAAGGGATATGAAATACAGTGGGAAAATTTAGATGGTGATGATAGATTTGTATATCAAAATGATTGCAATCTAACAATTGATCAAGGATCAATAACTATATTTGAATTTGAAGACAAGACATTTAAAACGTTTGATTTTGGTGATATTCCTTCATTGACACTTAAATTATCAAGTTCAAAGAATTTTAGAGGAGCTTGTATTGGTCAATACAACAAAAAACTGTGGGATCAAACAGTAAAAGATCCTATTATCAGAAATAATATTACATCAGTGATGTATCCAGAATCATATTGGGAATTTGGATCTGAGAATTATGAACAGATATCAGAATATAGAAAATTAATAAATTTATCTTCAAATTTATACTGGAGAGGCACCATATATGCAAATACTGGAATACCTAGATATGACGGTTGTAGAAATTCAATTCCGTTAGTTAAACAACACTTAAAAGATAAGTTTGTATTTAATCCAAACAAAGTAAGTTTTGATAAATATATTCAAGAATCATGTAATTATAAACTTGTACTTTGTTTTGGAGGCGGTGGTGGATATGCATGTGGTGATTTCTGTTTAAGAGACATTGAAATGTTTGGTGTTGGAATTCCAATTATAAGACCAAAATTCAACGTAGAAACAAAAGATCCATTGATACAAAACGTTCATTACATATCTGTTGATATAGATGATTGTTTAGATGATCAATTTAGAATCAAATCAGAATGTGAATATGAGGTATCATATAGAATTTCACAAATATATACAAAATATATAAATGATTCTAATTTTCTTGATTATATTTCACAAAACGCAAAAAAATGGTATGATGATAACATCAAATTTCCAAATAACATAAACAACATAATCATATCACTAAATTTATGAAAAAAGATTTAATAGTAGCATCAATTAGTAGCAATTATTTATGGAATGATCTGAAAAATTGGATTTTTTCCATCAAAAAAACAACATATAGTGGTGACATACTCTTCGTATGTTACAATTATAACGGAGATGAAGAAATTTTACAAAAAGTAAAATCTTATGGTATAGATATCATCATACCAAACAACACATATATGGGTGAATTATGTGATCAGTTTGTATTTAATTCTGGCCATATTAATAAATCAAACTCACATATTGCAATTCACAATGTTAGATTTTTTCATACATGGCAGTATTTAGTAGAAAATCAATTAGAGTATAACAGAGTAATAAATACTGACATTCGTGATATAGTATTTCAATATAATCCATCAGATTGGTTGGATAAAAACTTTACTAAAAATATCTTGGGACCATGTGAAGAAGTGTTATATAAAAATCAAGATTGGAATATAAATAATTCCATTAGATCATTTGGCCCATACATATATGAGTATATATTGAAAGAAAACTTTGTTTGTAATGCGGGGTCTTTTGCAACAAAATTTGAATCTTTTAAAAATATTGCAATTATTGACTATTTAATGTCAAACAATACTGGTGTAAATGCTGATCAAGCAGGATTTAACATCTTATTGAATCTGTTTAAAAATGAAGTTCAAATAGCTAGAATGTCAGACGGATGGGCATTTCAAGCAGGTGGAGTTAAAAATCCAAAAGATTATTACACGTTTAAAGATAATATTGTAGTAAATAAAGAAAATAACACTCCTTATTGTATATTACATCAATATGACAGAATACCAGAAATGGTAAATGTTGTGGAAAAAAACTTAGCATAATATGAATAACTCAATAAAATATTCTATAATAATACCTTATAGAAATCGGGAGGAACATTTACAAATATTACTTCCAAGATTACAAGAAAAATTCAAAGATGAAAGTTATGAAATTATTATATCTGAACAAAATGATAATGATAATTTTAGAATCGCTTGTGTAGAAAACGTAGGATTTTTACATTCACAAGGAGACATTATCATTCTACATCAAGTAGATTACTATCCAACTGATGATGTTAGTTATGATGTTGAGGATCATCCAATTCAACCTGCTATAAAAGGAATATTCTTAAGTGAAGATAATCAAACGTCAAGAGATCCAAATGATATACCAGGAGGATATAAAAATTGGCATGTAGAAATTGATCCTGCATTTTTTGGTGGAGTTATTGCAATGAAACGTTCACACTTTGAAAAGATCAATGGTCTAAATCCTTTATATAAAGGGTGGGGGAATGAAGATGAAGATCTAAGAGAACGATTTAAATGGGCAAATATTTCAGTTAAAAGAAACAAAGTAGGAACCTTTTTATGTCTTTACCACTCTGATAATGGTGATATGTCAAAGAAAAATGACAATGGTAAAAAAGACTTCTTTGAAGGAAGAAGATATTTTATTGAACAGTCATATAAAGACAGATATATTGGACATAAAAACTTAAAAGCTGACGTTGAAGTATTTGAAAGTGGTATGCCACATGTAAAATGGATCAAAAGCACAAACTATAGAATTGAAGTATGATTAAATATCTAGTTGTTGTACATGGTTTTTTTGGTGATATTGCATTTTCAACCTCTGTTGCAAGAAAGTTACTTGAGGAAAAACAATGTGACACTGTGGATTATTTGATTGGATTGCCACAAATGAAGGATATTTTAGAAAATGATAAAAATATATCAAACGTATTTGTATCAAATCCTCAGGGTCCAAATCCTCAAATCACATTTGATATTTCCAAATACAGTAAAATAATTAAATTGGGTCAAATGCATTTTGATATACCCCCTCCAACTCAAATGCAATTAATGTCAGACATTAAAAATACAGATACAGAATTTCATTTAAATACAAATTCTGAATATGATACTATAGCAAAACAATTAATTGATGATATTAGAAAAGAAAACAATAAACCAGTTGTATGTGTCATGTCAAATTGGGAAGAAAGAAGTTTTCTATTTACAGAAGAACAATATAAAAAAGGTATTGATGTACCAGGATTTGGATATGGCGGAAAACATAGAAATATAAAATATATAATTGACAATATAATAGACTATGTATATCCAATTGAAGTAGGATTTCCATCAGGTACATCTCAACTATCCACTACTAATATTTCATCAAATGATCAAAAATCTTTATTGTTTGAATGTTCATTAATGAAATTCAGTGATGGATTTTTAGGTGCAGAAGGAGGATTGTGTAATCTTGCCGCTGGTGTAGGTTGTAGAACAATAATAACAGGTGATTTTGTACATCAGTTGTATGGATATAATGGTGTAATCAGAAAGTTAAAAGAACCAAGATTAGGACCAATACACTATTTTAAAAATAAACAACATGTAGAATTTAATCCATACTTAACAGATAAAGAAGTTGTTACAGAAATAATAAAAATATATGAAAAATAATCTATTTGTATTAGGATATAACGCAGTTAATTACTTTTGTGAATGGTTTAACTATGAAGATAATCCAAACACTAAATTACATTTTGTCGATAACGGCAATCAAGAAATTCCTGACAAAATCAAAAATGATTTAATATATAAAACATCAAAGAACTTAGGAGCATCAGGAGGATGGAACTTGTGTTGTAATATTGCGTTTAATGTTCTTGGTTATGACAAAATCATCATTGGTGAGGAAGATGCAAGGTTCAGTGAAGAAATATTAAATGAAATTACTAATAGAACTACACCAAATGTTTTATGTGGAACGTACAATAATTCATTTGAATTTTCATTGTATGGAATTCATAAAGATACATGGAATTCAGTTGGTCCATTTGATGAAAACTTTTTGTTAGCTGGATGTGAAGATAATGATTATAAACACAGGTGTAAACTTAAAAATGTAGAAGTAATTTCTTTAGGTGTATCTCATCACTTTAATGGAAATTCAACTACATCTCCTGGGAACTCTGCAATTCCACAACATATAAGAAATTATAACGGTAAATATGTTGAAGAAAAATGGGATAATTATAATTATTCAATTCCATTTAATGATGTTAATTATATTCATGCACCAACTGATATGTTCAAAAAACTATACGGTGACGTAACAGAATGGCCAAGTAAAACAGAATATAAAACGTTTATAAAATTATGATATATAATGTTAGATATAATCCAAACCAAAATAGAAAAGAAATATTAGATTATCTAAAAAAAGAAAAAGAAAAAAATAAAAAATTTTCATTAATTGATATAGGATCATATGGAAATCCGTGGTCAATTGATTATATAACGGCTATATTGGATATACAAGACTGTAAACATGGAGAAGTAAAATTTAAAGGTGATATGAATTTACCTTATGTTTGGACTGATGCATTAAATTACGTTGAGCAACATGGAAAATTTGATTTTTGTGTATGTACCCATACCTTGGAAGATATTACAAATCCAAAATTAGTTTGTGATATGATTAGTAAAATTGCAAAAGAAGGATTTATAGCAGTTCCAAGCAAATATGCGGAATGTAATAGATCATATTCATGTGAAGGTCCAATTAGAGGATCTATGCATCATAGATGGATCTATAATATAGAAAATAATAATTTTATTGGTTATCCAAAACTTAGTTTCACAGAATATTTAAGATGTTGTGAAAAACTTGGTGAACAATATAGTGATAAAAAAGGTGAACTATCATTCTACTGGAAAGATTCTATTAATTTTAATATAGTAAATAATGACTTTTTTCCAAGTTCATATTTTATGTTAAAAATTTATAAAAATTTATTAAATAATTAATCATGGATATAAACGCATTAAATAAAATTAAAACCCATTATAATTTTAATCCATCTAATATACTGGATATTGGAGCTAATGATGGTTACTTTGCTAACTTGTGTAGTACAATTTGGCCAACTTCTAATCTGACTTTGGTTGAAGCAAATCCATTTTGGTCAGATATATTAAAAGAAAAGAATTATAAAAACATAATCACTTTATTAGGAAATGAAAAAAAACAATCTGTGGATTTTTATATCAACAAAAAAGATAAAGGTTCTACAGGCTGTTCAATGTACAAAGAAATTTCTAGTTTCTTTGATGAAAATAATTGTGAGACTATATCATTACAGATGAATAGATTAGATGATATCACAAATGAAACATTTGATTTCATTAAAATGGACACTCAAGGATCTGAATTAGATATAATAAAAGGTGGGTTAAATACTATTAAAAAATGTAAGTATCTATTAATTGAAGTATCATTGATGTCATTAAATGAAAACGCTCCTCTAAAGCAAGACATTGTTAAATTTCTATCAAGAAATAATATTAAACCTGTTGATGTATTATATGATCACATAATAGACGGTGAACTAACTCAACAAGACGTTTTGTTTGTAAATGAATGAAAATATTGTATATAGCATCCAATAAAAGAGAAGATTTCATGGCAGATACTATCTTTCATGGATTAAGATCACTATTTGGATCTGATGTTACTGATTTACATCATTTATGGCACATGTCTAAAAATGTTGATAAAAACTCACTGATACATAAATTTCACGGTAGAGGATTTACATTGAGTGGTACTTTGGATGATATTGAAATTGATAGAACTGATATAGATAATAAGATTAAGAATAGGTATTTTGATTTTATAGTTTACGGAGCAATTTATAGATGTGTTGATAAATTGGATTTGGTACTTCAATATTATACAAAAAATAAAATCATATTTATTGATGGTGATGATGTTACTGATATATTACCGCCTGGGGAAATAACACAAATACCAGGAATATGTTTAGATAGATATTCAATCTATAACGTACAACCTAAGTTACTTGGAAGAGGAATATATTTCAAAAGAGAATTAACTGAATCTGATTCTAAGAAATATCCATATGTAAAACCCATAACATTTGGTTATCCAGAAGAAAAAATAACATTGCCAAAGATTGAAAAAAATAAGTACATATCAAAAATAATTCCTGGTGTTGGTGATACTTATGTCTTCTATGATGAAAAATCATATTATGATGATTATAAACAATCATATTTTGGATTTACATGGAAAAAAGCAGGATGGGATTGTTTAAGACATTATGAAATAATGGCAAATGGATGCGTTCCTTTATTCTTAGACATAAAAAATTGTCCGTCTACTTGTCTTTTTAACTTCCCAAAACAGAAATTAATAGATTGTTGGAATTCAATAAAAAATATTGATATTAATAAATTAACTGATAACATTACATACAATGATAGATCTACAATAACAAATATTGATTTTAAGTCATTTAATGATTTGGAAATTGATGAAGATCTGTATATAGAACACTTGTCATATTTTTATCAATATTTATATGACAATCTAACAACAAAAAAAATAGCAAGTTATATTATAAATGAAAGTCTATTATAGAATAAGTGATGCGGGATACAAAAAAGTAAAAGCTCCTTACATCAATAATGAAAATTGTCTCAAAAATTTTGTCAAGAACTTCTTAAACAATAAGACGGAGGACATAATAGTATTAGCAGATAATGTATGTGATGATACATACAATATGATAAAATCATATGTTCCAGAGAATAACGTTGTAAAATGTAAAAAAGGTAGTGGAGCACAGACTTTTAATGTTGTATTAGATATGGCATTAAAATTGAGTGACAATGAAATTGTATATTTTGTTGAAAATGATTATGTACATAGACCAAATTCAAGAAAAATCCTAGAAGAAGGATTTGAAAAAGGTGCAAATTTTGTGTGTTTATATGATCATCCAGATAAATACATAAACGGTACTGAAGGAGGTAATCCTCAAATTGAAAATGGAGGAGAATATACTCAGGTATTTCTGTCAGACTCATGTCATTGGAAACTAACTAATTCCACCACTATGACTTTTGCATCAAGAGTAAAAACATTAAGAACTAATGAATCAATACTAAGAAAGTGGACTTCTGGTACTTATCCTGAAGATTATAAAATGTTTTTGGAATTAAGAGACAACGGACATGCATTAATTAGTCCAATACCAAGTTATTCTACTCATGGTGATTTACCTTGGATGTCACCATTAATTAATTGGGAAAAGGAACTATGATATCAGTAATTATACCAACCTATAAAGAACCAGAATATCTTGATTTATGCATTGAATCAATTTTATCAGGTCAAAAACATAAAAATGAAATTGTTGTAGTGGTTGATGGTACTAAAGATATTAATCAAAGTGTATTAGACAAATATAAAGATAAAATTAAACCAATTATCTTTGAAGAAAATTATGGACAGACTAAAGCTACAAATTTTGGTGTATATTCATCTACCAACAAAGATATATTGGTTGTAAATGATGACAATGTGTTTCCAAAAGATTGGGATAGTATTTTACTAGAAAATTATAATTCAAGTAATGATGTTGTTACTCCCAATCAAATTGAACCTTATGACAGTATGTTTAAACAATTCATTAAATATGATTTTGGAAAGTCATTTAATGAATTCAA
>Ga0208975_1001020_pt1 | contig 12458 bp, 33 predicted proteins | sample GreLakmeER78MSRF_FD_187700 | JGI IMG/M metagenome (GOLD analysis project Ga0208975, IMG submission 187700) | Freshwater lentic microbial communities from great Laurentian Lakes, MI, USA - Great Lakes metaG ER78MSRF (SPAdes) | ecosystem: Environmental > Aquatic > Freshwater > Lake | place: Great... | reverse complement strand
GCTGATGTCACTGCTATGCTTAACCAAGGTAAGGGTGGTCTATACACCATCATCTTTGCTGCTGGCGCACTAGGTTCGATCATCACTATGAGCGTTAAAAAACTATTCGGAGATTAAAATCGACCCACTAACTATCGGCGCAGCAGTTGCCATTGCTAAAACTGCTGTTGCCGGAGTTAAAGAGCTAATCTCTCTAGGCCACGAAATTCAAGATTGCTATCACGACATAGCTACCTTTTTCGATAAGCAAACAGAAGTAGAACTTGCTGTCATCGAGCAAAAGAAACAGAAGATACAGGCTGCTAAAGAGGGCAAGCGTAGCGCTACCGCAGAGGCGCTAGAGGCTACCTTTGCACATAGAGAGATGATCCGGCTAGAAAAAGAGCTTAAAGAGGCTCTAATCTACGGCAGCCAGGAGTCAGGTCTATACGACGAGATGTGTCATCGTCGAGATGCAATTATCCTAGAACGTAAACAAGAGATCGAAGATGCTGAACGCGAGGAGCGTATGCGTCTGGCTGAAATACGTCGCAAGAAAGAGCAAAAAATACAGAATATTCAGGAATGGTTAGCTGTAGTGCTAGGCGTTTCTATTAGTAGTTTCGTAATGTATGCAATATGGTGGATGTTTAAAAACGGAGGTAAAGACTAATGATGACCTTAATTACTACGCTAATCTCTTTTCTATCTGGTGGCTTACCTAAGTTACTGGACTTTTTTCAAGACAAGCAAGATAAGAAGCATGAGTTAGCACTTGCTCAACTACAGATGGCGCAGCAGCTAGAGATGGCTAATAAGGGCTTTGAGGCTCAAGCGCACATTGAAGATATTAAGACAGAGCAGATCGGCATCCAGACGCAAGCAGATGAGCGCATAGCGTTGTATTCTCACGACATTGAGATTGGTAAGGGTGCTAGTCAGTGGGTTGTTAATGCTCGCGCTATGGTACGTCCTACGATTACTTACGGTCTATTTTTATTGCTAGTTGCTATTGACATTGCTGGTGTTTGGTATGCATGGACACAAGACGCTCCGTTTAAGGAGATGATGGCGCTTGTTTGGGATGACGATACACAGACAATTTGGGCTTCTGTCATAAGTTTCTGGTTTGGTACACAGGCGTTTAGCAAGAAATGAAAGTAAGCGATAAAGCTATTAAAGCTATTATTCACCATGAGGGCGTGAGGTATAAGCCCTACCGCTGCCCTGCAAATTTGTGGACGATTGGCGTTGGAAGCGTTTTATATCCTAAACAGGGACTAATGACGTTATCTGATAGGCTATTAATGCCGCTTGATCCAAAGGACAATCGAATATTTACGAAGGATGAGGTAGATGCGATTCTTAAAACAGACTTGCAGCGTTTTGAGCGAGGTGTACTACGTTATTGCCCTAGTCCTATTACTCAAGGGCAATTCGATGCTCTCGTCAGTTTTAGCTTTAATGTAGGGCTAGGTACTTTACAGCGGAGTACGTTGCGCCAAAAACACAATCGCGCTGAGTTTGATGGTGCTGCTGCTGAGTTTCTGAAATACACAAAAGGTGGCGGTAAGGTTCTAAAAGGGTTGGTAAACAGACGCAAAGACGAAATGAAAATCTACTTATCTTAGGAGTTATCATGAAACAAATTATTGTAGGTCTTTTGTTAGTTATATCAGTTTCGGTATATTCGGCAACACAAGACGCAGACGGTAATTTGCTTCTATCTCAAGAAGAAGTCTATAGAACCATTGAGCAATTTAATCAGCTTGAAATACGCATTGACTACGCTAATAGTAAAATCAAAGAGTTACAAGATAAACTTGAGAAACTAGAGAAAGTAAAGTGCGTATAATGGTTACTAAAAAGATACCGCAAGACTGTATGCCGATGTGCCAATCATGCGCTTTCTTTGATCGTGAGAAGAATGATGATGTCGGGCTTTGCAGACGCTATCCACCATCTATGTTCTTTCTTGGCGACGATGATTTCGAGAGTTTATTCCCAATTACTGGGATTAACGAATGGTGCGGTGAATTTAAAAGGCAGGTGTCATAATGACTCACCACGTAACAGATGAGGAGTTCATAGAGGCATGGAACTCATGCGGCTCAGTTACTAAGGTAGCTGAGATTCTAGGCATTAACCACAGATTCGTTAATCGCAAGCGTAGAGACATCGAAAAGCGGCAAGGTGTCCAGTTGCTTGCCACTGCTAAAAACAGCCCTGATTTCAATGTAACTTTACCTGCCAATGGCGTTAGAGTTAATGTTGGATTGGAATCAGGCGTTGTTATCGTTGGCTCAGATGCTCACTACTGGCCTGGCATCATCTCTACGGCTCACAGGGCCTTTATAGTGGCTGTTAAAGAGCTAAACCCTAAGATGGTCATTATGAACGGTGACGCGTTTGACGGGGCTAATATCTCTCGTCATCCACGTACAGGATGGGAAGCTAGACCTAGCGTTAAACAGGAGTTAGAGGCTTGCAGAGATCGTATCTGTGAGATCGAGGATGCTGCTGGCAATGCCAAACTGCACTGGACTTGGGGTAACCACGACATCCGTTGGAATAGCAGACTGTCCTCACAGGCTCCTGAGTTTGAGGGTATCCACGGCATGAACTTGACGGATCACTTCCCGCGTTGGAAGTTTTCTACTTCGGTGATGGTAAATGACCACACTCAAATCAAGCATCGCAACTATAACGGAATACACGCTGCTTATAACGCTGTTCTCCGGTCTGGTGTGTCAACAGTCAATGGTCATCTACACTCTCTTAAAGTCACTCCTTGGACTGATCTGACAGGTACTCGTTACGGTGTCGATACAGGATCATTAGCCGACGTATGGGGGTCTCAATTCGAATACCAGGAGGACGGAACTAGGAACCATAGGAGCGGTTTTGTGGTGCTGACATTCTACGAAGGCAAGTTACTGCCTCCGGAGATGTTAGAAGTCATTGATGAGGATAAAGGTCTTGTGTGCTTTCGAGGACAGGTGATCGCGGTTTAATCCAGCTAGATGTCCAATCAGCCTTAACTGGTTGGAGTTTAACCCTGCGTTTAGCTAGGAATAGGTCTTTCTTGTCTATATCCTGGTTAAGTCTATTACGTGCTATTTGCGCTCTTTCCTTTGAGGATAATGGCGCAGGTCTAGCTGCATCGCTGTAGTTGCCTATACAAAAAATAGGCACATAGACTTCTTTTATCTCTTTTTGTTCTTTTATCCAGCTATCAATATAGACTAGCTTGATCTTGCGTAAATGCTTGATATAGCCTTTCATCCACTTGTTCGAGATAAAGAACTGCTTTTCTATCTCCGTGTATGTTGATGGCGTTTCTAGGATTTTGAGCAACTTAGCCATTCTTACTTCAGATGGCTTTGTGTTGTATTTCATTTCACTCATCTTTGACGAATACTCCATTAAAATTTAAGAATCCTTTACGGTCTTTAATTTCTGCATAGGCATCTTGCAAGCAGTCAACAATAGATATGTCTTTGATGGCGCAGTAGATTATTAGCGTTACCAGTACATCTCCGACACCATCTCTGATTGCTAGTATATCGTCTTTGATCTCAGCGTCGCATAGCTCACCTAGCTCACTCACAGTTTTCATGAGTTGAGTGCTGGCTTCAGCATTGGGAATGATTCCGCGAGCTTCTGCCCATCGGATAACGTCAAGCTCTAGTGATGTCCACATTATTTACATATCCTTTTCTTTGCATCTTTAAAGTTAGACTCGAACATCCAGCCTACACATTGTTTGTCAATGTCTGGCGATGTGACTGACGCTACTCCTTCAGTAAATCCACGGTGATATTCGTGTTGCAGTCTGTTCATGACACCTAATCCAATGCCAGGTATAGACGCTACAACCACGATTAAGATCATTCCCCAACGCATAGCTGCCTAATCTTTTTTACATCAATGCCAAAAGTCTCATGCACTCGCAGGATGATCTCTGCTGACGGGACTATCTTCTTATTGCGAATCTTTGACAGGGTAGAGATGCCAATTCCCATGTGTAGGGCAATAGCTCGATCATTCTTGAAGCCATGATTTTTAATCAAATAATCTAACAATTCCATTTTTATCCTTTAACTAAACATCCAATTAGGTAATTTTCCTTCTTTATATTTTTTGGCTGCTGCCCTTCTTCGTGCATTTTCTTGCTGCTCAATTGTTATTCTTTTAAAACTTCCATGGTTTTGCTCAGATAATTCTTTTCCATCTGTTTTTGCTCTTTGCTCCATACAAGGCCCATGTGAAAATTCATGCGGCCCTTTTCCTCTTGGTAATCCACAAACGGGACAATTTTTGTATATTGATTTGTCTTTCATAATTCCTCCTAGTTATGCAGGGTCACCAGTTCGAGAAAACATGAAGGAGAACCTGGCCCCTGCTGCCGGTGTTACTCGCCACTACCGGCTAGGCGTGCAAACTCTAAAAGGGGGGAGAATGTAAACTATCGTCCAGCTCTTTCCACATATCTACCTTTTCATTTTTTGGCTTTGCTTCTTTTAGTTTAAATGAGCAGCTCATAAACTTGCCCGACTTACCCTCTTTGAGCCAGGCTGATACATAAACTGGATTACCTGCTAGGTCTTTACCGTCGCCTGAGTAGTCAGGGTGATTGTCTGATTGCTTTTGTTGATTCTTGAAAAGTGAAAAGCTGCCTGGTTTTGGATCGTATGCCATGATTTACCTTTATCGTGTGGTGAACTTCTTAATTGCACTGCGCTGCTTGCTATCAAACAAAGACCAAAGAGCTGTTTTGCTATCTGCGTCTAAATCTAATTCATTGATGTAATCGACTGCACCTTGTACGTCATTCTTTGTGAGCAATGAGATAGCCTCTACGCCAATGCTGCGGATTACTTCTTGATCTTCTGCCGACATAGATTGAAATACGTCAACAGTAATCGGTTTAGCTGACACAGGCTCGCTAGAATCGATTGCATCATGCTCGACTATCTCCATAGCTGTGACGTATAGATAGCGGCGGCTATAGGTCTCTACGGCCCCTAGATTCTGGATAGGGTGGCAACCTTTGAGCTGCGCTTCTGCCATTGGGCTAGTAAACGTTACGCAGCCACCATTCTCAGTATCAATGATCCGCAATGTAGCCAGCTCAGTACCAAACGATACAACTGGACAAAGTTTTAACTCAAAGAAAATTGACTGAATTGCCGGTAGAAAGTCGCCAAGCTCAAAGTATTTATATCCTGCAAACTTATTGTGGCCTGACTTCTTTAGCTCTGTGTGCTGCAATTTGATACGGGCTTTTTGCAGTTTTTCGTAGACTAGCCATTCTAGCCATTGTTGCTGTTCTTCTTGTTCCTGTTGCTGGCGCATGATTATTTACCTTTATTTGAATTTTTTAACGATGACATTATTGAATGTCCGAACTTCCTGTAAAGTTTGAATTTCCTTTGCTTTTGCTTGCTCCTTTCTAATACGGTTAAAAGTTTTTTCAAGATCAGTTTTACCTGCTGGCACATACTTGAACCTTGCGTCTAAGATTGATTTAAAGTCATCCATTTATTTTCCTACGTCAACCATGAAACCAAAATATATCCTGAAAACAATATGATAGCAATGACTTTAGGGTGTCTTGCAAGCCAATCATCTGTCGATAGTAATTTCATGAGACCACCGACGAATACCGATGGAGTGCCGTTTTTTCTGAGTGCGATTTGCAAGAAGAATAGCCGCTGTCTCCAGGGCCGAATCCTTCACCACATTGGCTGCAAAAGGTTTCCTTAAATTTAGTGTTGCTAATGTTTGCGTGGCCCATTTTTACTTTCCACAAGTGCGCCAAAACCATTCCCAAGCTGGAAAACTCAGTGCCTAACTCCTCGTTAATTTTATTTACTGCTATTTTTAACCCGTCTTCAATTCCTTCAGAGTAAGTCATTTTTCATTCCTCCAAAAAACCATTTATCGAACTTTTCGTTATTAAATGCTTCGCTTGCTGCTTTTGCTTCTAACCACAGTGCATCTGCCTCATCTTCTTGATACGCTGCCAGGCAAACTAGCAGGTCATCTAATTCTTCAATCATTTCTGTCTCCGTCGTTGGTATGACTGAACTATAACGACATACGTTATTCGCTGCAAGAAATACTTTTCTATTGATATTTGTTTACCAATAGCAACAATCAATGACACAAAACTATAAACCTGTATATTATTTGATTGTCTACCCTCTTAATTAAGGCTATTTAAGGGGGAACAAAATAGCAGGAATAGCAGGAATAGCACCGTCACACGGTCTAAGGTGTTTTTAAAAAAGAGAGATTTTTATGAGTTTATGGCGCAAAAGGAGAATAAAAATGCAAGAATTAGCTAGATGTTCAGATTGTGGTTGGATCGGCGATGCGGAAAATGTAGAGACAGGTATTTGCGATATGGTGTTTGCTGATCCTGTTGATATTTGCCCAAGCTGTAATCATCCAGACTGCATAGCACCATACAAAGAGGAGACTAAATAATGGACTTGCCAAAGAAAGATAGCCGTAGATACCAGATTTGTGTTGCTTTTGCTAACTCAGGCATGATGACGCTGCATAGTTTAGTAGAGGAACACGGTTTATTTGGCTTTAGAGACAAGCAGCGACTTTCATCTGAAATGAATCATCTATGCACTACTGGCTGCATTAAGAAGCTCACAGATGCTTATATGCCTACCTATGAGCTGCGTCTAGCTATACAGTCGTTTGATAAGCCTGGTCTGGTTAAATCACGAGAGCCAGTACCGTTTAAAGAATTGTCTGACAAGTTTATGTTGCCAAAGGTTAGCCCTAGAGGTGAGCCACTAAGAGACATTTCATACATTGGGTTAGGAGCAAGCATTGCTGAACACGTATACCGTTTCTAGTCCTGACTATACGTTTAGGCAAAAGTTCTGCCCAGGCTGTAAGCGTGCTAGGTCAGAAAAGAATTTCAATGGCGGAGTTTTATGCAAGATTTGCAGACTGCGTAAAGTTAAGATATAGTTTGTAAATCGTGTCGTACTTGGCGGTGCGATATGGAATGGCTAGGGTAGCTCCCGAAAAGACGATTCGTTACCGTCCTGCCAGTTCCTTCTACAGTAACGGCTACCAATAACGTGAGGTACAAATGAAACTTGTTCCAAAGAACTGGACTGTTTTCCAGCATTACAAAGATCGCTGCCCACCTTGGGTAAAGCTGCATCGAGAATTACTAAATGATAAACAATTTATGTGCTTGCCTGTTGCTAGCAAAGCGCTAGCACCTTTGCTTTGGCTGCTTGCAAGTGAGTCTAAAACAGGTGAGTTTGATGGGTCTATAGAGGAACTTGTCTTTAGATTAAGATTCACTGTTAAGGAAGTTGAGGCAGGACTTAAACCATTGATTGATAAGGGATTTTTCCTTAGTGCTAGCGGAGTGCTAGCAGACTGCTTGCAAGGTGCTAGACCAGAGACAGAGACAGAGAGAGAGGAGAGGGAGAGACAGAAGCAGTTAGCGCTTGATGTAAAACTTGGCTTTGTTGAGTTTTGGAAATGTTATCCAAAAAAGATTGCAAAACCAAATGCAGAAAAAGCATGGATGAAGATTGCTCCAGATGTTGATTTAAGTAAAAGAATTATTCATGCAATTTCTGAACAAAAACTTCTTGAACGTGAGGAGCAGTTTATTCCTTATCCTGCAAGCTGGCTTAATGCTCGACGATGGGAAGATGACCTGGTGGCAGGAAAATCCAGTAATGGCCTGAAGTATTGGGAGAAGGGATACCAATCATGAAAGGTCATGTAGAACTACTCAAGTTGCGTATAGAAGGTTTTAAACCAAGAGGCTTATGGGTGTGCTACGGACATGATCCGTTAAAGGGCTGGAACACTTGGTCTAAAGCTGGCGATACATTGGCATTTCCTGAAATTGAGATATTGCCGATAGAAAATATCAATCAACTAGACTTGAGGTTTGCTGTAGGATTAACTGTACACATTTCAAGCAATGAACATCTTGCAAAACTAAAGAAAATCCATAACGCTTTTGTTTCTGCCAAGGCTAAATCGGTTTTCGTATCCACTAAAAAATGCTTAATCTTACCTTCAGGGAGCGTATTAGATGACTATGTTCCTGCGTGAAGATATTAATTTTTCAGCGTACCTACGAGCTACCGATCTCAAGCAAAACATCAAGGACGTATCGACATGGGTTGATGAGCTGGCTGACAATCTTGAAAACCCTGTTATCGAAAAATCTACTCCGATGGAATGGGAGTGTACGAAGAACTTTGCATTTAGACCTGGCGAAGTGACGGTATGGGCAGGTTCCAATGGTGGCGGCAAGTCTTTGCTGACAGGTCAGATTGCTTTAGGTTTAGTCAAGCGTGGCGAGAAAGTATGCGTTGCGAGCTTTGAGATGAAACCCAAAGTATCGATTAAACGGCTTATAAGGCAGTTTGCAGGCGAAAACGTCGAGCAGTTGGCATCCACACATGGACTGCCCTACAAACGCGCCTTGTATGACCGTTTTAAGGCTTTTGGTACTGGCAATATTTGGTTCTATGACCAACAGGGTACGGTAACAGCAGATCAAGTTATCTCAATGGCAAGATACTGCGCTGTTGAGCTTGGTGTAACTCATGTGTTTATTGATAGCTTGATGAAGTGTGTAGCTGGCGAAGATGACTATAACGGTCAAAAGCGCTTTGTAGACGAGATTACTGCTTTGGCTAGAGACCACAATGTACACGTACATCTTGTTCACCATATCCGCAAATTGCAGTCTGACGAGTTGATGCCGAACAAGAATGATCTGCGTGGCAGTAGCTCTATCACGGATCAAGTAGACAATGTTTTTATCGTTTGGCGCAATAAGAAAAAAGAGAATGAAGTAAACAAGGGCATGGAGACAGATATGTCTGCACCTGACATGATCCTGATGAACGAAAAGCAGCGTAACGGAGAATCTACTGAGTGGTATCACATGTGGTTTCATTGGGAAAGCAGCCAGTTTATTGAGAAATGGCAGGGCTTTCCTAGTGACTTTGACAATAAAGGAAGGTTCAGAGGTGCATGAGTTTTTTGAAGAAGAACGGCATAGATGTGAAGTCAGACAAGTAATTAAGTGGCGAGTGCAAGACAGGAATAAGGCTATGGAATACCTGCAAGACGTAGCAAAGAAAAGAGGCCAGGAATCAGCGGACAGATTGAGGAAGGATTCTGCTGAACAATGGGAACGTAAGAACAGAGGATTGGAGGGAGATTGGAAATGATGACGCGGGATGAAACTAACCACGTTTTATTCATATTGGAAAAAATTGCAGAAGGTTGTACACAAGTTATAGAAGATAAAGACGTAATTGAAAATGAAAAAATTATTGTCAAACTTATATTGGATGATCTTAAAATTCCAATAAAAATATTACATACAGGATTACATCGTGGTTTTATAAAACAAGAGTCAAAAAAAATTTAAAGGAGATTAAAAATGGCACGCCATGATTTAGAAAAAAGAGCATTGATAACATTAGTTGAATCACTTGATAAAGAAATTGATAGAATGGAAAGTAAAAATGAAAGAGATTTTAATAATACTAGTATGTTGATAGAACATATTTTAAACAGTCAAGGAATGGAGGTTCTTTATAATTTAGCAAAAGAAATTGATAAAAAAAATGGTAATGAGCATTTCCAAGATTTAGTTGCAATGTTTGCTCCATTTTAATGAAAAAGAATGGAAATAAATCTATCTGCTACTGACATTATTTTAGCTGCTCATTATGCTGGAACAATTGAGGATGCTAAAAATATAAATTCAGTTAAAAATAATGGCAAATATAAAATGAATGGTTTTGCTGCTCATTATATTGGGATGCTTGGAGAGGTAGCCATTTGCAAGTATTTAAACATTAATGTGCAAAGCAATATTACATTTGGTGGCGATGGTGGTGTTGATCTAATATATAAAAATCAAACCATTCAGTTAAAAACAAGAGCCGGTGATAATCCAGAACCACGATATATTATTTTTGATAATATTGATGAGTTTAAAACAGACTGGGCTATTTTATGTTCATTAAAATCTGCCACAGAAATTAAAATACATGGATTCACAAGTAAAGAAAGATTTATCCATAAGCACATAAACAAGAACTTCAGTTATGGAGATAGGGTTTGTTTGGATGAAAAATATCTAAATGACATTTCTAAATTTGATGAGGCTACAGAATGGTATATAAAAAATGAAAGCATTTACAGTCAAGTGGCATCCTGAACGTGACGAAACAACTATTGAGTACAGCATTGAATTTGTTGACTCATCTGCAATAGCGCAAGCAGATATACTTAGAGATGCATTGTTTGATTTAGAAGCTAAGTACGACGAAGCAGTAAATAAAATAAAGGAGAAGAAAACTTGAGAGCTGCTAGAGTTGACGTAAACCAAAAGCACATAGTCAATTGTCTACGTAAGGAGGGCTATACGGTACAGCACTTGCATAATGTTGGTGAAGGTTGCCCAGACATTTTAGTAGGCTACAAGGGACTAAACATTTTGATGGAGATTAAGGACGGTAGAAAACCTGAATCGGAGCGGAAACTCACAGCGCAACAGGTAATCTTCCATAAGATGTGGAAGGGCCAGGTTGAGGTAGTCATTAGTCCAGAGCAAGCAATTTTGGCTGTCTTGGCGCATACCAATGGCAAATAACAAGAAGCCACGTAAGCGGCATATTCCTCGTAGGAACATCTTGCCAATGACGATTCGACATAATGCACAGAGTGAGCAAACATTGCAGCTAGTACCGCACACTGAGTTAATGAAGTTCCGCGAGGGTGTAGGTGACGAGATAGGCTGGAACACAATTACTGCCAGATTAAATGTTGGGCTGGTGGCTGCATACCAAGCTGACTATGATCCAGAGTATTTGTTGTTAATGGACAGTCTTAAAGCAATTGTTAATGTGCGAGAGCGATTCTTAAATACTGGCAGATGGGGATTATCTGGTGACGATCTTAAAAGCATAGGCGATGGTTTAGTGGCTACTGATAACTTACAGCTATCAATAACAAGAAAGCAATTATCAAAAGCTATTGACTATGTATTTAAAAACGCAGGAGCTTTAGACGATGTTTCTAACGTATACGTGCAAATATGATAAATCCCAATGAGGCAATAGACTACATAATCAAGCACTCACAAGCATATGCTAAAGCTAAAGCGCAGGTCACTTACTTGACTGAGTACCGCAAGACTAAGAAAGCTATTTGTTTTCAATCAAGTCTAAGATCAACAATGGCAGAGAAAGAAGCAGACGCTTATGCTCATCCAGAATACCAGGCTGTATTAGAAGGCTTGAGGGAGGCTGTAGAGGAGGCTGAGAGGCTTCGCTGGATGCTGATAGCGGCACAGGCTAGGGTTGATGTCTGGAGATCGTATGAGGCTTCTAATCGCGGTATAGACAAAAGAACAATGTGACTAAGGACGAAAAGAAATATCTATCGAAATTGGTAGACATTGGTTGTATAATTTGTTATAGGAACGGCTATCCTCAGACACCGGCAGAAGTGCATCATGTTCGTGGTATAGGGCTAGGTATGGGTGTTAGGAGTGGACACTACGACACTATTCCGCTTTGCCCTAGCCACCACAGAGGTAATGATGGCTATCACGGTATGGGTCGCAAAGCGTTTGAACGGAAGTACCAGATAACTGAGATTGACTTACTTGTACAAGTTAAGGGGCTGCTGAATGAAAAAGACGAAAGCTGAAAAAAAGGTCAGTAAGGTGATGACTGAGTTTAAGGGTGGAACATTGCACTCAGGCAAAGGCGGCCCAGTAGTAAAGAATCCAAAGCAAGCTATCGCAATTGCATTATCAGAGGCAAAAATTGCCAAGAAAGGGAAGAAAAAATGAAGGGTTTAAAAAGCTGCGGTAAATGCAAGGGTGGTGAGTGCAAGGGCGGTAAGGGTTGCATGAGAGAAGAAAAAGAAGAAAGCATGGAATATTCCGGTAAAAATGGCAAAAAAGGCATGACTGTAGCGATTATGTTGGCTATGCCGAAACGTGGTCAGCGCACTGCTACTAACAAGGCGAAGAAGAAATGAAGCCCGGACTTTACGCAAACATTAACGCAAAACGCAAGCGTATCGCTGAAGGATCAGGCGAAAAGATGCGTAAGGTAGGTGCTAAAGGCGCTCCGACCAAGGCTGATTTTAAAGAATCGGCTAAGACTGCAAAGAAAAAGAAATGATTAAGCGTGGCAAAGAGGAGTTTGCTGGCTATAACAAACCTAAAAAGACTCCTAGTCATCCTACTAAAAGCCACGTTGTATTGGCTAAAGAGGGTGATGAGGTTAAGTTGATTAGGTTCGGCCAGCAAGGTGCTACAGGTAGCCCTGACGGTTCAAAGCGTAATGAGGCATTTAAGGCTCGTCATGCCAAGAACATAGAAAAGGGCAAGATGAGTGCTGCTTGGTGGAGTAATAAAATAAAGTGGTAGTAAA
>Ga0208975_1001018_pt1 | contig 12466 bp, 20 predicted proteins | sample GreLakmeER78MSRF_FD_187700 | JGI IMG/M metagenome (GOLD analysis project Ga0208975, IMG submission 187700) | Freshwater lentic microbial communities from great Laurentian Lakes, MI, USA - Great Lakes metaG ER78MSRF (SPAdes) | ecosystem: Environmental > Aquatic > Freshwater > Lake | place: Great... | reverse complement strand
TACGACGGCACAGATTAGTTCGCCGTCCGTAAAAGCAGCCGCTGGCGCTGGCGCTGCACAAATAAACGACTTTCTTGCTTATACCACAGGTGCTGCCGAACAGCGAGCATTGCAGAACCCAACCGTCTCACGCTCGAAAGACCTTTTGGCTTCCATGATTGGGTGCCTAGAGATGCGCCACTACTCAAAGCAGTGGACAGGCGAACGCTACGAAGAAATCTATTTGCCGTTAGAGCCTTGGATGGAACAGCCTGACCCGAAAGTCACGCGCAACTTCTTCTACTCAAATATCTTTAGTGACCTTTTCTTCTATGGCCGCGCTTTTGCCTTCGTGACTAGCAGATACTCGACAGGGTTGCCAGCGTCTTTCACTTGGCTCCCTGCAGCGATGGTGAGTACGCCGAATCAGACTGGCCCACAGTGGTTCGGCCCTTCTGATGTTGTGCAATTCAACGGCATTGACATTGGCGACACCAATGACGTCATTCAGTTCTTGTCGCCAATTCAGGGCTTGTTGTACCAAGGCGCTCGGGCGTTGTCAATTGCAACCCACCTTGACCAAGCCGCTGACCGCTACGCAACTTTAGAAACTGTGCCGGGCTATCTCCAGCAAAAGGGTGGCGAAACCCTTGACTCTGACAGCCTTAGCGAAATAGCAGCTGCATGGTCAGCAATGCGACGCCAAAACGCCATTGGCGCGTTGAACGATTATGTCGAGTTCAAAGAATTTAAGGTTTCCCCAGCAGAAGTTGTTGCTGAACAGCGCAAGTATCAATCTTTAGAAATTGCGCGTGTCTCAAACATTCCTGCCTATCTCGTTTCGGCACCGCAAGAAGGCTCGGGCCTGACCTATACAAACGTGCAGGACTCAAACCGCCAGTTGTATTTGTACGGCGCAAAGCCATTCATTGAATGCATCCAGCAGACACTTTCGGCCTCAAATGTTTTGCCAAGAAATCGGTTTGTAAAATTTGACATTGAAAATTATTTAGAAGAAGAAATGCAAGACGTCATGGTTGAACCATACGTTGACGTATCAGAAGAAAGCCCATCATGATTCACTTCGTAAATGTCCCCATCACGCTTGACGCTTCAGCAGGCGAAGATGCACCCAAAACCATCACCGGTATCGCAGTCCCTTGGGCACCAGTATCCGCAACCGTTATGGACGGCACCAAAGTTTCCTTCGCTCGTGGCGCTTTTGACCTAGACATGAAGAACCCCAAGTTGCTTGAAAATCACGACATGAGCCAACTTCGCGGCGTCGTTTCATCGCTCGCTGATATGCCAGAAGGTTTAGGATTCACGGCCACCTTCGCAAAAACGGGCGCAGCCGCTGACGCCATTGAACTCGTAAAAGCAGGCGCTTACGACTCAGTGAGCGTTGGCGCTGTACCTACAAAGTTTAAGTACGACAAAGACGGCGTCATGGTCGTTTCAAAGGCAGACCTTGTAGAAATCAGTCTTGTCGCACAACCAGCATTCAAGGATGCTGTTATTACAGAAATCGCTGCATCAGAACCAGAAGAAGATGCAACCGAACCCACCCCAACAGATTCCGAGGAGGAACCAGAAGTGGCAACACAAGAAAACCCAGTGGTTGAGGTCGAGGCTTCAATCATTCCTACAACCCCTATCTATGCAACAGCGAAGAAAGACTTCAAACTTCCCTCCGCTGGTGAATGGATTTCTGCACAAATGCAAGGTGGCGCAATCGCTGCCGAGTTCAACGCTCGCATCAAAGCCGCTGCTCCAGACGTAACAACGGCTGACCTTGATGGCATCATGCCTCTTCCAATCATCTCCCCAATTTATTCGGGAATTCAGGGCCTGCGCCCTGTGGTCGATGCCGTGCAAGCAAGGCAAATGCCGGCATCAGGCAAGGTCTTTATCGTTCCAAAAATCACGACACATACCTCAATCGGTGGCCCACAGACACAGAACACCACAATCACCGCTGGTCAGTTCATTGTTGATGACATCCAAATCACAAAGGACATCTACGGTGGCTACGTTGAAGTCTCCGAGGCTTCAATTGACTGGAGTTCACCGGAAGTTCTCACCGGACTCCTTGAGGACATGGCAAAAAAATACGCCTTGGCCACAGACAATGCAGCCGCTGACGCGCTTCTTGCAGGTACTTCACAAACAACCGGCAACGTCGCACCGACAGACCCTTCAGACTGGGTTCAGAAAGTTTACGCTTGCGCAAACACCATCCTTGCAAATGGCAATTACCTTCCAGACCATCTTTTCGTGTCTGGCGATGTATTTGCGCAGCTTGGAACTTTGAGCGACGACCAAGGACGACCATTGTTCCCACAAGTAGGACCAATGAACGCATTCGGCACAATGAATGCAGGTTCTCGTGAAGCAGTTGTCTTCGGACTCCGTCTCGTGGTTGACACCAACTTTGCTGCGAAAACCACAATCGTGGGCGCAGCTGCTACTGGTGCATTCCGTTGCTACGAACAGCAGAAGGGCGCAATCAGCCTTGACAATCCATCGACATTGTCTCGCACAATTGCCTTCCGCGGATACTTCGCACCGAAGATGATTGACGCCAACCAATTTATGAAAATCCCTCAGGCTTAGACCTGAGACACGACAGGGACTGAACGATGGCTACTTTTAATCTGGCGTTTCATACGCGCCTTGATGGGTATGCCATTCTTCAGACTTTTGTTGACACCGACATTCAGTCACAAGACTCGGTCGTGGTGGCAGGAGCAGACCACGGCTTTAGCGGTACGCAGACTGTTATCTCGACCGAGCCTTATGAGTTCATGGGATTATCTGAAGAGGGCGACCTGCTTTTTGATTATGACGTCATCATGGAAAACCAGTTCATCTACGTCAACGCAGGAACAGACTTCGAGCGTTCCGTTGCTACTGGCACAGTCGCCTTCAGCCCCAGCCCGAGTTGGATTACAAGCGCGGATGTAACCAGTTGGCTGGGCATCGAGGTCGCTACGGCTAATGACACCGCATTTGTGGCTGTATGCGTCTCTGCGGCTAACAGTTGGTGTTTCCGTAAGCGTAGGGAGGCGGGCTACACAGACAGCCTTACAACGGCTCCTGACGGCGCAGCCAAACTAGGGACAATTATGTATGCAGCCACCCAATATCGCTCTCGCGGAGCGGTTGATGGCTATAGCAGTTTTGATTCCATGAGCATGGGAACACCAACCATGTCCCTCGGCCAGATTATGCAGCTGCTTGGCTGTGGAAGGCCACAGGTCGCCTAATGGCTGCAACAGGCATTCTCGCTGAAGCAGTCAACGCAACCAAGGCCGCGCTTACCACGCTGGGCCTTAAACCTGTTACTGACCCACGCAACGCCCGACCGCTCTCAGTGATGATTGAATTGCCAACGCTCGATGCCTTCACATACAACGTGGGCGACATTCGGCTAGTCATTCGTGTTCTTGCTGGGCCTCCGGGCAACCAAGACTCAGGCGATTATCTGATGACCACGGTTGACACAATTATGAACTCACCAATCGCCATAGTGGATGGAAGGCCATCTCTCGCCACATACGGCGAGCAGATGCTTCCTTGCTATGACATGACCGTTGCCGTAGCAGTACGGCGCAACTAACAAAAAGGAGCCACCAATGGCAACAACAACATTCCTATCCAACGCAACTATCAACATCACCCAAGGTGCTACGACCACGGACATGAGCGATAACGCCAACGCCTGCTCAATCACAGTGGGCCAAACGCCACTTTCTAGCACCGCATTTGGCGATACTGGGGAACGCTTTGTTGGCGGCCTCCAATCCGTTGAGGTTGCAATAACTTTTTATCTCAGTTACGGCGCTGGTGAGGTCGAGGCAGTTTTGGCATCATGCGTGGGCACAGGCACAACGATTCTGACAATTTCGCCATCAGGCGTCACCGAGTCGGCCAGCAACCCTGAGTACGTCATCACGAACTGCATGCTGGCATCCTTCACGCCAATCAACTCCACAGTTGGTGAACTCGCAACCGTAGAAGCCACCTTTACAGGCGGCACTTGGGTACGCGACGTCACACCATAAACAAAGAAAAACAAAATGCAACTTACGCTCAAGGTCACAACCGACCAAACCACTTACGAAGTTAAAACTAACCTTTACGTCATTATCGCTTGGGAACGAAAGTTCAAACAAAAAGCCTCAAACCTTGCCACTGGCGTAGGTCTTGAGGACTTGGCGTTTATGGCTTTTGAATCCTGCAAAGTTCAGGGCATAACAGTCCCGGCAATCTTTGATGATTATGTAAAGAAACTGGTTGCCATTGAAGTCATAACGGACGAACCAACAAACCCCATCGAGGAGGCACCTACTCACGCTCTCTAGCAGAACTGCTGGTTGAAACTGGGTGGTGGCCTCCACAAATACCTTTCGAGATTCAAGACATGAACACAGTCATTGACGTCATAAACAAAGCAAGGCGCAAATGACAGCGACAGCAAAAGTAGAAGTTGTGGGCGCTAAGGAAGCGATTAAAGCCCTTGGCAAAATTGACAAAGACCTACGCAAACAATTCAACGCTGACGCTAAACAAATAGCCCAGCCGTTAGTTTCTTTGGCTGGTTCGCGCTACCCCGATACCCCATTGTCAGGTATGAACCGCAATTGGAAACAGGGCAACAAAACACTGTTTCCGTATTCAAAAGCAAAAGCCGTAAAGGGCTTAAAGGTCAAATTCTCTACTCGACGCAATGACGCCAATGTTATTTATGTGACCCAATCTGACCCGGGCGCTGTGGTCTTTGAAGTCGCTGGCCGTGGCTCCAATTCATTGCTTTCAGAGAACCTTCGAGCAAAGCAGGCGCGTGTTCTGTGGCCTGCAGCTGAACAGGCGTTGCCTTCCATAACTGCTGAACTAAAGGCGTTAGTGTTGCGCGTAATCGCTACCGTAAATAAGGAAATTAAGTAATGGCTATCAACATTCCAATCATCTCGGAATTTGACGGTTCTGGAATCTCACGCGCCGTGGCCCAGTTCAAACAACTCGAAACCAGTGGACAGAAGGCCCAATTTGCAATCAAGAAAGCAGCCGTCCCTGCTGGTCTTGCCTTAGCAGGTTTGGCTGTTGCTTTAGGTGATGCCACCAAAGGTGCTATTGAGGATGACGCTGCACAGCAACTGTTGGCAACGACGCTCAGGAAAACCACTGGCGCTACTGACGCGCAAATAAAAGCCAATGAGGATTTTATTACGAGCCAAGGCAAATTGCTGGGCGTGACCGACAGTGAGTTGAGGCCTGTGTTGGGTCGTCTCGCGAAGGCCACCGGGTCAGTTACTAAGGCGCAAGAACTAGCAACTGCTGCAATGGATATTGCGGCCTCTACGGGTAAGCCATTGGCAACCGTGACCGCCAGTCTTGAAAAGGCATATGGCGGCAATATGACTGCCCTAGCCAAACTGTCACCCGAACTACGCCAAATGATTAAAGACGGCGCGTCCTTTGACGAAGTAATGGCTGCAATGGCCAAAACCACTGGAGGCGCTGCAACCACAGCTGCTAACACTGCACAAGGACAATTCAAACGTCTAGGCGTGGCGCTCGATGAGACAAAAGAGTCAGTAGGCGCTGCACTTCTGCCAGCTATTGAAAAAGTGTTGCCATTCCTAACTGCAATGGGCGCATGGGCTGCAGAGAACTCAACAATGTTCCTAATCATTGCCGGAGTCATCGGTGGTATAGCAGCAGCCATTGTGATTACAAACGCAGCGATGACTGCATGGGCCGCAGCAACAAAAGCCTTCACTGCAATACAAGGCATCTTCAATGCTGTCATGGCCGCCAACCCAATAGTGCTTTTTGCTCTGGCTATTGCTGGTTTAGTTATTGGTTTAGTTATTGCCTACAAAAAGTTTGATGCGTTTCGCGACATTGTTGACGCTGTATTTAGTGCAATAAAAACAGGCATAAAGGGTGGCATGGACGCCATCACAACATATCTATCGTTTGTCATGGGCGTCTATAAAGCAATCTTCAACGGCATCGCAACACTTTGGAATAGCACTATCGGCAAATTGTCGTTCAGTGTTCCCAAATGGGTTCCGGGACTCGGTGGCAAAGGCTTCGACGTGCCAAACATTCCCATGCTGGCAGAGGGCGGCATTGTAAGTTCTCCAACACTGGCGCTTATAGGCGAGTCCGGGCCTGAAGCGGTAATTCCCTTGTCAAAAATGGGTCGCATGAGTGGTGGTAACAACGTCACAATCAACGTCAACGGAGGCGACCCCAACGCAGTGGTGCAAGCCCTACGCACCTATATGCGACAGAACGGCTCCATCCCCATCCGAACTAGCAACATCTTCTAGCCATGGGTTTACAGTCGTACACCGTCTCGTACTCAACAGATGGCACCACATTCACAGACCTGACAAATGTTCAAAACATTACAATCAACGCAGGACGCCAAGCGCAGCTGCAGGCAATTCAAGCCACCACAGCCACAGTTGAAATTCGATACCCCACAGGTTTTGCTTCACCAATCACAGCGCTAGTTGCCGGGACAATTATTAGAATCCGCAACACCAACACCATCTATCCATATCCAAACGCGCCAATGATGTTTGGGCGCATAAGTAACGTCACCGCTATTTATGGCATACCGTTTCAAGGTGGCGTAGGACAGTCCGATTATCTAACAATTAGCGTCGAAGGCTCTTTTGCCGCGCTTGGCCGTATGCAGGGCGAGAACTACGTCATCACTAGCACCGACCTTGCTGCACAATGCGTCGAGGCATCCACCGAAACTGGTCTAGACATTTCAAAAGACGGCCCTAACACAGCAATAGCGCCTACAACTGTTAGCGGCACTTGGGGCGATTGGCTTGCTCAAGTAGCGCTGACCATTAACGGCCGTTTACATGACATAACCGATACTGACCGAATTACTTTGCTTAGTCCTTTTGCTCAAAATATCCCGACTACTGGGTTCAGCGATGTTGCCAACAACATCAACAATCAGGTCTATAACGCAATTACCTTTGACAGCCTTAGCGACAACTTTTACACACAAATCACAGTTGACCCTCAAGACTTTGCAGCTGTGACCGTAACCAAGGTTGGCGCTACTGCACCTTTCAGGACTTACCAAGTCAACTCCTTAAGCGCTAGTACCGGCAACGCCACAGATTTTGCCAACTATCTGCTGGGCAACTATCAGGACGCCAGTTTTGCTATTAGCAGTATTACTTGCAGCGCGGAGGCACAGAACGTCTTTCAATTAGATGGTTTTGAAAACGGCCCAAACTTTAGTGACTTCATGGGTATGCAGGTCAACGTCACTTTTCGTGGCACCGTGTTTACTTGTTTGGTTGAGGGTGTCACTATGTCTGCTACTCCAGCAGGCGCGTCCTTTACTTACTATTTTTCAGGTGCCGACCTCAACGCTTACCTTTTGCTGGGTAATCCAATCCTCGGACAACTGGACAACAACAGATTAGGATATTAACTATGGCTATAAAAACTTTTACTACGGCTGAGGTGCTGACGGCTGCCGATACGAATACGTATCTGGCTAACTCAGGGCTGGTATTTGTTAAATCGCAAACAGTTGGTACAGCGGTTTCTAGCGTCACGGTATCCTCGGCGTTTTCTAGCACTTACGACAATTATGTTGTGACTTATCAAGGTGGCACAATGTCTGCAGACACAGCCCTAAAATTAAAACTTGGTAGCACTTCTAGTGGTGTTTATGGCGCTTTTATTCATACACCTAGTTATTTGGGAACAACAGTCCAAAACGTGGGCGACAACAACACTGCATTCTTTACTTATGCCGGCGGTGGCAACTCAGGTGGCGCTACAGCGTATTTGTATTTAGCAGGCCCGAATACGGCAACTCGCACTTACTTAACAAGTGGGCTAATAAATTACAGCACAGTTTTTGGAACTTATACGGCTGCGCATTATGCCAACGACCAACATACTGCGTTCACATTTGAGCCGTTTAGTGGCACCATAACGGGTGGCACTATTACTGTTTACGGATACCGAAAGGCATAAACCATGACACGACCAAATATACAAATAGACGACGAAGTGCGCGAAATGACGCAAGAAGAATACGAAGCACTACTGGCTACAGGCTGGACATTAGAAGGCACAGATGAAACGCCTACTGCTGATTAGCGCAACCCTGCTAGCCCTCACAGGCTGTGCAGACCGTTTTCGCTACCCATGCCAAGACCCAGCAAAAACCAACAGCCAAGAGTGCCAATGCAACCAAGAGCCACGCACCAAAAACAAAGCCTTAGGCGCTGTTGAGTCCGGCATAACTACAACCACCCTTAAAGAGCTTTTAGGATTTGACTGCTAATGAAACTAAGACCACGACTCACAAACGAAGAAATCAAGGCACGTTTAATCCTTGTCGTAGGCGTAGGACTTACCTTGGTCTTTGTTGCCTCAATCGCGTTCATGCTCTACGGGCTGCTATTCATCACCCAGCCACGCCAAATGGCCGAAGCCGACCAAGAAATCTTTTCACTATTGTCGCCAATGATGATGTCACTATCAGGCGGCCTTCTTGGGATGCTTGCAGCGAACGGGCTCAAAGACAAAGAGCCACCTAAGCCATGACCCCTCGCAAATACCCCTTTTGGCCTTCATGGGATGGCAAAGCCACGTCACCGATTACAAAGAAATTCTTTGAGTTATGCCAACGACGCTGGGCCTTTACAAACCTAGGAATGTACGCCAACCGAGCAATGCGCGGTTCAAAGAACCTAAGCGTTCACGCCAGTGGTTACGCAGTCGATATGGGCTACCCGGCGACCCGGGCAGGACGCGCAGCTGCTAAAGAAGCATGGGACTGGCTTATCGAGCATTCCGAAGAATTGCTGTTATGTGAACTGCATGACTATTCGTACCGCAACCCTGCACAGCCCGACACAGACAAAACTGCTTACGGCAGAGGATGGCGCTGCTCGCGTGGCCCTCAGGAAAAAGGCATCAAGTTGTTCACCAAGACCGACAATGCCGGGTCATTCGGTGGTGTTTGGCTACACGCCGAAATCTCAAACGACTGGGAAAGCCCCGAAGCATTTGAGGCAGCATGGCGAGCATTGCCTAAGCCAACCAAGAACTCCTGACTCGTTTGAGCGTGGTCAGGGCTAGGTGGTGGGTACCTTTGTTTCCATTGGGGTATCCACCATCGCTATCGCCTTTTGTGTAAAGTAACCCCAGCCACTCAAATGGCAGAAAGTCAGGAAACATGACGAAACTCACTATTGGATACGAACCACGCTTCGACTTTGAAGTTGACATGGTCTACGGCAAGGCAGGCGAAGCCGAACTTGTTGAATTCTTTGACGCCGTACAAGGGTCAAAAGTAGAGGTTAAATCTGACCGCTACCGCAATGGCAGAATGGCCGTTGAAACCCAGCAGAAGCCCTCAGGACGCGAATGGCAAGACTCTGGCATCAATGTCACCACAGCAGAATGGTGGGCATACCGCCTAGCACCCGGTGCTTTTATTCTTGTCTCGGTACCAAGATTGAAAAAGTACCTTAGAACCAATCGCGACATCCTTCAAAAGCGCGACTTTGCTGCAGGCTCAGACAACCCATCTAGGGGCTTTGTTTTAATGCCCGAACAGATTCAAAGCCTTCTGGCCGATAAGGAATACGACGCATGAAAAACTACACCCACGAACAAATGTTTATAGCCGTACTGTTTGGGTGGTGCCTTTCATGGGCCTATTTCAAGGTCATTAACCGCTGGTGGCGCAAGTGATGCTTCCCACATGGGGCTATATGCCGTTATGGTCTAAAGACAAACTAACCCTCGTCCAAATCTTCACGGATTCGGCAACAGAAGAAATCGTCAAGGTCACAGTCGCCACAAGGCAGGCTCCATGGATGACGTTTGCTTCGATAACAGAAGTTGAAAAGGTTGACTAAGAGAATCATGGCACTAGCCCTCATCGCCGCATTATCCACCCCAGCCCACGCAAGTGCAGCTGATAACTCCCACGCCAAATATCAAGGCGTACTACCTGACCAGTATTACGACCAGTTAGCCCGGTGCGAAACTGGTGGCAACTGGCAACACTCAACAAAGTCCTACACGGGGGGTCTTGGCATCCATAGGCAGACTTTCCGTACTTGGTCTAATTACAACTCAGCCAAAGGGCTAACAGCCAAGCAACAAGTCAAAGTGGCTGATGCCATTGCCTTTAAGTCGCACATCGAGCGTTCAGGGCGTAAGGTGTGGCGCGTTGGGCCTTGGGGCTGGGGCTGTCTTAAAGGACAAAAACACCTACAAGCCTTTATCTGTCAGTCAAGACACACCCTTGTTGTCAGATGGAAACGCAACTGCAAATAACAAAGGAAAAAATGGAAACATCAACCGGTGAACTAATCGCCAAACTAACCAACATCAGCCACACCTTGGCGCTCGAACTTAGGTTCAAGGAAGCCAGCGTAATTATGGAAGCAGTTGGGGCGTTACACGCCTTGCCGAACATTGCTGAAACCATTCGAGATGCGTGGCACCCATCATTCAACAGTTCTGGGCCTTCCAAGGGCATCACCTACATCAGCAACGTGTCATTGGGGAAATCAGATGAGTGAATCACCAAGAGTAGGAAGCATTGACATACACAATGTCACCCGAGACAATGTCGAGTGCAGAGTGCGTGACCACGACAATTTCTCAACGATACAAATAAACCTTGGTGTCACATCCGTAACGCTGTATGTAGATAGTGCTGACGTTGCAGCAATACGCCGAATCCTTGGTGGCTGGTAATGGCCGAAAACCTCATAGCCAAATTGCGTGAGTACGCAATAGAACCCGGCCGATACTGGCTAGACACCTACGCGCTACAGGCCGCTAGTGAAATAGAGGTCTTACGCAAAGAAAACCAAGAACTACAAGATGCCATTTTGCATTTTGAAGCCCGTATCACACACCTACAAACCGAACTCAAAAGAGTAGAAACAGAGAACGCCCGTGGCATTTGACATTGACTCCTATGAACCCGTACAAAGCAGGTTCTCACGCTTTATTGAATGGGCAGAAAGTAAAGAACAATTCTTTGCTGTTGTCTCAGAACTTTTGTCATTGCCGGGTGAGGACATTTGCGTAATGAAGACCAGCATCCTTTGTGATGGCGTGGTCGTGGCCACAGGCCATGCCGAAGAAATCAGAAACATGGGCAACGTGAACAAAACGAGTTCCCTAGAAAATTGCGAGACATCTAGCCTTGGCAGATGTTTAAGCAACTTTCCAATGCACAACTTTTGTGGGTCATCGCTTGACAAACGGCCTTCAAGGGAAGAAATGCAGAAGGTGCAGCGCGGAGACACTGTTGTCACCGAGTCCAGCAACCTTGCCACTGAGAAGCAACAAAACATGATTAGGGCCGTATGCAAATCCATGGGCAAAATTCCACCCCACAATTTGCAGTCCTTCAGTCGCAGGGAGGCTTCGGCCTATATCGACAGCCTCAAAAATGGCGAACAACCAGCGCCTACCTATGACAGCCCTGAAGAACCCTTCTAATGGCTGACGTGCTAACCCTGCTCATTATGTGCGTCAGTCTGTTCATGTGTGGGTTTCTGCTGGGTCAAAACAAATGATTCCGATTAGTGAGGCTTCATTTCTTCAGCAAGTCAAGGCACTGGCCTTCCAATATGGCTGGGCCTTCCATCATTCAACGCCAACCCAAACGGCTAAAGGCAAATGGCTAACCAGTGGTTCACCGGGCTTTCCTGATTGCGTCTTAGCCCATCGAGCGCGTGGAGTCATCTTTGCTGAACTAAAGACCGACAAAACAAGTAGCAAAACAACAGCTGCACAAAACGATTGGCTAGACCGCCTAAGCCCTCACGCTGAGTGCTACCTATGGCGACCCAGTGACATTGACTTCATAGCGCAACGGTTGGCTCAATGCTGATTGTGGCGTGGTACCTACTGCTATTGTCCGTTGGCATTGCCATCCTTCAAGGCTTACGCAAGTAACACCCTTCTACAACTGAATACAAGCATGGCCACATAGGGAGTTGAACTCTGTTGGTGTTTACACGGGAACGTGGGTAGTGCAGTGCGCCCCAATACTTGAGATGACTTAACGTGAATGGCAGTGGGGGTAAGCCATTGTTCAGCGTCTAAACGTCATAAATACGAATGGTGTCCACTTCAACCCTGTGTCCGGCAACCATGACCTACTTGGTCAGAACTGTGGGGAACACAAACCCCACGCTTGATGTTGCACCGAAAGCAACCGCAGCGAAGCAAGGGCGCTAGTAACATACGCACAACAAAGGAAAACAATGACCAAACGAAACAGCCCAGAGTTCACACGCAACAGACTCATAGCACTAGAAAACGAACCCATCTGCCACTGGTGCCACAAAGCCAAAAGCACAGAAGCCGACCATCTCATTGAGACTGACCGCGGCGGAACAGATGAATTGTCCAATCTCGTTGGCTCCTGTAAACCATGCAA
>Ga0208975_1001015_pt1 | contig 12504 bp, 30 predicted proteins | sample GreLakmeER78MSRF_FD_187700 | JGI IMG/M metagenome (GOLD analysis project Ga0208975, IMG submission 187700) | Freshwater lentic microbial communities from great Laurentian Lakes, MI, USA - Great Lakes metaG ER78MSRF (SPAdes) | ecosystem: Environmental > Aquatic > Freshwater > Lake | place: Great... | reverse complement strand
CTACTTCCTTTTTATTGTTATTGTGTTGTGGAAAAATGCGTGTACCAAAATTACTGCAAGCCATGTTTCAAAGCTTTGCGCAATTGCTAAGGTCGGGAACAAAGTATTGAATGCCCAGATATAAGCAAGAGGTGATAGTAAGAATGCTACAATAAAAAATATAAACAGGGGCAAAGCAAACATGATTAATCCTTAGATACTGGAATAGATGGAAAACATTCTTTAGATGTCTTTACCCAATAGTCATTGGTTTCTTTGTGGTACACTGAGCCATTGACACAAATCTTTTCCTTGGTTCCAAAAAGTTCTGATAACCCTGCTGCAAATAAGACCATAAAGATTAAACACAGAAATGCTATTGCAAAAAATACTAATACTTTCATCATAAAATCAGGAAAGCTTGATAATGTTTTTCCAAAGTTAATCATTTACATACCGCCATAATCTCTGGTGCAGGCATTCCTTTTTCTAATGCGTGCATTCTACACTCATGCTGCAGGGTGGCACCATATGCGAATAGGCCAAACATGGCACCGAAGAAAAGTAAAAAACCAACCATAGCTGCCCAAATGTCTTTATCCATTTTATTTCCTTAAAGTAATTGTGAAGCAGCGTGTGCCACTTCATCAGAATGCACAGTGAATGCTCGAGAAAAAGCTGTGCCGGGAATTTTCTCTCGCAAAGTATACTTGCCATCTTTGTTCAATGACAGTTGCTTTGCCTTTGCGCTTTTTGATCTGATGCTACACAGACCACCAAACTCTTTAGAATAGTAGACGTCTGACGGATTCATATTTACATGAGTTCCGTTGACATTTACCTTTGTAACTTTATATAACAATGAGAATCCAAGCTTGCCTTGAATAATTCGCTCTGTGGGGTACTTAGACAATTCAATATACGTTTTCATTCTGAATCCATTTCTTCTTCAACTGCTTGACAATAATCATGATACTGTATATCAAATGCGACAGGATCGCAATTGCGCAGTATTGTGCCAGGGTAGAATCGCATGCCTGCTATGATAGTAGGCGGTGATTCATTTAAGATGTCTTCAAAGTCATCTTTGTTGATGTTTACCATACCAACTCCTTTGATGGAAAACGTATGCTGCCTTCATACTCTAACTGCGACCGCTCGAACTCTGTGAGGTAGTCGTTGGCAACTAAATTCCAACCTATAACCTCACGACAAAAATACTGACTAGATTCCTCAATCTGACTACGAAGAGCCATGACTGCCATTGTGGCCTCAGCATCGTTCTTGATACCTTTGACAAAGAAGTCTACACCGCCCTTGGCCTTCCAGTACTGCGGGCATTCGCCTTTGCCGTCCCAATCATGAGCACCATAGTTCTCGGTGTCTTGTGTCCAAATGTGTAATTTCATGTCATTTCCTTGTTACTATGACTCTATTATAGCACATTTTGATGTCCTTGTCAAGCATAACCCTTCAGACCGTATGGGTAATAAAAAGGTTTTACCTTTTAGTATTGACCAGATACATGCCAAAGAACATAATCTTTTACAGTTTCTAGATCTGTGTCTATAGGGCGTTTCATATCAAAAGCTCTATTGGGTGAGTACCACCAGGTGTCTGCAAGTTCTTTCGATCCTAGCATTACGACCAATGCCTCACTTATTACAGAGCGATGCTGCGATTCAAGTATTTCACGTTTTCTCATGTTATTATGTTCTGTATAATATCTGCTGCTAATTTAACTGTATCAAGATCGATCTTTAATCTTGATGCTATCTCCACTACATCTAAGTTTCTGCTTAGTAATTCGTGTACTTGCACTATAATACTAGTTTTCATACTTGATATGCTTCCCAAGTTTCGCTACCATCGTCATTTACTGTGACTTTAGATACTGGAGTATTATGTGTATGCTGTAAATAGAACTGCATAGCAGCATTTGCTACTTTATCTGCTATTTCAGTTTCTATCTCAACATACTCATAACCACCTATTGCCGGATTTAAAATTGCGTATTTTACTGTCATCCTATTGCTCCATAAACTCTTGTTGTATTACTTGCTGTCCAAGTGACTGTATTACTATTTAGTGCAACAGCTTTACCTCCCGCCCCACCGGCAGTGGCAGAGGCACCTCCGCTCGCCCCCCAACCTCCTCCACCTCCTCCATTGTATCTAGAAGAAGCTGCAAAAGCAGGGGATATACTACCTGCTGCACCTGCTGCATTACTTGCTCCGCCATTTCCAGCTAACCATGTTGCATATGTCCAAGCAGTTTTTCCACCTCCACCACCTGTGCCAGGAAATATTCTACCACCGCCTGCACCGTGGATAAAGTAGGACCAAGGCTTCGTACCGAATCCGTCATTAAACGACTGACCGCCACCACCTCCAGCGCCGCCGCCCTTTGCTTCATAACCACTATAATTGTCGATGTTCGACAGGTTGGGCGACTTGGGACCATTTGCACCAGCATTACCAATAGTGCCACCCGCGCCGCCAGAACCACTAATAGCAGGTAATCCAGGATACCAAGTAGAAGTTCCACCGTCGCCGCCGCCGGCGCCGCCGCCTCCAGCGCCGTTATAATTGGTAGGTTTAGCACTGCCGCCACCCCCACCCCCGCCACCACCTATATAAGCTGCAGGATTTGTATTATCTATAATTGCAGGATTTGTTAAATTTATTGCAGGACCACCAGCATTACCAGTTCCAGGCGATACACCACCTTTGCCGCCTTTACCCATTATATAACCATTATTAATAATGGTTAGTCCACCGGGAAAAGCACCGCCCGTGGTTAAAGCAGGCAATGTAGTACTATCTGACCATATGTAAATACCTGCCGGAATTGTATACGTCAAGGCGCTTGCACCATTCCATCCTGCTGCTATTGAAGTGTTATAGATGTTTAAGTTTTGTATTGGTGCGGATGCTGATAGATTAAATATTCTATATTTACCTCGCAGTAACGCCATACTAATTTCCGTGCCAGATCCTGGAGCGCCGGCAAGCAATCTTACTGCAGCATCGTCAAAAGATAATGTCTGAGCTGCAGCATACCCATTCTCAATGTTTATATCGGATGCTGATAATGTAGTTGCGGGGGTTGTCATGATACTGCTCCCCATATAGTACCAGTATTTGTTTGTGTTAATGTTTGTCCATTTAATGCAATTGCCTTGCCGCCTGCATATCCATTATTTACCGTGCCTGCCCCCCTTGGTATAGTATTATAGCCACCTGTGCCACCTGTGGCGCCCCAACCACCTCCACCTGCAGCACTTACATTGAAAGGACCTTTTGGACCACCGGGATTTGTTCCGCCGCCACCTACACCATCATTTACACCGCCTGCACCAGGACTACCACCAAAACCAGAGTATGCGCCGTTGCCTCCAGCTTGTGCGTTAAGTACAAATTGACGAGTTCCTCGGCCGCCACCTGCGGGTTTTGTCCCTACCGATGTTGGCGAACGACCACCTCCCGTAGCACCTGTACCAATTGCTCCTCCTGCATCACCTTGCCCTCCGTTGCCTCCCCCGGCACCACCTCCACCTCCATGAAATATTTGACTTGGTGGCGAGAAGCCACCGCCACCGCCACCGCCACCGCCACCAATCCAACCTAGAGCATTATTTATAAGTGTAACTGATGCAGAATCAATTGATATTGCATTGCCCCCTGCACTTCCGGCAATAAATGGACCAGTTCCAGTACTGGATGTACCTCCATAACTACCAGTACCACCTTTACCCATTATGTAGCCGTTATTGACAATGGTCAATCCTCCCGGAAAAGGCCCACCCGTGGTTAAAGCAGGTAATGTAATACTATCTGAATATATGTAAGTGCCTGATGGTATTGTATAAGTCACCGTAGGTACACCAGGCCACCCGGTTGCTATTACAGTATTATAGATGTTTAAGTTTTGTATTGGTGCTGCTGCTGATACAGATTTAGGTCCAGCTTTTCCTCTAAGGACCGCCATACTAATTGTCGTGCCAGTTCCGGGTGCGCCGGCAAGTGATCTAACGATGGCGTCATCGAAAGACATTTGCTGAGTTGCAGCAAAGCCGTTTTCGATGTTTATATCGGATGCTGATAATGCTGAAGGGGTAGATGATGCTGAAGGTAGGGCCATTTGATATTAGAACAGTGTTGTTCTAATATTTATAAGATCCTACTTATCACCGCATAGATCAATTTATCCAGATCTTATAAGATCTTTCCTAATACTGAATAAATCAATTTATCCAGCTCTTGTTGGTAATCTTGTCCGATCCTCCGCTTTTGATAGATTGATTCCATAATCTCTTTGGAATCAATATCGGTTAAATGACCACGATTTTCTAACTCGTCAATTAGATCTTCTGTTTCAAAATCTGTAAGATCAACATCAACCTCGACTTCTGTGTAAACTGTTCTATACGCCATTATAACACTCCTAGTTGTTTTTGAATTACTTCGACAATTTCTTTACGCATACCTTCTGTCATCTCAAGATAAGCCCATGCAGGCAGATATTCATCTAACCGGTGCTCATCTAAAGGCTTAGGCATAACCTCAGCAACAAAGGCTTCTAGTTGATCTAGTGTAAACACCCAGTTGCCTGGAGATTGAAGTAACGGAACTCCAAACTCTGATGCTAAATTTTCAAGTTCTTTTCTGTTCATACAATGTCAATCTGTACTTGATATTCTTTTACTTCCATCTTGCTATTATACACTCGATGTGTCGTACCAAAGCCTGTGCTCTTAGGCATACCATTGACCAAGCGTTCCATTGCTGTCCAAACAGCAATACGCTGTTCTGTGAATGGCATGTCTGTCATGTCTTTTACTGTTGCATAAAAACCCACGCCATTGAGAATGACTCGGAAGCGTTGATTGTTGTTGATACCGGGGATGATACGTTTGACTTTCATTGTTTTCCTTTACTGTGTGTTTAGAGTTGGTGAGTACTCACCGATGAGTTGTCGTTCTAATTGGTGAGCTGGTGCTTTGCCCCTGACGACTTCGACGATCTGGGATACGAATACTTCGGCCCCGTAGGACCTGATAGCGCAGCACAAAGACCAGGACTTACCTTCGGTCAATGCTCTGCGTATGTGCTTTTGTACTCGTATTTTGAGGTCACGCTGGCGAAAACCCTGGGTAATGCCAATGTAAAACTCTCCAGTAACAGCGTTGGTGATGCTGTATACTATGTGTCTACGATCTGATCTTTTTTTTCTGTTCATGCTATTATTATAACACCGAATGAACAAAAGGTCAAGCAAGACCCTTCAGACCGTATGGGTAATAAAAAGGTTTTACCTTTTGATTTCTTTCCCGTTTTCGTCAGTTTCTGTGGCCCAATGTATTGTGATCCAATCATCCAAACACATCTTCTCCATAGTATAAACATCTAATGAGATATTTTTACCTGCTTTAGCCATCAATGCAAACCATTCTGGAAAGTATCTGTATAAGATTTCTTTTTCAGACATGGTGACAATATGGTCTTCATCATGTGTTGGTTCAACGTATGTCCAATATTTCATTTTTTTATTGCTTCTCTAAGTAATTGTACACGGTCATTAGGAACCATATACCCGTAAGCTCTGTAAATTGTTCTACCTGTTGACAGCTCAGGTTGTTTTGTAAAAGTCAACAAATTATTCTCAAGCATTCGGTGTGCAAGATAATTTGCAAGCTCTAGTTTAATTTCTTTTTCATGAAGATGGTTTGATACACTCGCAACCCTTAGAATATCATTCGTAAGAATATTAACAACGAGTAATTTTCCTTGAATAGCTGTGTTTTTTATTGTAAAATCAAAGGGATCTAAACTATCATAGAAGGGAGGTATAGCCATAGTTATTCCTTATATGCAAATGCACCGTAATACGCTTTACCTAATAATCCTGTAGTATGCCATTCATCAAAAGACCTGGTTTTACCTTTTGCTTTGATCCATTTGTTTAGTCGGTCTTCGGTCAATTCAATAGGATGTCCTTTGTGCGAAGGTACATCTATCCATTCAAATATTCTTAATACCTTTGCAGATTGCTTTGCCTTTTGTATTAATTTTTCGGCATCTATAGCATGTTGCATACAGTTATAGATCCATACTTCGTCCCAACCTTCTTCTACAATATCTTCACCTGGAGTTGTTTGCAATTCTATCTTATTGTGTTTATATCGTTCCTTGACCCATACAGGCCATTCAATAGGATCAACTACCTTGCCTCGTTTTAAGTTTCTACACTTTAATAGCATAGAACAAGGACCGCCACCTATATCTAAAATGCTTTTGTTTTCAACATCAAAAGACCATAAGACTTCTTTGATACCCATAAATTTAGCATAAGAATAATGTTTGCGTTCTTCGAACCAGATATTACCCTTATCCCAATATTCTTCTTCAAATTTATATTCTTCCATCATTCGTCATGTAATTTAGATTGTTCAAATTTGCGTTCTTGCATTGTCTTTTCTTTAAAGACTTTCCTAGGATTTGCACACATAAAACACTTTGGATTGCCACAATTCATAGCATGATGCTTGGCAAATTTGTGGGCTTCTTTAACCGGTATACCAAACTCTTTGGCAATTCTTACTTGTCTTGCAATTGCTGTTTCTTCATCATGTAAGCGCTTACTATGCTTAATTTTATCTTCTTCTGTGCTCATAACAACTCCTATATTTATTTTGGTTTGACCTCTTTAACCTCACCTATAACAGGTTCTTCTGTTCGATTAATATCTTGAATATATGAGGCCGGCGGCGCTGTCATTGATGCAGGCCAACTAATAGGTTGCCAGTACTTAGCAAATATGTTATTTAGAAATACTAACACTACTCCTAACACACCAAAGCCTAATCCTACAAGTATCGCACCAACTAAAAAATTTGCTGCACCTTCTATACTCATTTTCCTATCCTTTTCTTTCTAACTTGTTTTTCCTCTTGTGGAGTACCATGTATCATTTTATCATATTCTTTTGAAGTTATTTCTCTAAAAGAATGCTCGGTTACAGAGTCCAATGACTGTTCAAATTCAAGTAGAGATTTGAGGTTGAAGCCTCTGGCAGGAATCTTAAAACGAAAACCATCCTCTAGCTTTACGCTGATCTGATAGTATCCGTCTTTTAATATTCGTTCAATTGGCTTTGGTTTTATAGATTGCATCTGGGTGTTTTATGTCTAGTAAATATTCAGCATAATCATGTGCTGTCATGTAATACTTCAAGACTTCTAGCAATCCTGCCTTCAGCTTTACATCATGAGTGTTAAACCTATATGCTGCTTGAAGGTCTATAATTACAGTAGATGTCACATCATTAATCATTTTTGAATCCTAAATTTTGCCAAGGCTTCGTTGGCGTCTGAGAAGTCTTTTTCTTGTGCCATCACCGCATCGAATGATTCAATAAGAATAAGTCGTTGAAGCATATCACATTCGCGCTGTTCTTTTTCTGATAGGTGTTCATACCAATCTAAAAATTCATACTCGTCATCAATGCTCCACATCTCATCGAGCATCTGAACTTGTTTCTTAGTCAATCCATCAATCGTTAAATTAGTCATCACAATTTCCTTTAAGAATGCCATATCTATATTATAACACCATATAGATATGATGTCAAGCAATATCCTTACCATTTGTACGGTTACTTAAAATCGAAATCAAATTCAATTGGTTCGTATGTTTGTTCTGGCTTTTTTAGTGGGTCTATATTCATCAAATCTGTAGCTATTTTAGAGCGGGCACTAACATTTTTTTGACCAAGTATAACGATACCATTATATGTACCACCCTTTTCAACAAGCATAACTACGCATCTACCTGCAGGATTAGTGAAACCTGTCTTTGATATTAGTATATTATCAAAGACAAATAAGCTTGGATTGGTATTATGTAAATGTACCTTTATTGTCTTTTTGCCCTTAGGTATAGATATAATCTCATTACGCTCATTTGCTATATCTCTGATAACAGGATTATTCTTGATGATCCATAAGAATCTTGCCAAGTCTTTAGCATTACTAACATTACCAGGTAACATACCTGAGCTATCTACAAGCTTGGTATTGATTAGCCCCATACCTAATACATATGTATTGGCATCTTTTATAAACTTATTAAAACCACCAGGATATGTATTTGCAAGTGTTTGTGCTGCTAAATTATCTGAACTAATTATCATAGATCTCATTAGATTCATTCTTGATATTTTAGATTTCTTAGGAAACTTTCCTTTGCCTGTTCCCTGCACTACTACTTTTTCATCAAGCTCTACACCACTTCGTAAAACAACTATTGCTGTAAACAATTTAGTTATACTGGCAATAGGTCTTATTTCGTCTACATTATATGCAACCTGCGGCACACCTATTTCATAATCATATAAAAGATAAGAACCAGCTCTGGGATTGTGCTTTGTTACTTTCTGTGGCTTTGCATATACTGTAATTGATATGCAAAGTAATAATGCTAGTAAATATTTCATTTGTGCGGTGGAATTTCCCAAGGAATAAATTGATGTACTTCCGTCTTTATATTACTTTCTACAAAGTCGGCTAATTGTAAAGTTTCATCTAAAACAAATCCTCGATTGGTTGTCCAATATGCCTCAGGCACATATGGTTCACTCGATAGTTTATATAGTAATAAAGCTTTGTTAATTTTCAGATTCGTCATCGAGACTCCGAATGTAATCCCATACTCTACATTCTGCCTCAGCATATGTTTCGGCAAGAACATTAAATGTTGCCAAATCACCCTCAATTTTTGTATCGAAAGGAACAACACCATTAAATCTCAATGGCGCAGATAACGCAATAGTTACCTCATGATAACTGAGCTCTTTTATTCTATTCAGTATTTCTTGAATTGTGGTCATACCGGTGTATCTCTATTTCTAAAGTATTTAAACATCTGATAATAGTATTTGAATTCAATAGGCTGTTGCTCGGGACAAGGTAACTTGTCCCCGTAGCGAGCCTTCATATCATTATATATTTGAATTGCTTCCCCGTCGGTCATACTTCAAATACTTTCGCCAGATATGGTTCTTCCGCATCACTACCTCTTTCATGATTTACATAACCGCGAGGGTTACATATTACTCGAGTAGAACCAACCATATAATCAAACTCTTCATGTGTGTGTCCGTGAGTCCACGCTTTGATCTGAGGATGATCCATAATAAATTCTGATAGCTCAGTTGAATAGCCACCGTTCATCAAGTATTCATCTTTGTATCTAGGATGTGTGGATAATCTTGATGGTGCATGATGTCCAACAACGACAAACTTCTGATCCCATTTACCCTCAATCATTAAGCGAATGTAGTTTAACATTTCTTTATGATCTACGACAGCATCGTCGGGTGAAAATTTAGCAGGCCGAGTACGAAACTTACCTTCAGTGTCTTTGAAATTTACTACACGATTACTATTCATAACACAACGGAAATCATTCATCATACCAGACATAGCGTGCAACGTCATTGGATCTTCTTTATTCATATCAGTCCACAAAGTACCGCCAATAAATGTTATATCATTGATAGTGATCGTTTGTTTATCTAATAGTGTAACACCTACTCTATCACAAGCCTCAGACAAAATATCTTTGGTTGTAGCAAAGTCACCGTTATAATGTTCATGGTTGCCCATGATGTAGATGACATGATCATAGTTTGTTTTACAGTTGTCTAAGAAGTCGCGATACAGTTCTTCTTTAGGAGAACGCATGATATTGTATGGATCAGGACGACCAAAGTCAGCCGCAATCATAATGTCGCCTCCAAGAATGAGTAAGTCTGCGCCTTCCGGATTAGAAGGGTTCCAATCTCCGAATTCGAGGTGAACATCTGAGGTAAGTGCTATTTTCATATAAATATTATAACACCTTTTTTACCGGGTGTCAACCGATTTAAATTCCCTGTCTACATAATATTGTATAAGGTTTCTTTGAATCATTGTAACCAAATCACCGTGGTCATTATCAATTACGAATCTAACGGGGCAACTAGACCACGTTTGGTTTTTATTAAAATCGGCAAACCATCTTCGATGATCTTTATTTTTTGCATCAAACACTACATAAGTTCTACCGTATAATGAAAGCTTGCTCATGATTTTATTTAAATAATATAAGTGCCATTAAAGTTGCTTGGATAATAAATCCAACGCCGATTGTAATTATGTTCAATGAATCTTTTAATACTATTGCTCTTGCAAACATCAATATCAATCCCGCCCACATGAACATAATAATATCTATACCCGGAGTCCTATCACTAAGACCCGTTAGTAGGGCTAATAGACTAGGTATTGTTGCACAATGAATAACTATTGCTGCAAGCCAACCTAGAGTATCACCTGAAATTTTATACAAATGCTCATGTAAAAAATTTCGAATAGCGTTAACATTTAAAGTCATGCTCTATCTCCATAAAATATATGTCTACCAATCTTATCAATTTTTGGCATATTCCAATTTGGATTAATATAATCCGCATGGTAATATAGCGCACCTTTTAGTGAAGGCAATCTAAAATTTTCTAATAGAACCTTCTTAGCTACTTCTTCACTTTCTTTCCATAATTCTTTTGATATTGGTCTCATTTGGCCAGGGCTTTCGCAGTACCAACTAAATTGGCAAATTACCTTTTGATATACTATATTCTTTTGATATACTACACCGCATACCGAATTGGCAAATTTACCTGACGCCAAACGATTCATCGTTACTTGAGCCACTCCTACTTTACCTTCGAATGGCTCTGATGCTGCTTCCCAGTATATATTCCGTGTTAAGCAATCCAATTGCTTCATTCTATCATTTGCTGTAATATATCCTGCAGGCAATGCAGCATTTTCTTCTCTTAATGTTGATAATTTTGCGTTGCATACATGAACAACAGTAGTCAATACAATCGCAAATCCGAATATTCGTAAGAACTTAGATGTTAAATTAACAAGTCTTTCATTGTTGATTTTTCCATGTGCATTCATAGTTTTCTCCTTAGTTTAATCTCCCAAAATAACTGAGACAATGAGTGCTTCAGTTAAGGTTTTCGGGGGATTTTATTTACTCACAGACAAATTATATATTCGTTGACAGTAGATGTCAACCTGCCCGGCAAAGTACCGGGCACCTAGTTAACCTATTAGGAAGGGGTTCCCAGAGCAGGCATTGTTTCTCCTACCCAACTAACAGTTTCTTCGTTCCATGTGTAATATGTTCCTTCTGTAGTTTCAGTTGCAGGGACATGATCTGGCATTGCACTAGGCGGTACCCAGTAACATGTATCCTCATTTAATGTCCAACTAGGATATGGTTTAGGTGGAATAAATGCATCACGACCAGAATCATATGTATATCCTATGCCTGCATAATTTTTTCTTAAAGGTGTACCGCCATTTGTATGTACTCCGCCTCTAGTATTATAGCTTGTTTGAACCCAAGATGCGGGATCTCCTACGTACCCTCCATTAATAAAATCTTGTTCTGCAACAATAACTTGTGTTACAAAACCGTTTTCTACTTTAGCAAAATGACTCATTAATTTTCTCCTTTACAATATTTATATTATGATAAGTCTTTGTTTTTGATGTTAAATACATCATTTTTGTCAATTTCTATTGAATATTTATTCGATTTTGGTCTAATTCTGCGTTTTTCAGCCTTTAATAGCATATTGGCTGCTACAACTAATAAAATAGCCAAAGGATCAAAAACAAACATCAATGTCATAATAATAAGCTTTGTCTATGGTCTCCAGATCATTCTGGTGATATACTAATTCTGAAATATATCGTATCGGACCTATTTCAGAATTTTGTTTATTCTTTTCTTTCTGCAGTTCACCTATCTCTTTTGTAATAGTAGATATCTTATCCTGTGTAGATCTAATTTCTGTTTCTACACGCTTGTTGGGATTTTCTCTTTGAGACTGCTGCAACATAAGATTCTTTAATCTTTCTGTTTCTATATTTAATAGATCTTTACTTGTCTTAATCTTTGTTTCACTATCATATATGCCTGCAGAATCAGATGTATATGATTTTGATAGATATCCAAATATACCTAGTGAGGTTATTATTGATAGTATAACAACACTTGATACAAAGTATATCTTTAAGATAAGATTAATTTTTTCCCATTGTCTATATACAAATGATGCGGTAACAAGTTTACCTAGTTCTAATACACATCCCATTACAATAATAGGCACAGGATTAGCTGAGAATATATGTGCTAATCCTATGATTGAAAAATATCCGGCTATGCTTGAGATTGCTAAAGCTGTTAATAATAAAATTATTGCAAATATCATTTAAGGTTTTTTATATGAGTTTTATGCACACGGCATTGTACTTGCCCATTATAGTAATCTTCTGTTTCTAAAACTCTACGATCCATTTGTTCTCTTGCTTCTAAGTAATTACATAGTCCTTTATTGGGACATATGTGTAGTATTTCTCTTATAAAATTTTCAGCGCCATGCTTTTCTACATCAGATCTA
>Ga0208975_1001013_pt1 | contig 12516 bp, 26 predicted proteins | sample GreLakmeER78MSRF_FD_187700 | JGI IMG/M metagenome (GOLD analysis project Ga0208975, IMG submission 187700) | Freshwater lentic microbial communities from great Laurentian Lakes, MI, USA - Great Lakes metaG ER78MSRF (SPAdes) | ecosystem: Environmental > Aquatic > Freshwater > Lake | place: Great... | reverse complement strand
TCTTTTACTGATGCGATTCTTGTTCCTATCTCCATGTCGGGGAGAAGCCGAATCTTCGTTCACTCGGAGCCCTGCCCTAATCGGGTCAGTCCTCGTTTCTCTGCGATTCAAATATGACTAAACACATCGAGAATCAAGAACATTCGTGCAAGAATTTCAAATTCAGAAAGATTCTGGAAAGTTACTAAATGTAGGCACATATCTATTTACTCCGACAAAAAGTAACTGCAGGTCCTGACCACTGCGGACATGTGGCACCAAGGCGAACTGGGAAGCTGGGGTGTGTCAAGGTGGAAGTCGGATTTTCTCGGGGATGGGGAGGGGTTCCTAGTTCCGGGAAAAATTGGATTAAACGTATTCCGCCCCTTTCGGGCGGAATGAACTGCATAGTACAGCCCAGTCACCCCCATGACAAAAAAGGACCAGTCACCTTAACGGGATGACTGGTCTCTCGGTGTAGTTGATCCAACTACGCTCTATTGATCTTTCCGGATTAGGATTATCCATGCCAGAGCATTGGTCAGAGGATCTCGGCCTTTCCTATCGTTGAAGTCCAGCTTATCTCTCTCGGTACGAATGTAGTGTTCGAGTTCATCGAGTCTCTTCTGTTGGTTGTCTGTCACCGTTTAGTCCTCTTCGAAACGTTTACGTTTCGTGTGTTTTGTACGCGAAATGTACTCCATTTCACGCTCTAATTCACCAATATCGTCACGAAGTGAGGCATTTTCGGCCTCAAGAGTGGAAATCCGGGCCTTTAAGGCTTGAATATCGTCCAAGTTCACGTTAACGACCGTCATTGTAACTCGAAATCCCTTTAAACATCGACAAAATGATCAAAAGTGCCACAAACTTTAATACACGCATAATGCTCCCCCGGTCGCATTGTAAGAGACTTTGTCCCAAAGTCAAGAGGGGACGGAAACTTTCCGCCCCCTCGGATCGGACTACACGGGAGCGGTCAGAGCTTCCAACTCGGAATCGGTGAGGGCTTCGCCCTCGGTAGTGGTCGGCTCGGTCGGAGCAGATTCGTCTGGAGCCTTAGGTGCAGCGGCTCGGGCTGCGTCTCGCATGGCGAGCAAAGCTGCGGCTCGCTTTGAGGTGCGGGGGCCGGTTCGACGCTTGAGAGGTGGGAAGATGAGTTTGAGTTCCTCGTCGGTGGTGCCAATCTCCCGCAGATCTTTTCGGGCCGCTGTGATGTTCTGCTGCAAAGATTGTAGCTTGATCCCAAGTGTTGCGGCCAACTGTTCGTTGGTCTCACCATTGGCGGCGGCGGCTGCGTAAGCTGAGCGAAGTTCTGTAACTGTGACCATCTGAATTATCCTTTTTGTCCGGCTTTGCCGGTCTTTGAAATTCAGGACTGGAACATACCAATCCTATAACATGTGAACTGGAACTTGATCAATCATAACAGGTGTAACCTGTTCTGTCAATATGCCTGACGCATAAACTCGCATCTTTCCATCTGATAGTCTGATCAGATTGCAGGTTTCTGCGGAGATTACTTCTCCATGCTCGCAGACGAACCGTTTGTTATTGTAAGGATTGTAGGTTACCTCCTGATAGCCATCGTAGTAGGTGGGCCGATCCGTGATGAACCCCTGCACGTAGGCGTGGACTTGTTTGACTTCGTCCCGCACTACTTCCAATCGTACTCTCTCATTAACGGGAAAAGTCACATTTTTGAGAAAGATCTGTTGACAGTGGAATCTAACGACTCCCTGCTTGACAGACCAGAAGCCGTTTTCTCCGTCAAACTTTCGCTGGAGATTTCTATACACCCGTACAGGCTTCTCAGGATTGAGAAGGGCCAACTGGTCCCGATAGTCGTCAGCGATTGGTTTTTCAATCATGTCGATTAGACTCCAGAGCTTTGCTCATGTCGATGATGTGTGTTGGATCTTGATCGTTGATGTCCGCCCAGATAATGATGCGAGGAACCCCATCGTACCACTCGATGACGATAGGGGAATAGTCCCCATCATAACATGAAGTTCCAGCGTGTCGCACTGTAATTCCATCAGAAATGATTTCGGCAGAAATCTCTGATTTTGAATTCTCTGGCCAATTGATTTCCACTGTTGACTCCTTTGGTTTGTTGTTTCTTATACACCCATTGTATCACACATGTTTCTTATGTCAATAGCAATTAGGAAGAAAGATCAGCAAAGAGGTGTGAGGTGCATCCCGCCACAAACAGGCGGGATGAACAGGAAGGCTCAGGCCCGGCGAGCCTAGGGGAGGTATTCCCTCCCCCTTACTCACCGCCCGTCCTTATATCCTAGGATTCCCTTAAGCATTCCCGCAAGCAGGACCATCATGAGCCAGAAAAGTAGCCTCATTCTTCGCTTTCTAGCTTATGAGAAAGCCGCTTCTTTGCGGTCCCATGAGCGAGAAAGCCAACAATACTTTTCCGGTCCCTGACTTGACACAATTTGCACTGGTCGCAGGTCATAGATTCTTGCGTTTGAGCAGGACATACTACAATCGGCAACCCTAGGGGTGTCTTATTCCCCCGCGTAGGTGCATCCTGCGGAAGGATCACGACCACTGGACCGATGTTCAGTTGGGCATACTGGTCCGCTTCTGCCATATTATCAGCGGACAAATTGACAGTAAGGCCTCCGGCCTTGTTAAGGCTAACGATTGCTTCCCGGTTCTGAGAATCGGTAGGATCGTAGTGCGTGTAGGTCCAACCCTTAGTGTGAGCTGAAGCCCGCCCTAGGGCCGCAGTTTTTTCCGCATCAATTTTGCCGTTTTCATCCTGTGGCAAATCTCCCGCCTGATTATGCCGCCACAATTGTCCTTGCGGGAATCTTTCGACTCGTTTGCAAAACGAGTCCCAATTGTCCCCGCGACCACCTTCCCCGATTTTCCGCCAGTGCATCCCTAGGGGACCGAAGCGGGCGTAACAATCAGTCCCCTTAAGGGGACACTCGGCTGGACAGGAACCTTCCTCGGTGGTGGATACAGGGATCGGGCCGACTTTGACGTTTGCAGACTTTGTGTTGAGTGATACCCACATAACTCGCTCCAAATAGGGGTGATTGACTTGACTGGTGTATTCTATCACACTATCAATAATTGTCAAGCGAAAAAACTCACGATTTGAGTCGCTTGGAAGTTACTGAAGTGACACCCGCCACAAGTGGCCGGGTGTAACAGGAGGACAGGCCCCAGTCATCCCAATCAATAAAAAAAGCCCAGCATATAGCCGGGCTTTTCAAATCTCATATACTCTCCAGCCTTTCGGCCTTGTAGGCGTGGGATTGACGCCCCGTTATTCGGCATTTCTGCCTACAGTGTATGCTGAGCATTCACGGTTTCGAACCGCGTTTTCAAGATTGATTTGCTGACAGGTAATTAGGCTGTCGCCTTCCGCACGTATCGATCCGTGCTTCCGAGTTCGCTCTTGCGTTTTAGCCAGATAAACTAAATGCCCGTGATGATTTCATCATCTTATTAGTGTTTCGAAGAACGAAGTTCAAGAAACACAGGGTATTAGGGTTTCCCCGTGCTAGGTGCTCGTTCCGCCGCGACAGTTCGAGATTTAACCGTGATGGCCCTAGGCCGAAAGCCCCCTGTGTGTCACCCGACTGACGCCGGGTTATAATTTGATTTTGTGGCGTTCTGCGAACGCCTTGAAGCAGGGTTCCAAATCTCCAACCAAACCAATCAGGATATTCCTGACTTCATCCTCTCCGGCTGAATGTCCCCGCTCATAAGCCATATAGCTTATTGTACCACGGAATTCTTCAGGTAAAAGAGAAAGGTAATAAGTTTCTTCAGGAACTCGTTTTACCAGAATTCTGTCTTCAGACCCATCATCTTGAGGGCAGCAAGTGTCGGGTCCGTAGGGCTGGTCATCCCAACAGTCGCCCTCATTATTCCAGACTGGATTTTTGAAGTAGAGTCGGTATCTCATTGAGAATCTCTTTCAATCTCATTTCCCTCACATAGGAATAATGAGCACTATGAGGAAACGGGTTTGGGTGTTTCATACTCCAGAGACTTTTGCTGTAGGCAATCTCTGCTTCAATCTCTTCTTTTGTAGCATGTTCTGCGAAACATTCTGCTGAGTATCTTGCGGCTATCATGGCTGAATTATACCATCAGTAAAAGGAAAGTCAATCGAGAAACTCAACCTTTGTGGCAACTGCCATCAGATCATGCTCACCATTACCGAGATTGAATTCTCTCCCGATGTAGTAAGCGAGGATGTGACTATCAGTACCATTGATGTTGGTGAACAGATGATCGCCGTTAGAGAAGTAGACTTTGATTGATCTCATGGTGGTCTCAGTTGGGTGTTAAGTGCTAGCCGCCACAAGTGGACGGCTAGAACAGAAAGAAAGGGGCCTTTCAGCCCATCTCTTTTACTGGTTCTTGTCTCGGTATTCCTGAAAGGCTTTTCTCATGAATAAGACGAAGTCCATGTCAATATTCGGAGGTGGCGGTAATTCTTTTGGAATCTGCTTAGTCCCAGACCCAAAACACCAGTTACATTCAGACCAGTGAATCGAAAGTTCGTCTGTGTAGTCATGTCCTGTCCCGTTACAATGGGGACATGCTACGGTTTCATACTCTCTTTTCTTACGTGCCCATCTCGGGACAAGTTCAAGTATATAGTGCTCAGTTTCTGTTATCATGGAAGGCTTCGCCTTTTACTGAAAAAAGCCTATCGTCCTGACCACTAGACGAACGCACTTTGTTGGGCGTATTGGATTCGAACCAAATGTAATAGGCTGGCTTCTTAAAGATCTCTGGAGGGACTTCGAAACCCTCATTCCCCTGCTTTTCTTCGTTTTCTCAGGACGAATACTGAGTGCGGGTTGTTAGCCTTACATTACAGAGATGACAGACCTAATCAATTGAGGATTGATCTGATCAGTATTGACCCCAGTGGGGGACGATCCCACTCCTCCGCAGTGAAAGTGCGGCGTCATAACCGTACAACTATGGGGCCGAATAAGACACGAAAACCAGCGACTCGTGCTGACATGGCTGGGCTCGCCAAGGCATTACCTAACGGTACTAGGCCCCCGTTAGATTTGAGTTCGTGTCTTGTTTCATTATAGCAGAGGTTTTGCCTCTGTCAAGTGGGCCGGGCGAGATTCGAACTCGCAATCAACGAATTATGAGTTCGCTGCTTTGACCGTTAAGCTACCAGCCCGGTGGATTATTTCGCCACCAATTCCTTGACCTCGTAGACTTCCCCGCCGATCTGTGCCTGAATGATACCCTCAAAGGCGAGACTTCGATAGTTCTTCTCACCAAGATCGTACACGGTGATAACCTTGGCAGATTCTGGAGCAGCTTTGCCCCTTCCTGTCAGATACTTCTTGACATTCGTCTGACAGTTCAAACGACGGACGTGGTTATCACTTCGTGCTGAGCGATAAAGAATGCTCATGATCTGGCCGTTTGTGGCTTTGATTTTCTGAATCATCTGGTCTCGTGTAACGTACTTCATGGGACTTCGTCCTTTTGGGGGTTAAAAACTGGTGAACTTGTGAGCCCATTATACCTCAAGAGTGCTGGAATGCAAGGTGGTTGTGATAAATTGTTTGTCTTCTGGATCGTTTTTCATCACATCAAACGCCCCGTCAATCAGGGCTTTCGATAGCATCACTGCCATTTCCGGCGAGAGATACATCGTGTCCTTGCCACCGTCAATAGCAATCATGTTTCTGAACCGTCGAACTGTTAGTTGTTTGCTGTCCACGTTCGTATTCCTCGTTAAGTTTTAGCATTTTTGGGTAAGCATCGAGATACGTTAATCCCGATTCAATGAATTTGTAGCGTTTGTATCCGGGGTGTTCTGGATTTGGTTCAAGTTCGTGCTTGTCCATGATGGAACAATTACCCCGAGACATCTCGCTGCGTGGATCTCCATCGAAAGATGGTGGCTTTTGTTTTGCTTGATAGATTGCATATCGTTTTGTCATAGCTAATTCTACCATACTAGAGACATAAGTCAAGTGGAAAAGTGCCGATTTGGTTAGCGGCTCAGAGTGTCGTCTACTGCGTCCCGCCACAAGTGGCCGGGACGAACAGGAAGAAAGGGGAGGGGCAGGGCCTTTCGACCCCACCCCTCAGGGTGGCTAGGGGACACCCCTGAACCCCAGCCACCATATTCGAGGCTTTAGCCTCACATCAGTTTGTTGACAATCGCCGCAACCAGATCATGCCCAAACTTGGCGAACTCTGAGGTGTAGTCGTCTGCTCCCCCCGTGTAGTGGTGGGCCAACTCATGCACCATAGTCTCGCTCAGTTTCTTGTTCTTTTCCCAGAGCATTACTTCCTGTTTGCCCGTACTGTACAACCCGAGGAATCCCGGATGATTATTATCCTTCGTGTTGTACATGATCAGCTTTGGCCGACTCATTCCACCAGAAAGTCCGACCGTCTCAATCAATTCGCAGATGTTGTGATAGTGCTTCAGTACTGCCTCACTAGGTGGCGAGATTAGAAACCCCTTAATCTCTGCTTCGCAGACTTCCTTCAGACCATCCAATTCTGGAACAGCCTTGATGGCAGATTTGTGCCAGATCGGGGCGATGGCTGTGCAGTTTGCCACCGTAAAGTTTGATGGGCACAATCCCACCTTACCAACGAGTTCTCGCCAAACTTCAGTGAATGAGTCACTCAATGAGTTATATGTCTTGCCGGTTTCAACCAATTCCAGATTTGCTAGAACCGAATCTCGAATCTGTCGGAGTTTCGTGTCATCCTGCTCGTAGTAGGTGATATGGTACTCAATGCTATTGAGCAAGGAATCAGAGCTACCCGTGCGACACTCGTTGATGTCGAAGTTCATGTTGTAATCAAAAAGGGAATCTTCCTTGAGCTCCCGGATGAAAACGCCTTTCCGATAGATTCGGCACTTTGAGACAGTGTCTTTCTCGACAACTTTGTTCTTCTGCTTCCCTACGAAGTGCAGGAAGTACTTGCCGATGTTATCGAAGTATTCCTTCGCGAGATCGGTATAGGGCACAAAGACGGCGACTTCATCGTCGGACGCTTCAATCTTATTCGTCAGCGTGATTAGGGTCTTTGGATCGGTTCCTTCCTTTGAACCATCAATCGCGTTAGAGATCCATTCTCGCAATCCGAGGCAGGCAGTAGGCCAATCGAGCGTTCCGTATTCTAACGCAACGTTGAGAGGGGCTTTCTTGCGACTATGACACATGAGAACCTGTTTGAATGGTTCCCCGTCAGACTTGAGAATCTCTTTCGTCTCAAAGACTACTTTCTTCCCATTGATCATGAAGATCGGGGACGTACCATAGGCTCGCATCCACGCAAGGGTCCCGAGTAGGGTCCCCGATCCGAACTGACCAATTTTGTCTGCCTTGCCACGGGAGGTGCTAACACCAAGCGTGAACATGTCTTCCGGAGTTGTAACGGACTTGCTAACGATTTTAACGTACTTCATGACTGTCTCTCAACTAGGGGTTTTGAACTGACACACACATTGTAGCACAACAATTGTGCTTGTCAAGTGAGATTCTTTTGGCTCAGGTATTTGGCTTGATTGCCCACCGCCACGCCTGCCGGTGGGAACAGGAAGGAGGGGGCCTTTCGGCCCCACTCCTTCGGGTCTCTCACCACTCACCCCTAGGCGGCAATCGCCAGTGCTTCCGCACGGTCGACCGCGACGTCCTCAAGGGCCATCAAAGTCTGGTCCATACGGGACATTCGATCGCCACCCTTACCCGCACGCTGAACGTGCTGGACGTACCCCTGAACAGCATTGTATGCCATCCAGCGAGAGACCATGAAGTCCCCGCCGAAAGTCCGGCCCGTCCGATAGCATTCGGACATTACACGCTTGACAATTGCTTCGGTACGATTCTTGTGAATCGTGACTGATCGCGGAGTTGCGTCATTTGCGAGCGGGTAAACCGCATCGAGGAATGCGACCAGAGAAACCTGTCGGTTTTCCATTTCTGCGACGGTCTCAGTGACCGACTTCCAGCCCTCTTTCAGGCCAGAGAACACGTCGATCAATTCGTTGAGACGTGGTCGCAGGGACTGGGTATGCCGAATTGAAACGCTGGTTCCAGACACTTGCTTCAGGCGAGCAAGGTTCAGGCAGGCATCTCGGAACATCCCGAGAGACGCACGGAACGGACGATCATCGTATCCCGCCGAGACGATCATGCGAGGGAAGATATTGTCAGCGGTCCCGTACACCGCCTTGCGGTGTTCACGAGTAGGCTCAACAACCACGTAGTGGCCGTTTCGCCAGTGGCACTGAACATTGACACCGTCATCAAACGCGGCCTGAGCGGCCTCAACAAGAACCACCACGTCGTCTGTGGTGTGCGGCGAATACTTTGCCGTCACCGCATTCAGGCAGGAATTGTCGTCGGACTTGAAAAGCCCGTAATAGGGCGTCTTAAACCCGTCTGGACCTTCCAGACGCAGTTTGTCAACAGTAAAGTTGAAAGTGGATCGAACAACGTCAGCAGCAGAAATCAAAGTCGTCATACCAATTCTCCAGAACAGGGGTTTTAGGCGGCGAATTGCCACCAGACAGATACATTCTACCAGACAACGTTCCGTTGTCAAGCACAAAACAGAACTTTCCGAGGAGCACCAGAGTAACACTAAGTGTCACCCGCCACGCCTGCCGGGTGAAACAGCAAAGGAGGGGCTCGTCACCCCTCCTATTTCCTAGAATCTGTCATTATCGAACATTAACAATATTGATATGACCCCGATGATCATAACAGTCATCATGATTATGAAACTATTCATCAAATTCGATCCCGATTAGATTGGCGAAAGCCAATTGATTACGATAGAGGCGTTCCTCATCTTCGTGGAACTTGATTTCTCGCTGTGCGTCAGTGTCCGCACAATATGCTTCTAAGCGAAGCTCCTTTTCGATCTCGCGATCCTCAGCTTCCTGCTTCTTAATCTCGGCGGCAGTTTTCTCGGGATGGAGAATCTGCTTGGCCGTTCGGCCAGTGCGACCATGCAAGCGGGCCGGTAAAAGAGAATTGGGGATTTCGATAGCTTCGCTCCAAGCGTCATAGAGACCTTTCAGCAGGTCTCGGGCCGGAGTCTTCAGGGAATCAATTTGCTCAATCAAAGTCATAGTCTGGCTCATCGTAGGGGTTTTCCAATTCAAGAATTGCAAGGATTAAAGCATCACGACTTGTGATGCGTATTCTAGGGAACTCTCCGAATTTAGCAAGGTACTTCCGGGTATATTCTTGCCAAAGTTCTTTAATTGTTGCTTCCATGGCAGAACTTCTTTCTGCCTAGGCTTTCTCTAGGATTTCGGCATATCTGACGCCGATTTTCTGGACTTCGGGAATCCAACCAGTTCCCTGTCCAATGTCGGCTTCAGCGATCGAAAGTCCCAGAAGTAGGAATTCATCTCCTGCACAATCTCCGGGATCTTGCAGATTCTTACGATAGGCCTTTTCAGCCCTGCCGACAAAACCCGGATCAATCAGCAAAACCTCTTTGACTCCCGTTTTGCTTTCATGTTCTCGGATTTTCGCAACAGCTTGACGAACGTTCATATCTTACCCCTTAATGTTGTGGGCCGCTTCGTGAATCAATTTGGCCGTTTTCTCTGAATTATCCAAATCACCATTCTGTACTTGATCAATCATGTACAGAGACAGAGCACGAATAACAATCATCAACTGTTCTTGAGATAGTGAGTTCATAGTTCCTCGTGTGTTGAATGTGTCGCTTAAGTGCTCACCGCCACGCCTGCCGGTGAGAACGGAAAGAAAGGGGCCTTTCGGCCCCAGTCCCCACCCCCGTGTAATAATAGCGTTCAGTGTGTTCACAGGTTTCCCCCTAGGCCCACTCCAATTTCTGGAGGAATCGGCTTGCACCGTTAGGGCGTGACACTTTAAGACTTTCGTCGCTGGCGGTTCTTCTTTCCTGCTGCGTTGAGGACACGAACCTGCTGAATCAAACCATTCTACGGCACACTCAAAGTTAACGTCAGTTGAGTTGCGAACCTATTGACGAGACTACCAATGCTTTTTAAGGAAAATCTCTTGCTTCTGAAGTGGAGCCATAAACCGGATAAGGATGTTTTTGCTTACGGTGCAAGTCACACCTTCCAAAAGATCATAAACCGTCTTGCAAGAGGAGCAAACTGTGGAATCGAACCACTAAACCAAACCCTGCACGTCAGCCCTGTTGGACCGCTAGGTAAGTTTGCTCAAGACTACCAAAGTCTGTCGATATAGTCCGGGTCGACAGACACCAGAATATACCGTTCTCCGTTATTCACCTTGAGACCACCATTCTTAATTCCCTCAAGAACCCGCTCACTTGGAACCATTATATGTGATTCCTTCCGGTTTGTCGAGGGGTTGATGCAAACAACCTTACAGAATTCACAGCTTTCAGCGATGTCCTGCATGTTAATTTCATTCCAGCACTCGATAGTGTTGATCACTTCGTTTCTCCGTATGTTGTATTGTTTGCTCACCGCCACGCCTGCCGGTGAGAACAGTAGGGTAGGGGCCTGTCACCCCACCCCATTCCTCTTTTACCGGCCTTTGATCAAAGCACTCTCTAGGGTGCCCTCAGCCATTACCGCTAGGGCGGTCTCTCTACCCCCCACTACGTTCCTCGCAAGCCTACGAGCCTCTAAGGCATTCTCCGCGTCGATGTAAAACGCTGGAAGGAAAACCTGTTCCCCGTCTCGTTCCGTTGTTGCCATAATCTCAAAACGTCTCATGATTGTCCTCTTTTTACTGCGACTAAATCAACTCCGATGATTTTTGCTACTGCAATACACATATCAAATTGACAGGTCGGTTTTCCGGTTTCGAATTCAGAGATAAATCTGAGTCCTACGCCACACATATCTGCTAGTTCACTTTGTTTAATTCCTGCCTTTTTTCTCCAAGATCTACAATATCTCCCTAGATCGGCAAGATTATCAATATTTGCTTTGTCTGATATACCTAGGGATTCTAGTATACCAATTGATTCAAATTTCTCTAAGCAGATTTGGAATTGCTCTATTACTAATCTTGGAGGACAGGAAAACCAATCCCTCGAACTCCTAATAGAGAATTTCTTCAGGACATCTCTGACTTGACTTTCTGCTTCAAAGTGGTCTTTAGTTTGTGTCGACCACTCTAATGTTGACCTTCCCGGCAGCACCGAGGACAGATTAGAAAATCTAGTTTCGACGTCTGTAGTGGCCCCCAGTTTAGTTAGACCGGGGGACCACTCGTTTGTTAGAACATATACATATCCGATTTCGTTCGCCATAATCTCTTTTCTATGTAGGAAGTGGCTCGTGATCCATCACAACCCCGTCAGGGATTTTCACGAAAATCCGATTTCCACAGATCCGAGCCTTGACCTTCCCGTGCATTGTAGGGAACTCGACAGCATTGTCAAGGCTCTTGAAGATTTCGCTGGAAACTTCCTGATTCCCAGTCATCCGAATCCCGAGAATCGAGTCTCCCGAGTTTGAGAATGTGCTCCCTGACACCCAGATCCCTCGCAGGTTGCCCTGTTCGTCGCGTGTCCAGAAAGTCAGGGACGCATGACGCTGGCCTGAAGTGCTCTTGGTCTTGACCATGGTCTTGATTGAAGTTCTCATAATTGACAATCCAATAGGGGTGAAGCGGGCTGACCATCCCTTGATGGCCTGTGTTGTGTGTTTTGCTACCCGCCACGCCTGCCGGGTAGAACTGCTAGGGAGGGGCTCGCCATCCCCCACCCTACAGGGCTTATCGCCCTCTCCTGCAGGCTGCTCGTTTACTCATACGGGCGGCGGTCTTGACCAGTACCTTATCCGACTCGGAGCGATATTTTGCCGCTCTTTCCGGAGTTGAGAAAACTGGGAATTTGCTTGACGCCCACGTCACGAATGCGTCGGCGGTTGGGTTGCCGCCACGGATGACATCATTCATAGTGGTATCAAAGTCGGCACCCTTAGTGGTTTGCTCTTCACAGAACTGAATTGCTACATCGCTCATTCGACTCATTGTTTTCTCCAATTTAAGAATTTGTGGTAAAAGACCAAATTGAGGGATACTGGTGTGACCAGTCCTAGCATATTTTCTTGTTTGTTGTAACATTTTGTTTTGGAGACTAGTGTTGCAACTGTGGTTGATCGTCCAAGCCGATATGGCCACACAAAATGCTGTACATGAGGTCTCCATTAGTAGCTTTCTACTGGAAACTTCTATCCCTCAATTTGGCCTTTCGACCATTGTACCATAATTTCCATGAGCGTCAAGCCCTAGCCCCGAGAAACTGCTTCTTTATCAGAAATCCAATTCAGAATATGCAGAGGTCTCTCAATAACGGCAAGATCACCAATTCCCACTACTGAGAGAAGCGAGCCGTTGCCATCGGCCTTGACACTTGTGACGCTGGTAGTGCGTACATGGATTTCAGACTTGGTTGGTGACAATGACTTGATCGTGAGGGTAATGAACATGCTTCGCTCCATTGTTTGTGTTTAACTATCCACCGCCACGCCTGCCGGTGGAAACGGAGAAGAAGGGC
>Ga0208975_1001011_pt1 | contig 12529 bp, 15 predicted proteins | sample GreLakmeER78MSRF_FD_187700 | JGI IMG/M metagenome (GOLD analysis project Ga0208975, IMG submission 187700) | Freshwater lentic microbial communities from great Laurentian Lakes, MI, USA - Great Lakes metaG ER78MSRF (SPAdes) | ecosystem: Environmental > Aquatic > Freshwater > Lake | place: Great... | reverse complement strand
ACGTGGTTGTTGAGATTGGTCGAAGTAACTAGGTTCGACGGCGAGGTCGTCCCGTAGGTGGTGCCTTTTTGAATTTGAGCCATGACTTAGTATATCAAGGCTTTGTGGGCCAAACTACATTATGCGGAAACCCTGCCTGAGAGGGAACATCGCGGAGAGCCTGACGGTAGGCCGTCCATTGAATCTTGGCGGTGTTGTCCAACGGCGTGTCGTTAAGCTGGGTCCAATCACACTCGGCCAACTTGGTATTGCGCTCGCGGCGCACTTGATCCGCCTTTTGCCTATCAATCTCGGCCTGCTCTTCGGGGGTATACGAACGCCAGAGCTTAGTCTCTACCACCTCGCTTGGAAGGATGGCAAATACCGAGCCGACAAACTTCTCTTGAACATCACCTTCCTCTAAGCGGACGGGGAGCCAACCAAGCTCACGCAGGCTGTCATTGTCCAGCATATCGAGGCCAGAGATGTTTCGCCACGACTTAGGAAGTGCGCGGGGGCCATCGGTAATGACGCCGTTCTCAACAAGACAGTAGTTCATGGGAATAGTTTAGGCTCTTAATCTGTTCAAAAGGGTGGGTCCAGTCGCCGTACTTCTGCTGGCGAAACAACCGCATAGAGTTGTAATAGGGCGTCTGGTCGCCGGGTTCGGCATACAGATAATACCCCATAATTGGAATGACAACCCAAGTGGGGATACCCATTGCTGCGGACAGGTGGCTTACGGACGTGCAGCTACTGATTACGAGGTCGCAGGAGCTTACCGCCTTGTGCGTGTCGTGCCACGTCTGAAGGGGTACGTCCTGCACCCAGCTAGGCTTGTGCTCTAGGTCGGCATCCCGCTGGAGGGAGATAAACTCCACGTCGTCTCGCTTGACGGCATCAAAGAACAATTGGGCCGGGAACAGCTTGTGGTGCTGGGCCTCAAACTGCTTGTTGCCCGACCAACGAAGCCCTACCCGTAGCTTCTTACCGGGAACATTGAAGTCGGTGTTGATGTATGCATCTCCTCGGATGGATCTGCGGTTTAGCCCAAGGTAGACAGGACCGGACATCCCAGCCATCCAGTAGTCGTGATAGACCCCGTACTCTGCCCCATGCTGCACTACGGCATCGGCTAGATCCGTAGACGCAATAAACGAAACAAGCTCCCCAGAGCAGCTAACAATCGGACTGAAGCCGTTGGAGCGGAGTTCGCGGGTGTAGCGCACCTGATGCAGTTGATCGCCCAAGCCGCCCTCTAGGTGAAGCAGGATAGTTTTGCCGCTGCGCCCATCCCACTCAGCCTGCGGGGTATTAGGCTGGCTGTTGCCAAAGACGCCTACCTTGCGCCCACGGTGGAGGAGCTTGTAGCCCTCTTGGATGTTGCCGTCTCGCAGTTCGTACCAACCTCGGTTGTAGGCTGCGCGGTGGTCATTGGGGCGTTCCACCTTGAGCTTATCGGCAATGCGCTTACCATCGTCGAATTTGCCCATTGTTGACGCTGCAAGCTGTACGTCGAGGTCGTCTAGTGGTGCAATGGTGCGCGGCTTAGGAAGCCAAAACTCAGGCTGACAGAACTGACTGTAGTGGTAGCCGAGAACATCCTTGGCTGACTCATTGTGCTGCCGAGCCAGCTTAGGCTTAATGTCGTGCAAGCCAGCTACGCCATGAATGCCCTCGTCATCCTCCTTGACAGTAGAGCCGTCAATGCGCTCTAGATCGTACTCAAACGGATCAAGACCAAGGAAGTCATGGATGCGGTTAAGCTGGGTGCGCGGATTGGCGAGGAGGTCTTCGTACTCTACAAACAGAAAGCACTCTGGCCGAAATGAGTAACCATCGTGCAGCGATTGATACGCTGCCTTCAGATGCTTCACTAAGCCGTCGTTGTTAACAAACTCATCCAAATTGGTTGGCTTGGCTACACGGACAAATGAAGCCATGCAGTCTGGAATGCTGCGAACGGTTGCTACGATGCGAGGAGGTTGTCCAAGCACTTGTTCCATTGCCGACAGAACCTCTGGCATCGGCCACCCACGTCCCTTGTCAATCACTACTGGCTTATCCGTATCAAAGAACGAATCAATGACTGAGCGCATTGCCAAGACTAGCTTGGCGCGGCTCGGATCGTTTTTCCCAAGAAGCTCATGCTTATGCCAGCCAACGGCTAATGACTCAAGCGCAAGGCCAAGCCCAGAGGTCGTCGTGACATGAGCTTGCGGATTCTGATTAAGAATCGCAGCTAACACCGTTGAGCCAGAGCGTGGAAGGCCAGAAAGGAAGTGAAGTTTCCTAGACAAGTTGTTGCTCACTTAGCCTTTCTTGCAGCTAACAACGTAAGGTAAAGGCTTTTATCTTATGACTTTAAACCCCAAGATGAACCCGGTGTCCCAGCAGCAACAAAACTCCATGTTGCTAGTGCGCCAACTTGAACTGGAGAAGAACGATTAGATGCAACGCCAGATCCAAGCGCACCACCTGTTCCTAGGCCCCAAGACCACAACGTATTGTCTGTTTTTACTGCAAGTACATGATTTGGGCCGCAAGCAATGTTTGAAGACCAGTTCGTCAGTAATCCAATTTGTTTTGGAGAAGAATAGTTTGTGGTATTTCCTAGTCCAAGCTGACCATACCCATTGTATCCCCAAGCGTAAAGTCTTCCAGAGTTTCCTACTGCTAATGAATAACCATCTCCTCCAGCAAAACAATGAGTCCAGTATGTTTGAGTTCCAACTTGGACAGGAGATGATCTATTTGTTGTGTCGCCAAGACCAAGTCGTCCATCACTGTTTTTTCCCCAAGCCCAAAGCGTTCCATCTGTTTTAATTGCAACAGTATGCGCCTCGCTGCAATCTATTTTAGACCAATTAGTTAGAGAACCAATTTGTTTTGGAGAAGAGTAGCTTGTAGTGTTTCCTAGCCCAAGCTGACCAATACCGTTAGCACCCCAAGAATAAATTGCTCCTGCCGTTGTAATTGCAAATGCACCTGAACTCGACGCAGCAATGTTTGCCCAATTCGTATTCGACCCAATTTGTACAGGAGATGAGCGATACGTTGTATTGCCTTGCCCAAGTTGCCCAAATGCGTTTTGACCCCAAGCCCAAAGGGTTCCGTCTGTTTTTAAAGCCAATGTCCAGTTGCTTTCACTAGCAACAACCTTGGCCCAGTTTGTAAGTGCTCCTACTTGTACTGGCGAAGAATAATAGGTTTGATTAGAAGTTCCAAGCTCCCCTTGGCTATTTCTTCCCCAAGCCCAAAGAGTTCCATCGTTTTTTACAGCTAAAGCAAAATACAGCCCTCCAGTAACACTTGACCAGTTAGTCAATGAACCAACTTGCGCAGGAGATGAACTAGAAGTAGTTGTACCATTTCCAAGTTGTCCAAATTGGTTGTTACCCCAAGACCAAAGCTGGTAACCGGGAACACCACCAGCCCCAGCCGCACCCATCGCAAGTTTGATAACGTTCGGGTCCATGATTAGTTAACGTAGTCTACGAGGGAAGCACCGCGCCAGCGCGTGCCACCATCGTCAGTTACAAAGATAAAAATGTGAGTTTTGCCCGTGGTTAGGGTGGGAGCCGTGTCCTTGGGCCACTTTACAGCGGCAGGCCAAGTGATGGTGCCGGAAGTATGAGTGAGTTCAAGCGCAAACGCAAATGAACGGCTTGCTGGAACGCTATCAAACGTAAACGTACTGGCCCCGTTGATGGTCTTGGTAAAGTAGTTGCCAGCGGAACAGTCGATACTCAGGGCCGCGACAGCTACAATATTCTGACCATAGTTGCCAGATAGGTCAAACTTGGTGGCCGGGGAGGTTTGTCCAAGTCCCAAACGGCCATTAGACTCAATACGGAAGACTTCTACGCCACCTTCCGTAAAAGCCATGTTGTCAGCCGCCGGGAAAAAGATGCCCGTGTTGGTGTCGCCAGTTGTAGTGATGGCTGGGGCCGAAACGGTGCCAGCAGAGACGGTGGTAACACCCGTAGCCTCAAGCGTCGTGAACTTACCAGCCGCAGCCGTGGTTGCTCCGACGGTGCCATTGATGTTGATAGAGGCCGTTCCCGTAAGATTAGTAACCGTTCCCGAGCTAGGCGTACCCAAGGCACCACCATCGACCACAAACGCGCCAGCGGTGCCTGTATTGACCCCTAGAGCCGTTACAACGCCAGTACCCGTAGTGATGGTGGATGGCGCGGCTCCAGCACCGCCGCCAACAACAATGGCATTAGACGCCAATGCGCTGGACGAGGCCAAGGTTCCGCTTGCCGTAAAGGCCAAAACACCGCCAGACGTGCCAGAGGTTAGGCCCGTGCCGCCATTAGCTACAGCCAACGTACCAGCGAGGGTAATCGTACCGCTTCCGGTGACAGGACCGCCCGAGGTGGTTAGGCCCGTAGTCCCACCAGATACGTCAACACTTGTAACGGTGCCCGTGTATTGATCGGCAGACGAAATTGTAAAATTGGGGTAGGTTCCCGAGATGGTGGTGGTACCGCCCTGCGTTAGAACCACCGTCTGATCCGGCGCAGAGTTGGTAATCGTGAAGTTGGGATAAGTCCCAGAAGTCGAGATGCCCGTTCCAGCCGTAAGCACCACCGTCTGGTCAGGTGCAGAATTGGTTACCGTAATGCTACCGCTAGACGTAATCGGGCCACCCGAAACGTTGATTCCCGTACCAGCCGTAAGATCGACACTCGTTACGGTGCCAGCACCGTTCGTAGTCCACTCGACATCCGTTGCCCCAGAGTTAAGGCTAAGCACCTTATTTGCATTACCCGTATAAGAGGGCAGCAAATTAACTCGCGCATTGGCGGCAGTAGTAGCTCCGGTGCCACCTTGACTGACGGCTACGGTGCCACTAATTGCCGTGGACACGGGAGTGTCCAACAACAGCGTCTTGAAGATGTCCATTATTAGAGGTAGTTGAGTTCCTGCGCCTCAATTACAGCATCAGTAGAAGCTTCGCGGATTGCGCGGGCTTTAAGGGCCATAGTGCGCGTCCAATAGGCCGAGCTATTGGCTGGCATACGGAAGCCCTTGGTGGCCGTAGGATCGGTGGTTCCATCGAAGGTAACACGAATATCCGCTCCCGTCACCTGTACCAGAAGATGTTCCGTATCGGTAGCCAGCGTCCAATCAAGGAAAGCTACAGCCGATGAGCTAACTGTGCGCTGCTTGTGCGTCGTGCCATTCTGCGGAATAGCTTGCGACGGGGTATTGACGATGCGTGCGTTAGGCATGGCTTAGACGGAGAAGGGGGTTGCCTGTACGGCGGCGTCACTCGCGCCTGCGCGGATGAACTTAGCCAATCGCGCCGTCTCCTTGTTCCAAAGGAAGGGCTGCACACCAGCCTTGAACAGATGGCCGTTCGTAGACGACGGATTGCTACCGTCAAACGTCACCATCACGTCGTTCGTCTGCACATCGACCAGAATGTACTTGGTCTTGGAAGAGGTCCAATTCGCATCAAGCGAAACGACTGCGGTGCTAACCGTCAGACGCTGATCGGCTTCGCCAGTCGGCTGGGGGTAGAGATTGACTACGAGTGAGTTATTCATGTTTAGCGGAACTGGCGTGAGGTGTAGGTAGAGATGCGGCGGAACAGGTTGTTCATATTACGCTGCTGGCTGGCCTTGGTAAGTTCGGTGTCGAGGTACATCTGCGCAACAGCCTCTTCAGCCATTGCCTTGTCCACTTGACCGTCCATACGAAGGAAATCTGCATAGGTGGCGTGCCCGACGTAATAAAACCACTCTTGAGGAATGGTAGCAGATGCCGTCGTATAAGGACCATCCCAAATAGCTTTATAAGTAACAAAGAAGCCATCAAGCTCAGGATAGTTGCCAACGATGTTGGCTCCGTTGCTATCAACAAAGAAGTCGTATTCCCATCCGCCAACACCCTGCACGGGGTTGCGGTCATGCAGGCGCATAAAGATTTCTACGTCAGGCATCGTAACGGGGGTAAGTAGTCCCGTGCCTGTGTAGGTTTCGGTGCCTGTACCAGAGGCCAGTTCGTAGGTTACGGTCTGCCCATCAACAGAAGTAATTGAATATGTGCCGTTTGGATTAGTGCTACCACTTAGCCCAGACACTGTGACATTTTGTCCCACTACAACATCGAAGTCCACACCGCCCGTAACGAAGGTAACGGTGGTCCCGCTGCGGGTAGCAGAGGAAGCCATGCGGGTGCCGTTAGCAGAATCGTAGCTGTACGGCACAATGCCATTAGGGGCCGGGCGAGCATCCAGCCGCATATAGCGCGGCCAGACATCGCAGGAGTCGTAGGCTTGCCGCAGTCGCCTGTTAGCCATCGCCAGAATCTTCGTGGATTCTGTAGGCGCAAATTCATCAACTCCCGCAAGGGACTCGATAAGGTCGAACAGGTCGGTGTAGGTGCGGTTGGTCATTACGCTTTATTGGGCGAAAGCTCTGGCATCTTCTTGTTGAAATAGGACATGAACTCGCGGCTATGCACCGTCTCATGGCCGTACTTCTTCACCAGCCGGAAGTACTCGCGGGCAGGCATAACGCCCACACACTTACCCAAACCGGGAATGGCCTTGTGGCCCTTCATTAGAGAAGCCTGCGCCTTAGCTACATTAACACGCTCCGCCTCCGTAGCCTTCTCAAAATCTAGGCTGCGGATGATTTCTTTACGAAGCTCGTTGTCGATTTCTTCCCGTGTAATTTCGGGTGAAGCTACTTTGATATGCATAAAAAAGCCACCCCCAGTTAAGAGGGTGGCTTATTCTAACACAAGAAGTGTTTACGAGGTGGGGACTTCCATCTGACGCCAAGCCAGCACCCAGCTACCAGCCGTGAGGCTAGACACCGTGCCATTGAACTCAACCAACAGGTCAACCGCCGACGCCGTGTTATTGGCGTAGCCGTTCACAACATTGGAGGTCGTGGCCGCGCCCGAGTCGGTGCCAACGAAGGCATCGCCCGTGTTCCAGATGACCTGCGTCATCGCGTCAACGTCGCCAGCATCAATGAACTCGTCCGGATCAGCAGCCGTGACACCGAAGTCGATGGTCAGGTTGGACGCGCCAGCCGGATCAACAATCTGATAGAGAACAGCCGTATCAATGATACCGCCGGGACCGAGCTTGCCAGCCTTGAACTGGTTCGCCGCACCGATGGTGCTAAGGAACCCCGTGCGCTGGAGATCGACGTAATCGAACGCAACCTTGTGCGTGAAGCCCGCCGCTGCTTCGTTAATCGTAAGTTTAGCCATGTGAGTAGACTCCTAGTTAGTGTTTAGCTGAGCGTGGTGATCTTACCATGCGCACCCGGATGCTTGACCAACAGGGTGAGGGCGCAATCAACATAGCCGCGCTCGCCACCGCCGAGATTCGGCAAGCGGGTTGATCCGAGCGGAATAAGTTCCGCAACACCGTAGAACTCAGGATTGACGAGGTAACCCGTGTCCTTGTTCGTGGTATCCGGCGCGCAGTCCGGGTTCATGTTAACGATGGACACGATGCCATGGTCGGACTCATAGAGTTCAACCGACAGCTTGATCGTGGCCTCGCCACCCTCGTAAGCCACGCGGCGAACGGAGTAGTCCGAGCTACCCGAGGTACGGGCGAAGTCGCTGATGACGCGGCGGAGGGCCGTGTCAGCAACCAGCGTCAGACCATTCGACGTACCCGTAACGCGGTAGATCGAGGTGATGAGGTTGTTGAACACCGTCTCGTTGAACGTGCCGGAGCCATGGATGGAGCCAGCCGGGGTACGGTAGGTGGACGGAACATCCGACGGACCAGCCGAGTCAATCCAGTCGCCGAGGCCGCGCAGGCCGTAGGGCGTGCCAGCACCATCTTCAACCGTGCGGTCGTTGTTGGAGCACAGGGTGGCCTCGATGTCGCGCTTGATCTCGCGGACAGCCTTGGCCTCCGCCTGAGCGATCTTGGCAGGACCAACGCTATCAACAGCGTTCTGGAGGTCGCTCACCATGAAGTCGCGGCGGAACTTCTGGATGTAGTTACCCAGACGAGCGCGGTTAGCGAACTTGTCCGTGAACACGGTGACATCGCTACCCTCGGCAACGCCCGTGGTCACGGGAGATGAGAGGCTGTCAACGGTCCACTCCACGAAGGTAGCGGACGCCTTGGACTTAGCAGCGGAAGAGAGAACCGGAGTCTCCTCGGGGGCGAGGATCGTCAGGACATCGAGAAGGTCTTCGCGATTGGAAACCGCGGAACCCGGATTGGTCGTATCGTAAGTATTTGCAAAAGCCATTGTAGTAGTAGGTTATTTACGTTTAGAGAGTTGTGCTGCACGAAGGGCGATGAAGTCGCTAACGCTACCTGTGTCCGCCAACCGCTTAGACACTTCCTTTACGTTGCGCTCACCCGAAGAAGGCGTCCGATCACCCGCAGCCGCTGTAGCGGAAGGGGAGCCGGGAGGCGTCAACTTGGGAGAGGGCTTGTTGTCCATCGGAATTGTTTTTCGCGCAAACATCGAATTGGCAGCATGGGCCAAGATGTAGGGCAACTGAGGAGCGACATCCGGCAATGCTTCTTCCATGCCCTTGAGGCGCGGATCGTTTAGCATTGCAAAGAACTGGCGTTTAATGTCATTGTCTTCCTGAGTGGAAAGCCACTCAAGCTCTTTGACCGCCTGCATCTCAAAAGCAGAACGGAGACCCTTGCGCTGCATACCAGCTTCAATCTCCTTTTTCTGCGCTGGGAGAAACTTGTCGCGAGCCTTTCGAGCGTTGCGAAGCGTCTCCTTTACCTGAGCCTTAGTCAGTTCGCGCCCATCCACCGTAGCGGCAATATCTTCAAAGCCGAGGTGTTCAGCGCGATCCAGAATATCCTCTGCCCACTCAACAACATCAGTTACCTCTTGGGCTTTCTTCCCAAGATCCTCCATAGAGGAGATGCTGGCGTAGGGGTTATTCTCGACCTTCGGCTCAAGGGGCTTGTTGTTCTGCTGTTGGGCCATGTAGGCTTCCAACTGCGCTGCTTTCTCCTCGGCTAGCTTTCGCTTGGCTGTAAGTTCCGCAATGCGCTTGAGCAGGCCAGACTTGCCTTTCTGAGCGAGTTCTTGGATGTCCTCATCGGAAAGTTCCGAGAGTTCAACTTGTGAAGGAACGTCCTTGCTAGTCGGATTCGGTTGAGCCTGAGCTTGGTCGTTGCTCGCCTGCTCCTGCTGTTCCTCTTCCGCTGGCGCGGATTGGCTGGTGGGCTGTTCGGCTGGGCGACTGGCGGGATTCAAAGCCCCGTCAGGCTTAACCTTAAGCTCACCGAGACGGCGAACCGCGTATTGGCTCGCTGTCAGATTAGACTTTTCTGAGACCACCGACTGTTTAGCGTCCCCGGCGACGGACGTAGCTTCATCAGACATTGTTGGTTTTCCGCGTTTTAACGCCTCGCGTTGGCGATAGCGGGAATATACCATGCTTTAGAAAAGACCCGCTTTTGAGCTAACAGAGAAAATTAGGTGCCATGTCGAATAGGCTTGACACGACGAAAAAATCCCCCTCACACTCCCCCTTTCTTTTAGGGGTTTCTTTTATTTCACGTTTCGTCTGTCGCGGTTTTCAGAGCGACACAGCGAACAACGGCCCCTTTAAGAAAAAGGGGCTACGTTACCCTCTACGAGAAACAATACGATCATATCCACCCATCTGGAGGATGTCATCGCATTGGAGGATTCGACCGCTAATCTGTTGGATGCGGTCGGAGGATACGTCGTGAAGCTGCTGAATCAGCGATTCGCGCAAAGCGTAGATTCCATCAAGGAACTCAACGTATGCGTCAATGTGGATGAGGCTATCTAGGTTATCTGGCTTTTGCATTAGTAACTAGGAGTCTGCTGCATGGTCTGCGTATTGGTGTCTCCCATTGCAGCGGGAGCCGTACCGATACGGCCAATCTGGGCGTTCTGGGCCTGCGTCATCTGGAACTGGTACTGCTGAGCGTACTTCTGGAAACGAGCTTGGAACGCCTGATCGCTCTGTAGACGCTGGCTAACGTCAGGCTGCTGGACGTAAGACTGAATCACCTGCATCGCGATTTGCGCACCGTTCGGACGCGCACCAACTTCGATGCCTGCGTAGATCTTGGAGAGGTCGTCCGTGACCTGCTTCGTGATTTGGTCGGCTGCTTGCCCAGCAGGGCGGAGAATGGAGTCAGCAACAACCGGATTGATGGCACTCGCGGCCAATTCGAGAAGCATATCCACGTCCATGCGCCCATTCCGGTCCAACTGAAGTAGCGTAGAAAACTGATTAATTTGCGCTTCGACATTATCGGGATCGGTTTGCATGACATCATAGTTAATAATAATGTCAAAGTTTTCATTCGGGTCGCCCTTGCTATAACGCTGGGGATCAGACACGCCCGTAACACGGAAGAACACCTGATCCGGGCCAAACCGCTGGAAGCACTTGTAGGCTAGGCGCAGCACGTCGCGGACGTGCGTGAGGAACTTGTCTACAAAGTACTGCTGCTGAATCTGCGACAGCGGGTTGTTAATATCGAGGCCAATAATCTTGTCGGCCTGAGCAAGCTGGGTCTGCTCCATTTCCATCGAGCCGGGGTTGTATTGCGGCACCGGACCAAACTGGAACTCTCCAGCACGGCGATAGGGAACATAACGACCCGGCCCCCAATCGGACGGAGCGTTGCCCACAGGGTGCATGATGGGCGGCATCGTAGCCAGACTGTTGCGGTCGATGCGACTATCGCGCTCAGTCTTCACCTGCCATTGAATGCCCTTCAGCATTTCCGGCACCGACTGAATATCGTAGAGACGCTTGTTGTCTTCGGACAGCTTGGTAACGACAAACGGATAGTCTTCGTACCCATTCATCAGTTCAAACTTTGCATAGTCAGGAACTTCCTGCTTGCCATACACTTCACGATGGAACACCGTGCAGTAGATCCCCTCCGAGTTGTCCTCTTCGTCAATCAGTCGCTGATAGCCATAGATGACCTCATACAACTCCGACGCATCATACGTCACGGTGGTGTAAGTGAACTGGTTGCGCCGTTCAAGTCGGAGGGGGTCTCCAGCTTCTTTGCAGTTCTCGATAACGTACTCCACCCAGTCCTTATTCCAGCCGTTGCTGCTAATCTTGTTACGCAGTTCCTGCGCAGTCATTAGCACACGCCAAAAGCAATAAGGAGCGCGTTGAGGATCGGTGGCATAGGCCGGGAAAAGAACGTCCCCATCCGGCGCAACTGCTTGCACCCAAGGACGATCAACGCTACGCCTAACCACCGGAAATTCAGCCGTGCCAGTTTTGCGTAGGTCATTAAGGATACGCTTAGCTTTCTTTTCGGGGATTCCATTAAACTGAGCTTGGAGTAGCGCAATCATCTGCGCGTCGTTCTGCTTCTCCAGAATCATCTTCACCACGTCGGGGCTAATAGCCATCAACTGGTCAAGCGATAGGGTTTGCTTGAACGTGCGGTCTTCCCGCTGCCAGCCAACGTAAGTCACCATCAGTCCGCGCTCCAGCAGGTAGTTGGCACCAAGCTCCATCTGCCGCTTAAACTGCGGAATGTAGGAAGCCACCATCCACTTGAGGAACGCACTCACCGTGCGAGCGCGACCAATATCACCAGCCTCTACAGGATAGGCACGGATGTTGGCTCGCGTAAGAGCGGCCATGAAGATAGCAACGTAGCGATTGACGCGCTCATTGATGACGTGTGCCTCGTTGTCAGCGGCACCATCCCACGGAAACGCATCAGGCCCATGCTTACGAAGATCGTCCGATTTGCCCGGCCAGATGTTGCGGCGATAGTCATAGCTGTCGCGGCATTGGTCAAAGTAGAACTCCAAATCGTTCGCCGTGCGGTCGAACGCATCGACAAGTGCTTTGACGTTCGGGGTATTCTGAACGTAGGTCAGGGCTTCGGCGTTATCTTCGTTAATCATTTCAGAATGGATCTAAGGTGAGTTACAATCCGCTTAGCCGCATTACGGTCTAGTCCGGTTTTGTCGGAGAGAGCAGTTGGTTCGATTGGTTGATACTGGGCGTGTAGGGTTCGATGCAATATCTCAAACCCAAGCAGACGATCCACTTGTTCGTTCAGCCACTCACGATTAGATGTTGGGTCATCCTCGGAGTTCTGCATGACGGTAAGTAGTTGATCCGCTTGCGTCTGTGATTGCGTCAATGACGATGCGCTTGCCGATAAGTTTACCACGGTATTTCCGCCCGATCTTCACCGGGATCTTCCCATCCTTATGCTCCAGCTTTACCATCACCCAGTCGGGGTTTTTAGCCGGGTGCAGCACCGTGCCGTTTAGCTTGTTTGGTACAGCCAGCGGCACTTCTAGCGCAAGCTCCACCTCGGCCACACCCTCGGGCGTAAAGTAGGTGTTCTTGCCATAGCCTGTGTAGTGCTGGCCCTTGGTCAGCTTCGTGTTCTTAATAGCCAACAGATCGTTGACGGTTTTGCCCAGCTTATCGGCCAAAGCAATGATGGGGGTATTGATAGGTTCCATTAGTATCCTCCTGTGGTTCTTCGAGACTTGTTAAATGCTTTATCGTCAACGTAGCGGATGCCATCAATCGCGGC
>Ga0208975_1001009_pt1 | contig 12607 bp, 8 predicted proteins | sample GreLakmeER78MSRF_FD_187700 | JGI IMG/M metagenome (GOLD analysis project Ga0208975, IMG submission 187700) | Freshwater lentic microbial communities from great Laurentian Lakes, MI, USA - Great Lakes metaG ER78MSRF (SPAdes) | ecosystem: Environmental > Aquatic > Freshwater > Lake | place: Great... | reverse complement strand
TATCTCATGGATACCATGTGGAACATGTAAAAAACATTTTGAAGAAACAATAAATGAAATCCCAATAGATTTATCAACTAAATCAAATTATATAAATTGGGCAATCAATGCACATAATCGTGTTAATAAAATTTTAAACAAACCAATATTTCAACTTGAATAAGATAATTGTTAACAATATAGTATAAGTTTTATGACTCCAGTAACTAATAAACCTCCTATGCCTCAAGCACCAGGGAAGGGAATTAAATCTTTTCCTACGCCAGTAATTGACGATGTAGTAATTACAGAGATTGTTAATGCATGGAAAGGTGATTATAAAGCATTAGATTACGGAGTTAAGTGGGATGAAGCACCTCACGCTTCGATGCAGGGAAGTCACCCTGACCATAAACTTGTTTTCCAAGATCCAGCTAGTGCAGACGGAGAGTGGATTAAACGTATATGGGTAAATGATAGAGTAAATCAAGATAGCTACAATTACGCCATCAAGTATAGCGGAGGTTCACAGAGTCATCCTATTTACATTAGGACATATGTTGTTCCAAGGGAAGGGTATGTTCCTGTGCCTGACTTAACTCCAGATGATGTGTATCCAACTGCATTACTTGTTGAAGAAGAAGTTCAACGAAATGAAGGAGAACTTGATTCTAAGTACATAAAGGTAGTTCGTGTATTTGAAACACTTCAGGGTCCAGAAATAAATAGTTTTAGGTATAATGAACGTGGTGACTTAGAAGAAGTAATTAGTCAACAAGTAACACCTAATACTCCACCCGATCCAGATGGACTGCTTGTAACTCAATCTCAAGTTATAAAAGAAGATGTAAGTAAAGGAACTAAAACTACAGCTACTGTTCCTAGTCATTCTACGCTTACTTCTAAAGAATTAAAAGGTGGTCTTCTTGGAGAAACAGTTATCACTGATGATATCGTTTCTCCAACAACTGCTCCAGATGCGCTATCCATAAATGTAATATCTTCTTCAGTTGAACAAACATCAGTTACAAAAGCTAGGAAAAGGACGATAACATCTACTTCTCCAACTACACTAACATCAGATGTACTTGCTTCCACTCCACTTGGATTAGTTAAATCTAAGAAAATAGAAAGCATTGTTCCAAATGGAACTATTCCAACAAATTCTTTAACTAAAATAGCTGATGACGTTAATGCTATAGATTCAGCAAAGAGTCAAAAAGATGAAACAATAGTTGATTCATGGCCCACATTGTATGGATCAGATTATGATGAAATTTTAGGATTAGGTTTTGCTTGGACTAAAACAATAATTCCTCCACCAAATATAAATTGTTCATCTAATCTTGATTGGAATGCTGAACCAATAGATTCAACTAAAACATTAAAAAAAGAATATATTGATTGTCAAATTGAAAGAATATTAGAATCTTATTACAATCAAATAAATACATCAATACCAATTAAACTTCCAGATACGTTACAAGAAATAACAGCTTATTTTGGATTAAGTTATGGTGCTGGTGACTCTACTTCTACAGGTAATGGAAGTGGCAAGAATTGGAGTTGGAGTACAGGAACATCTAAAAAAAATAGCGCATCAGTTAAAGGGGATTTGTATTTTAAAATAAAACAAGGATTCTCTGGTTCTATTCCATGCATTCAACATGTTTTCTTTATGAAAACTAAAAATGTAAAAGAATCAAATATATTGAGTGCAATAAATAATTTAAGAATATATGGATCAACAAATCCAAGTTTTTTTAGTAGCAAATATGGGCATTATGTTCCATCCAAATATGTTGCATACTTTAAAAATTGGCCAACGATAAGATTAACAAGTGAAAATATTGTAATGATTGGTGGTTCCATGTCAGAAACACTTGCAACAAATGCAAGTCAATCATCAAGCAATCAAGGAGGTTCAAGTTCAAGTTCAAATTCAAAATCAATTGACGTTGATGTGTCAGTTAATTCTATTGTTGTTCCTCAAACTCTACATGATAATTTACCTATAAATATAGTTCAAATTGGAAATACAGGCAGTTTAAGTATACCATTTTCCGTTAACCCTAATACTCTTGCTGCAACTGATCCCGTAAAAATGCCAGTTGGTAACTATTTATATTCTTCTGATGTTCAATTATATAAATTTGGATACTCAAAAGTAACAGCAATCACAATTGAACTAACAAAGGATTACGTTTAAATGAGTGCAAATTCATCAGCATCATCTGAATATATTCCAGATCCACCTAGTGGTGGATTTCATATTTTGGTAGCAAATGGAGGAATAGCTAACTGGGTCCCATTATCTGGAAATGGATTACTCCAATTACAAGGAACAAGTATTAGTACGTTAAATCTTTCTGGAGATGGTTTATTAAGAATAAATGGAACAAATATTAGTGTATTAAATAAAACTACATCTAATGAATTGCTGAATGGTGGACTTGGTTGGACACAAACTGAGGCTTGTCCGTAATAAATTATTGACTTAATTTAAAATACAAAATATCTAAATAATATGCCATTAACTAAACAAAGTCCAATTCAGAATCAAGGTTCGCAACCTCTTATGTCAAAAAGAGGTGTAGTTGAAAAACAATATTCCGATAGTGATTTAAATTTTAATGGTGTTCCATATAGCGAACAAACACCTGGGTATTCTACTAAATTATCTTCAGATCAAATACGAAGTGTAAATAAATATTCAGATAAACAAATTCCAGTTCCAGAAGATGAACCTAATAATTCATTTTCATCAATAAACGATTCTTACAATAAAATGTTTAGTGATTATCAAAAACACAGTTTCGATCCGCTTAAAAAAGCAGAAAATGAATATGAGGGTGATAAAAGATATAATTATCGAAAGGGACATAGTGAGTTATGGGATAAAGCTAGAGAAAGTTACGGAAACGTGAATCGCAGTGAATTAAAGCAATTTGAAAAAGCGGAAGGATACAAAAAAGACTTATTAAAAAATCCAGCGACAGGTTTATTTGATGAAAGAAAAAATTACATTTCTAGATTAGATAAATTATGGAATCCCAATCAAACGCCCGATTCGGCAATCCGCAGAGGACTAATGCCAGGTACTCGTAATTCCAAATCTAACTCCATTTCGGATAGTCGCTATAAAATTACAAATGAAACACCAACTTCGTTTTAATAAAAAATGAGAATTACACTCGGACAAGCTAGAGAGCAACTTTATCAATCCATTGTTCCATCTATTGATAATCAAATTAATATTGATAAATTTAATTCGTATTTAAATTTAGCTCAAGAAAGATTAATAAATAGTGGAAAGTGGAATGGAACTATATTGCCTGTTAGGTTTTTATCTCCTGATGGAATCATAACTCTTCCAAGGAAATTTGTATCAATATTAGCTTCTAAGTGGGTTAAGGATCAAGCGTCTGGTCCAATTCAAATACATAACAATTGGTTTTCATATCTGAATGCTTCAACTGACTTGTGGTCATCGTCACATTGGCCTCGATATGGATATAATAATACTTTTATAAATGATATTGGAGATGGATTCTGCACATTCAAAGATTCTCCATATACATCTTGTACATTAAAAATAGAACTAGAAAGCAGTTTTGATTCAGGCAATAGCGTTGTAATACAAGGTAAAGATACTAATGATAATTCAGTTACAATTACACATCCGTTATCCTTCCCTAACTCGACTACAACTCAAGTTTTTAATGGAACTATAACGATGTTCCAAAAGCCAGTAACATTTGGTCGGATTAATTTGTATGCTGTTGATGGTGTAAATCAGACATTAATAGGATCATATGAATCATCAGAAACAACGGCAAGCTATCATAGGTATTCAGTTCCTAATGAGCCAGAAGTTGATTACATTGATGCGTTGTGCAAGATGAGATATGTTCCATGCATAACTGATACAGATGAAGTTATTGTTTCAAATTTAGGCGCATTAAAAAACATGCTTACTTCATTGAGATTTGAAGATGAAGCTGATTTAGAGAGATCTGAAATGTTCTTTAATAAAGCATTGCAATTATTGAATGGAGAAAATAAGGAAACTAGAGGTGGATCTAAGTGGACATTAAACATAGATCCAGCTACGATGCAGTTTAATAACCTTTGGCAAGGAAGATAATTATGGCTACTTTTACACAAACACCTGGAAGAATTGATATTGAAGCAACTGTTGGATCTGCATTTGCAACTAACTTAAATTTTAATGCGAATATATCTACAGCTACATTTGATGCTGCTATTATAATTCAAGAATATCCATCTGTTATTGAAGTGCCAATAACAGTAACAATTCTTGGAACTCAAAGTATAGCTCTTTCAATGTCTGCAACACAGACGCAAAATATTGGAGCGATATCTAATAAGAAGTGGTACTTAAAATGGACATACTCTTCAATAACACAAACCATATTAAGTGGACGGATTCAATTATCAGTTGTTCCTATAAATGTAAATGTTCCTAATAATGTTAATGCAATCATTGAGAATTTTGATATCAATGTAACAGTTCCTTATGTTTCTGCTATTGGAGCTACAGGTTCTACAGGATCAAATGGTGCTACAGGTGATCAAGGGTCTACTGGCTCCACTGGACCAAGTGGAGCAACTGGGGCGGGAGCAACGGGAGCAACTGGGATTCAAGGAGCAACTGGAGATTTTGGAGCTACTGGTCCTACGGGTATTGGTTATGATTTCGTATTTTCAACCACTCCAGCAATACCATCTCAACCATCTCCAATACAATTAATTGTTAACGATAGGGCTGCATTCTTTACTGGAATGCGAGTGAGGGCAGTTAATTCAAGCACAAACTTCTTTGAAGGGAATTTAACAATAACAAGTAATACAATATTTACAATTGATGTAGATTACTTTGTTGGATCAACTGCTGGATCTTTTTGGACAATATCTGTTGCTGGAACATTGGGAACACAAGGATCTACAGGTTCTACTGGAGTTCAAGGTTCTACTGGAATAACAGGAAATATAGGAGCGACTGGTTCAATTGGTATAACTGGTTTAACAGGAGCGACTGGATCTTCTGGAATAGATGGAACAACTGGCGCAACTGGACCACAGGGAGCAACTGGAGCGGGAGCAACTGGCGCAACTGGAGTTTCTGGATTAACAGGTCAAACAACAACATTTTATAGGTATGATGCTGAAGCAACTCAAACATCTGGGTTCCCTGCTGTTGGATTTTTGTATTGGAATAACTCTACTCAAATAAATTCCACGCAAGTAGCATTATCGCACACAACAGCATCATCTGAAGATATAGATTTATTGTTGGCATTAATTTCTGTTGGGAATGAATTTGTTATACAGGAAAAATCTAGTTCTACAAGTTTCCAAAAATGGCAAGTTTCAGGTTTACCAGTAGTTGTTGCTAATAGTTACATTGAATTACCAGTAACACTTATTAATAGTGGAGGAAATGGAAGTGCTAATTTCTCTCAAGGAGATAATTTAATATTTATATTAACACAAACTGGAACTCAAGGAGCGACTGGATTAACTGGAGCAACAGGTATAGGTGCTACTGGCATTCAAGGAGCAACTGGACTTCAAGGATCTACAGGAACAGCAGGAACTGGAATAACATTAAAAGGAACTGTAGCTAATATTGGAGATTTACCATCCACAGGAAACACTATAGGAGATTTATATATTGTAACAAATGCTGGTGGTAGTGGATTTGCTTGGGATGGAATTACGTGGAACAATGTAGGAGCAATACAAGGTCCACAAGGATCTACTGGAGCTACTGGAATTCAAGGTAATGTTGGAGCTACTGGTTTAGATGGAGCCACTGGGATTCAAGGTCCGCTTGGAGCTACTGGAATAGGATCTACTGGCGCAACTGGAGCAACTGGAGTAGGCGCAACTGGAGCAACTGGAGTAGGCGCAACTGGAGCAACTGGAGTAGGCGCAACTGGCGCAACTGGATTACAAGGTCCAATAGGACCTGGAGGTGGAGCTACGGGAGCAACGGGTTTAAAAATTGATCCTATTGTTGTCAGTAATTCTAGTGTAACTATGGGAATTGGATTATTTAATTTTACTCATAATGCGACATATAATCCAATATATTCAGTTGGAACAAGGGTTCTTGTTGCAAGGACAACACTTCAGATGATGGAGGGAATTGTAACTTCAGTTTCTAGTTCTGTCAGTCAGATTTCAATTGATAAGATATTAGTTGGAAGCGGGACATGGGGATTATGGAATATCAGTTTAGCAAATGTAGCTGGATCTACAGGAGCTACTGGATATACTGGATCTACTGGTCCAGAAGGCGCAACTGGACCAAGTGGAGGTGCAACTGGCTCGACTGGAGCTACTGGACCCGCTGGTGTATTTCCAACAAATGCATCATTTACTACACTCTCCACATCTGGAGAAGCTAGTTTTGGTTCTCTTATTGAGACAAAAGCAACTCCCGCAATTTCTGCTGGAACGCTGACTCTTGATCTATCTACAGCTACATTGTTTTATACAACACTAAATGCAATCACATCTGTTGTATTTTCTAATACACCATCATCCCCAAAAGTATTCTCATTTACGCTTCAGCTTGTAGCTAATGGAACCCCTTATGCAGTTACTTGGCCCACTTCGGTAAAGTGGCAAAATGGGATATCTCCAACAATTACATCAATTAATAATAAAATAGATACATTTACATTCTTAACGCATGATGGTGGAACAACTTGGTTTGGATTTATAAGTGGACAAAATTTTTAATATTATGAGTTTTTCTGGCAGAAAATTAATGGTTCAAAATTCTAATAGCGGACCGACTTGGGTTACTACTACTTTGCCACGTAACGCCATATGGGGACCAGTAGTATATGGTAATGGTATATTTGTTACTGTTTCTAATGGTGACTGGGGAGCCTTATATAGCTTCGATGGAATAAATTGGTTTATGACGAGTTCATATCCAATGCCTAGTAGAAATTATCATTCATTAACATATGGAGAAGGACGATTTGTTGCTGCGACAGGGTTCGGTGGTGGATCGGGTGCATATAGTGACGATGGTATTACATGGAATCTTTGTACAGGATACCCTGATGGAGGATTAAGTTACGGAAAAGGTAGATTTATTGCCGTGAATCAATATAATAGAGGAGCATATAGTGATGATGGAATTACATGGGTTAGTATTACCATTGCGGCACTTGGAGTTTCTGCCGTTACTTTTGGGGGAGGTAGATTTGTTGTTGTTGATTTTAACTCAACCACAGGAGCATATAGTGATGATGGAATTACATGGGTTACTACTAGTATGCCTGATGCTGGTTGGCAATCAGTAACGTATGGGAATGGTAGATTTGTTGCTGTTAGAGCATTAGGGGGCAGCAATTTTGTCCAAACCACAGGAGCATATAGTGATGATGGAATTACATGGGTTACTACTAGTATGCCTACTATTGCTGGCGCACAAGGTGCTTGGACATCAGTAACATACGGGAATGGTATATTTGTTGCTGTCACTTCGGGTCCATCTGGTGTACAAACCAATGGAGCATATAGCAATGATGGGATAAATTGGGTGATTGACCCATTACCTAATCCAGGTTTTACCTCTATAACCTATGGAGAAAATAAATTTGTTTCCGTTTATGGGGGGTATAACTCATTCGGTTCAAATCACGCAGCATATACAATATAGATTGAATAATATTAATTAACTAACTAAACAATATAAATATATGGCTAAAGAATTAACAAAAGAAGAAATAGAAGCAAAGCGTTTAGAAGAAGAGAAGAAAGCAAAAAGTAAAAGCACAGATCAAGTGTTGAAAGATTTCTATGCCGCTCAGACAAAAAAAACAAATAAAAGTGAAGGCGAGTTAAAAAAAGCTGGATCTGATTTAATGCTTAAAAAATTACAAGATGAAGCTGACGCTGAAGATGCTAAATTTAATGCAGATCTTGCTAAAAAAAGAGAACAAAGTAATGCTCAATTAACTCCCAAAGAATCAAGTAAACGTAAACCTCCTGCAAATTATTTGTCTCAAGAACAAATTCAAGCGCAAAATGCAGTTAATAAAAAGCAAGGCAATATGGTTCCTATTAAAGAACCTGAATATACCAGTGCTGGAAAAGTAGGAAAAGGAATTCGTGAAGGAATAGGATCAGCTTTAAATTACGCTGGAGATGTGACCAGCGAGTATTTTACTGAGCCTCTTTTAAATTTACCTGGATCTGTTGTAAATACATCTAATGCAGCAATGGAAGGAGTTGCTGGAGTAGCTGGTTATCCAGTAAACTTAGGAAGGTATGAAAAACTAAATATGCCTACTAGGTTTGATAAAAAAGAACCATACCCTGCTGAAGCTCCAGAAAAACCACAACCATTATCTGAACAAGAACCAACTCCAGAAACTGCGCCAGCACCTAAAGAAGCATTAAAGAAAGCGTATGCAGTTGTATTTGCTGGATCAAGAGTAAATAAAAATGCAACATTTGATAACCCTGAAGATGCTAAAAAATATTATAATGAAGTAATCAAAGCTCCAAAAGAAGATAGGACTTTTAGTTCCATGAATGAAGCTGCAAATTTTTACGCTAAAGAAGCTGGAACTAAAGTTAATAAAAACAAGGAATTTAAATCTCTTAAAGAACTTAAAAATTACTATGAAAGTAAAGGAAGCGTTAAAGGTGGAGTGATTACATTATCTCCACAAGAAAAAGAAACAGCACAAGAGCAAGCTGAAAGAATTGCTTATGGTCAAACTAAAAAGCAAACTGAAGACAGAAAAGTATTAAAGCAAAAGTTAACAGAAACAGGCAAGCAAGCATGGGCTGAAGCAAAGAAAGTTAGGGATGCTGAAAATGCTGCAAATAAAGCAAGTTTTGGAAAGTTTCAAGAAAGCGTTAGGTCAAAAGATAATGCATTAAATTCTTATAATGAATATAATAAAGAAAAAGGTCTTTTAAATAAAGCCTACAATGCTGCTTTGAAGTCCGAAGATTATGGAGCGGCATTGCAACTCAAACAAGCAATGACAAGGCAAGGCAGAGGTGTCCCTGCTGAAGCGGGAGCAAGAATGAAGTATTTTGAAGAAACGCAAGCGGAAAGGGAAAAAGCAACAATTGAAGCAGAAGAGGCAAGAAGGAAAAAAGAAGCCTATGATTTAGCTAGATTTGAAGAGAATAGAATAGCAAATGAAAGATACATGGCATCAAATCCAGATGCTAAATATAATAATTATTCAAATGCAAATCCATTTTATGGTGGAACTTTTAGTCGCCTTTAATTAAACAAAAATATGGCAAGAAAATCACAACCTAGGTTTGAGGGGATAGATTCGTATATTTTTTCTGGTGCAGAAAGAGCTATGGATAATGCTATGGCAAACAATCCAAGCTCACGTGCATATTCATATGGTGAATTAGATAAAAAATATCCTGTATCTTCAACAAGAAAACTTCAACCAGAATCCATTCAATATGAAATTGATGAACAAGAATTAGAACGAAAAACTGCTGAAATTGCATATAAAGAAAAACAATATAGAATGGAATTAATGGATTCTCAATTGAATCGTGAGAATGCTCGATTAACTCAAGTTCCGATTATTCGTAAAGAGTTATCAAATTTAAATCCCCAATCAGATGATTTTCAAAAACAATTAATTGACACATATCAAAGATATCCAATTGGATATGAAGATGAAGGATTGCAAAAATCTATTATCCAACCATTAATGAATACGCATAACCAGTATATTCAAAATAAGAATTACATGGAAAGACTTAGCCAGCGTCCCATGTCTGTTACGGAAATGGATAAAGCAAATAATTTGTATTTTGATTTAAGTATGATGAAACAGAACGGGGAACCAATGTCTCAAGCACAAGAAGACTTGTTATTAACACTTGAATCTAGGATGTCTGGATCTGGATCTACTAGCCAACCCCCTGCTCAACCACAGCAGCAATCCATTAATCCTGCAACGCAACAAAGAAATTACTCGCCAAAACAACAAGAAGCACTACAATGGTTACAACAAAATCCCAATGACCCAAGGGCTGAACTAATAAAACGAAAACTAGGAATTTAATTAAATGGCTTTTGATCCAGATGCTTTCTTGCAAGAAGAAGATTTAACTACATCAACATTAAATAATAGCGGATATCAAAATACTACAACTAGTGCATTTGATCCAGACGCTTTTTTAGAAGAAGATGAAGAGGAACCTGAAGAACAAGGTATCCTACGCCAAGTAGCAGACATCCCTCTTGGGATCGCCCGTGGAGGTGTTACTGGAATCAAGATGATGACAGATATCTTGGGAGCGGATAATGCTGTTTCAAAGTCTCTCGCTGGCGTTGAGGGCTACATGGCAGATTTGATGTCCGCTCAAGCTAAAGAAGACCAGCAAGAGATTTCTCGCATTATGAAAGATGCCGAGGACAAGGGATTCGGCGAGCAAGTTAAGGCTGGTATCAAAGCATTCAGTATAGCACCAGTAGATATTATGTCGCAAGCCTTGGGAACCATGGCTCCAGTTGTCGCTACAGGTCTTGTAGGCAGTGCAGCTAAACTTGGCGTATTGGGTATGCGAGCAGTCCAAGCTGGCGTTGGTGCTGGCATGGGTGCTGGTATGATTAAGGGTGAGATTTACAACGAGGTTAAAAACGAGCTTGTCAATTCTGGAATTACAGAAGACGCAGCAGAAAAAACCGCTATAGAGGCTCAATCCTATGGAGGTAAGAACCTAGATCAGATTCTCCTTGGGGCAGGACTTGGCGCAGCATCTACGATTGGTGCTGAAGGTATCATTACTAGAATACTTACAAAGCAAGGAACCGCTCCTGCCGCTGGTGTAGTCTCCCGTGTATTGAAAGGTGGACTTACTGAAGCTGTCCCTGAAGCAGCACAAGCTGCTCAAGAACAAATAGCAAAGAATGTAGCACTACAAAGAGAGGGGTTTGATGTTGATCCTTATCGCGGAGTCGTTGCTGCTGCTACCATGGAAGCTGTTGCCGCTGCCCCGCTGGGTGGTATTGCTGGTGCAGTTGAAAGTCCCGCACCTATCAAGACTCTAGCTGAAGAGAATCTTGAGCAGACTAATGATATTGCTAGGAAGGTTGCAGGGAATGGCGCACCTCTCACCGCATCCGTTATTCAAGACCAAGCAGCGACTGATCTTAGGCAGTACGAACTCGCTAAAAAACTATCTGATGATCTGAATGTAGATAGGGAAGTAAAAGCTGAGACACAAACTGCAACTACTAAAGAAGAAGTAGCTGCAAATCTATCCGAAGAAGATTTAAATACACGTGAGCAGGACGCTGAAAAACTTGTTCAACAATACAAGGACGCATACTTTGAGTCACAAGATCCTAATGATCGAGCTAAAGCTGTAGAGTTCCAAGGAGTATTGGATGCTATTAAAGCAGAGAAACAGAAGAGGAAAGCCACTCCTACTGAAGATGCCGAACCTACAAATGCATCTGTGATTCAAGGTTTGTCTGAAGAAGATTTAAATGCATACGAGCAAGATTTAAATAATCAAATTGAACAAAAAACTAATGCATATAATGAGTCATTTAATACTTTTGATATATCTGAAATTGATCAATTGAAATCATGGCTCAATGAAACGCAATTAGAAAAACGCAAAAGATCATATGAAAAAGGACGTTCTGCTCCTACTCAACAGCAAGATGTAACGACTCCTACAGCAGAAGAAGTCGTTACACCAACTACTGAAGATATTACAGCAGTTCCTCCTGTCGCAGAAGCTGCAACACTCCCAGTAGAACAAGCCCCATTAACGCAACAAGCAGTTGCACAACAAGTAGAAACTCAACCATATGCCACTCAAGAAATCATCCAGCCAGAAGGCGTTCGTCAAGAACCTCAAGACGGAACTCAAGTCAGGCCGACCGCAGAAAGAATCGTTAGCGATAGCATACTCAGTCCAGCAACAAGCCAAGAAGAAGGGCAAGTAGTCCCAACTTCAACTGCTAAAGAACCTTTAGCGGTTCAGACTACCGAACAAGAAATATTACTCGGAGAAGCCAAGTCTCGTTACGATTCAGAGATTGCGACATACAAAAATCAAAGAAAATTAAACTTGATAAACGATCAAGAGCTTGGGAAAAAACTCAAAGCAGCAGGAATGCAGTTTTCCGCAGAGAAAAGAAAAGTTACTGGGCAGCTAACCGATAAGGAGTTTGAGGCCGAAGCCAAGCGCAAAGCAAGTAATTACATTGGGAAACCTGTAGAGGTAGATGGGAAACTTGGAAAAGTTGTAGGAAATCCGTTTGGTCGTGTTAAGGTCAAGTTAGATGATGGTGGCACTATTATAACTACTACCTCCGACAAAGTGACGGATCGTTTGGTTTCCGAATCAACGCAAGCTCAAGCTCCACTACCTGTACTAACGCCAGAAGAAAGGCGAGCAGAGATTGAAGCTGCACCTGTAACACCAACGCTCTCTGAAAGTGCATTAGATGTAGCAAGAAAAACAGACTTTACTTCTTTTGCAACAAGAGAAGAAGCTGGAGATGCAGGTATAAATATTGCAAGTCAAGATACTAGCCTACCACCACCACCTCCAGCGCAATTTCAAG
>Ga0208975_1001007_pt1 | contig 12621 bp, 21 predicted proteins | sample GreLakmeER78MSRF_FD_187700 | JGI IMG/M metagenome (GOLD analysis project Ga0208975, IMG submission 187700) | Freshwater lentic microbial communities from great Laurentian Lakes, MI, USA - Great Lakes metaG ER78MSRF (SPAdes) | ecosystem: Environmental > Aquatic > Freshwater > Lake | place: Great... | reverse complement strand
ACCGTAGCCTCTTTAGCTGGCTGACCAGTCGGGAAGTACACATTGCCAAGGATACGAAGTTTCGCATAATTAACTAAAGTCTGCAATTCTGACTTCAGCTCATACGTCCTCAAACAACCAAATAGGCCAAAGTTCGTTAATAAGACATCAGCAGTCATCCCGCCATGTTTATGGAACACTTCTAGGATTTTCTCTCTACGAGTCATGTATTTTTCTCCTTTAATTTGGCCTCAATAATTTCAACGCCAACTAACCCTAGCCTTCTGTAATGTTCCTTTTCCTCATCCGTCAGCCCTTGCCATTCGCGCTGTGGTGGGATGGGGTAAAGCAGGGTTCCGACCGGCAACTCTGCGATCTCGTCCTCATAAAAATCAATGCCGTGTTTCTCGCCGTTCTCATAAGCAACCCACGCCACCGGCTCCTGCTCTAGCTGCGCCTCCAACTCCGCTATGCGCTTTGCCATGCGCTGCTGTTCTTCCACAATCACAGCCATCGCGTCCCAGTCTGGATTGAACTCATTGGGCTGCGCTAGTCTGTCGCGGAGAATTTTTACTTCCCAATCAAAAATTCCTGCATATATTGAATTGCTAGAAAAATCATTCACTGAGTCCATCGCTTTAAATGCCATCTGCATCAGTTCTCGGTCAGTCATAGCTTATGCCCCCTTATGAGTCTGCATTTCTCACGATCCTGCTGGCTAAAGTCTGGGCTAATCTCAGCAAAAGCACAATGAGATGGCTTAAACCCACGCTCCTGAGCCTTCAGACTCCAGTAAATAGCCAATGCCCCACAGGTAAACACAAATATTAAAATAGCAATTTCAGCAACTTTCATATTTCCTCCGTTAGTTGTGCTGCCGAAATATAGTGGGGCTATCCTTAGATTCTGTCAATAGTATTTTTATATAGGAATATTGCTGACGATTAAAACTATTCATTGACACAGTTATTGCATTGGTGCATTATCTCTCTACCGCATCTAGCGGCTTACTAGGAGACCAATATGAATATCGACGAAATCAAAGCCAAAATGGACGAACTTCTCAAAAGCAATGAACATTGGAAAAAATGCCAGGACGGTAGCTACGAAATGGCTTTGTTCATGAGTGGGTACGACAAACTGAAAGAGCAATACAACGCATTAAAAGAGGCTCAGAATGGATAACGTAACCATTTCAGATGCCAGCACCACTGCATTTAAAGAAGGTCTTGAGCAAGGCATTGAGATAGCCAGACAGATGCTTTGCAATGCGCTAGGTCAGGAGATTGATAACTTTGGCAGAGCTTGTGCTCATGTTGATAAATTGATGTGGGAGAAAGCACGTTATGAAAAAGCTACTATCAACGAATGACTGGTTGGCTAGACATCCAGTCTGCATTGGTGCAATAATGGTCTTTCTCTATATCTTGGCTAGTTCTCTATGAGCAAATCAATCCTAGACCCATCATTTAAATATGTCCCTGCTTCCAGTACCAATGTTGCTAAGACGTTTGCAAAGATTCGCCGTGAGATGCAAGCTAAGGCTAATCAGGTACAGCCTGTTCAGGAAATCAAACCACTCAATATTGTGCAGTATAAAAAATTCAAGGGATAAATAATGTCTGAATATCAAGTTTACGCAAAGCTGCAAAAAGCTAGGATGATGCTACAAGCAGCGCCAATAAAGAAGTCAGGACACAATAAGTTTGCTGGCTATCAATACTTTGAACTTGGCGATTTCCTGCCTACAATTAATCAGATATTCCATGAACTCGGACTTTGCTCAACTGTCAGCTTTACTAAAGACTACGCTGAATTGCGTATTGTTGATACTGATAATGGCGGGAGCATTGTATTTAGCAGCCCAATGGCTGAGGCCAATCTAAAGGGTTGTCATCCTATCCAAAACCTTGGTGCAGTTGAGACGTATAGCCGCCGTTACTTATACGTTACAGCTCTTGAAATTGTTGAGCATGATGCGCTAGACGCTACAACAGGCCAGGATGCGCCTAGATCAGCAAAGCCGATCACTAAGGATGTATTCGATGGCATGACTAGCGACGAACAAGACGCTATCCGTAGCATTGGAGTGCAGGTTATATCACTGCTGGCACTAGACGATGTTGAAGGTGCTGTTCAGTATATTGAACAAGCAGAGTTAGATGCAGATTCCAAGACCGCCCTTTGGAGTCTGTTGGACAGTAAGCAACGGGCAGCAATTAAAAAATACACTACAAGGTAAATATATGGCTTTCGACAATAATAATCGTGGGATTTTATCTAAGAACCAGAACAAGACAGCAGATAATCATCCTGAATACTCTGGTTCTATCAATATAGATGGCACAGATTACTGGCTATCTGCATGGATTAAAGAGTCTAGCAAAGACGGTAAGAAGTTCTTTAGCCTGTCGGTAAAGCCTAAAGATGCTGTTAAACAAAAGCCTAAAGCAATGCAGGAAGATGATTTTCCTATGGATGACGTACCCTTTTGATCTACGGAGAGAAAGCAAGCTGGCAGGAGACTTTGGTCGGTTCACTCCTTCTTGTGAGTATCTCCACCTTTTTGGGGAAAGCGGATGCTGTGAAATGGGTAGCTGGAACTTAATCACTGCCAGCCACAGACGTAGCGAGTACCCACCTAATACGCCTAGCCGATAGTGGCGAGTAACTTCGGCAGCAGGGGCTGAGTCCTCCTTTGAAGTAGTCTCCAAAACTCAGTGACCCTGCATTATTTATAAAGTAAATGCCGTATACAGGCTTATATATTTGTATAACCAAGACGCATGAGGATTCGGTATTAACTTAGCCATCGGAATATAGAACCCGAGAGGAGTCCTCAGTCGTGTTGGTGAATCCGTAGACTGATACGGCTAAAACGCTATAAAGGTTTAGGAAGCTACAGCGGAACGGGTTACAGCCCTCCCTCTAATGCCCTGTAAGGCTAGGATGAAGCGAAAACAAAGCTGGAGATCAGTGCCAGCCACCAACAACCTTTTTATAGGAGATAACTTTGAAACTGCTAGACGAACTGCAAAGCCGCTTTGAGATCAAGAATGATCGCCACCTGGCTGCAAAACTTGATATATCCACACCAGTCGTTAGCCGTGTACGCAATGGCAAATGTGCTGTCTCGGCAGAGATTATGATCCGTATCCATGAAGTATTCGGATTGCCTATTGCTGAGATCAAGGAACTTTGCCAATGAGTTGGGCAGGTACAGAACTTGAAGTTATCAGGTGGTCTGAGGCAAGAGGCATCATAGCTAATTCAGATTCTAAAACGCAGCTACTCAAAGCAGTATCAGAAATTGGAGAGTTAGCAGATGCTATTATTAAACGGGACAGACCTGCTATTGTTGATGGTATTGGTGATCTGCTTGTATGTCTTATTAACGTGGGGGCTATAGAAAACGTAGACCTGACCCGTTGCTTAGAATCTGCTTATAACGAGATTAAAGACCGCAAAGGCTATTTAAATAAAAACGGAGTATTTATCAGAGATGAATGACATAAATAACCCTGCACATTACACAGATGGTGGCATTGAAACCATTGATTTTATTGAGGCCAAGAAGCTAGACTTCCATCTAGGCAATGCAGTTAAATACATATCCAGAGCAGGTAAGAAAGAAGATAAGCTCAAGGATCTACTAAAAGCCCAGTGGTACATTAATCGAGCTATCAATAATGAACAAAGTAAATCAGGAAACCTACGCTCTAGCGATTAAGTTTCTAATAAATAATGATGCAACATTTCAGCAAATAGCAGACGAAACAGGATTACACATAGTAACTATAAGCAAACTAATCAAGACATTTAAGAAGCATAAGCTAGTCCATGTATGCGACTGGTTGCCAGACAGATTGGGGCGTGATGCAACTATGGTAATCCGTTGGGGAGAAGGCAAGGATTTAAAGCGGTTTAGAATGTCTAGCAAAGAACGGCAAAGGTTACACAGGGCACGTAAGAAACAAGTAAGTACGCACCCTATCAGCCTACTTAAACCTTTATTAGTTGGCCTCTGAATACCACATGATCGTCATCCCAGACCTGACATAACTCAGGAGGCAGCAGATTACCATCCACAAAGGTAAGTACCGCAAAGCCTGATCGGTGGTTCTTTGGGTTGTCTTCAGCATACTCAAACTGATCGCCATTAACGTCAGCCAGAGATCCTGTATCCACACCATAACGAGTGCCGTTATAGTCAGTCCAAGGAGTTACCTTTAGCGAATGCAGGTGGCCGGTTACAACACTAGTCCCCGAACGGAGTGTATTGTTATAAACAGCGTGTATTCCGTTTGCGAAACGATGTTTTATCATCGTATTATTATTGACCATAATGCTAGTAGAGAATTTCCACAGAGGAAAATGGTCAGTCAGGTTCATGCCTTGGATACCTTTGAACGAATCCCCCACCTGAGCCGCTAGACGGGCATTAAAGCGCATATCGTGGTTGCCCCATGTCCAATGTAGGGCAGCACCTTTAGCGGCCTTCTCAACCTCTCCTAGACGCTCCTGACAGGTCTCTAGCTCTTGCTTTGCGGTAGGTGTTGATCCCCAGCCTGAAGGTGGATGTCGGGAGATACTAGAACCGTCAAATACATCGCCATTCATAACCACCATCCGAGGCTTTAAGTCCTTAATGATCTTTACGAATGCACGATGAGCAGTGCTGATAATGTTAGGCCAGTAATGGCAGTCAGATCCAACAACAATAATTCCGTTATCTAACTTTACGTTTGTTCTAACATTGTTGTAAGCGTAGGTTACTTGGAAATCTGGACTTCTTTTGTCAGGACTAGCTAATATAATCCCGTGAGTCTTTTCTATCTTGCGCCTTCTGGTATTTACGTTCCTAGCGCCGATATTTAATATCTTGGCTAATGCAGCTACAGATCCGTGTTTATTCCACAAAGCAATAAACTCCTGCTCTGTGCAAGCTGCTTTAGTCATAATCTTCTCTAATTTGAAAAACGATGAAATTCACCGCACCAGTCATCCCTGCCAACTATGGGGAAGGTACTGTCATAGTCATCATCACCCATATTAATCAAAGTCGGTGGATAACGTCTGCAATAGCCTAGATCTTCTTTTGGCTCAACCTCAAAGAATGAACAAGATTGACAAGCTGGCATCCAGTCTTCTTTTTTGGGCATTATAGTTTGTTGTTTTTGTACTCTGGCTCAACATCAAGAATCTCAAAAGAATCAATGTGCCATATCTTATTTTCGCCAGTCTCAAAGACAACTAAAATTGCATTGTTTCTTCTTGTCCAGCAAAACTTAATATAAGACTCCGTACCAAAGGCATAACCATCATTCATGCCCCTAGCACCACAATACTGATCCCTAGTCGTTATTACCGTCCAGCCACCAGCATTATTCTTAAACCCTGCCGCCTTTGATTCATCAGCGAAACTATAACAAGTTATTAATAACAAAACAATAGCGGCTAGGTTCTTCATGCTAGGCTCCTAAATAAAGGGCTTTCTCATCATTTCGTCTTTTTACAAGACCAGGCAAAACTTTACCGCCGCCCTTTGTGTACTTTAGGAACTCTTTAGCAGCACCCTCATAATCACCCCGATTATGTTTCTGCCTCAAGGTGCTTCTCTGTAAGGCTCCTAAGCCTACATTAAAGGCAAAGCTGACCAGCGCATCCAACTGCCCTTGACTAGCAATAACAGGACAATAACTGGATACGCCTCGTATAAAACGAACAAGATCGGTTTTAAGAATCTCATCAACTTCCTCTGTGGAAAATATGCGGAAATCTTCAATCTTTAGTGGATACTTCATCCGGTCAGCCATGTTTAAATTACCCTGCTCAGGATACAGAACATGACCAACACCAATAGTCCACAAGGCAGCAGGGCAGCGGTAAGGCTTATTCCTTACCCCCTCATGATGCTTCAGCATTTTTAAAGACTTATCACTAATCATTTGCCAAATGCCCGACCACCAAAATGAAACGCTATGATGGATGCAAACAGCGCCTGAGTCTCGTCATCCCAAAGCTGTTCTGCCATTTCCTTAAAAGAAACACCAGCCTCAAAGCCCTTGTAAGCCAGAACCGCATCCAGAGCGCATAGGAGGCCAAAGAAGCCATAAGTAATGACAGGACGTACCGAAGCCCTCAGATTCTTCATCCACTGGCTAGTGCCTTCTCCTAGCTTCATATCGTGAGCATAGATAGACTGCATCTCAGCCTGTTGAGCGCCTATCAGAGCCACTCTTTCATCAGAGGCAGACTGGACTTTAATCTCGTCGAGCTTAACTTCCTCGATACGCTGTTGGGCAGCAAAGCCCTCTTTAGCCAAAGACAGTTCTCGCTCTGTCTGCATCTTGGCAAGCTCTAGCTCATGCTTCTTGTCCGACTTATCCTGAAAGAAGTCTAGGATCTTGGGCAAACCACCCATTAAGAACGATGTAAAAGTAGATAGCAAAGTAAGCATTAATCCCCCAAAGTAAACATCCAAACAATACCTAATATTATTAATATAGAAACTATGACACCTAGTGATATAGCAAACATATCTTGTATAAATTGAACCTTCTTAGCTTTTTGTCGCCTAGCAGCCATTTCCAGAGCTTTTAGATGTAGCTTATGGTCTGTCTCTCTTTGTCTACGGTCTGTCCTTAGTTTCTCTAGCCGCCCCATAAACTCGTCGTACAAGCCTGGCTCTTGAAACTGGTAAATGAACATTTCTTTTAAATCTTTGTAGAACTGCTTTAGTTGCCGTTCAGCGACCATCATCTCAATGACGATCTCGTAGTCACTACGGCTGTCTTCATGACCTTCAGGCGGGTTTTCTTGGAGTTCTTTAGCGTGTGCTATGCCTTCTTCAGCCTTGCCAGCAGACGAAAAAAAACTGGTAAGCGCCCCTAATGATTCGTGAGCAGACTTACCAGCTTCAGCGCATTCCCTAATCTCGTCAAAGGCTTCTTTAGCGACATCAAAAGCCGCCTTAGCCCCTTTAATTACTATCAGGGCTGTGGCTATTTCGATCATTTTGGCAATGTACCGTTTCCAGCCATCCAGAACATTAGACCCAATGCTCCAGCACCTACAACCCAAAATATTTTCTTAACGACAGAACGACCCACTTCCTCGTAGATCTTCTTAAATGCTACCTCAGCGGCTCTCTCAGCTATAGCCTCTATTTGATCGTCTGTGAGTGGAAGTTCTTTCATGATTAAGCCTTCATAATGTAAGCAAGGGCGTAGTAAGGTGGCAGGTTTGCATTAGTTCCGCTAGAACCAGTAGTGCTGTTTGATACAGTGATTCCTGTGGTTGAACTTGTTGTACTTACAACTTCAAGCAATCTATCTCCACCACCAGCGCCACCGCCACCAGTTCCAGCAGATAGCACGGCTTTAGATGTGTTGTGAGTATGACCGGGATCAGTAACTGTTGCTGTATGCGTATGGCTTACAACAATAGCATCAGCAGAACCACCAGTTCCAGCAACGGAATAAGTTGAGCCAGCACCAACGATAAATCGATTTCTTAGGTCAGGAGTGCTATTACTACCATCGCACAAATACCAGCCACTAGGAACAGAAGCAATAGAGCCAGACCACATGACAATTACGCCGCTAGGAATAATGTCACGAACAAACGCAGTAGTAGCAAACTTAGTGCTATCGTCTGATACAGAAGGAGTTGAGCCAGTAGCAGTACCCGTAACAACTAAGTTACCGCCAACAGTAAAATTATCCCCATCAGTACCTGCTTGCTGGTCTTTAAGCTGTGCCATCAACTCACGGATAGCGTTATTGATACCTGACGGAGCACAGCCCTCAGCTATGTTAATACCTGCTATATCGGTATTATTTGCTGGTGTGGAGCTAAACTCGCTGATCTTGTTCTTTGCCATGATTATCTACCTAAGAGTAGGTTAATTTCTTCTTCAGTAACTGGTTGTTGAGGAGAAATAAGACCTCTTGTCATCAATGCTTTAGTTGCTGGTTGAGGTTTTGGTTGCAATCCACCTGTACGCATAAAATCAGCAAGATTTTCAATAGACGATTTACGCATTTTAGTTGCGCCAAGTCTTGCACCAGTAGCACCCAACGCTAAAGGCACACCAACATAAGGATTAGCAACAATAGCGCCACCCGGCAAAATACTACTTACAGGGCCAGTAGGAGCAAAACGACCAAAGAATTTAAGCAAATTTTGTGTGCTTGATCCTTTAGCAGCAGCCCTAATTTCTTCTTGTTCAGCAGCAGTAAACAAACGCATTTTATTCTTATTTTTAGCCAATGTTCTAAGCTGTTGAGCCATAGAATTTTCCGCACCAGACTGAGTAAACTTGCTTCTATCTAACTGAGCATTAGCAAGCATTTCATCGAATACATCAGCCTTCATCATGCGGGAATAAGTATTTCTAGCCTGATTCCAAGCAGCAACTCCAGTTTTATTTCCAGTACCAACAATGTCAGCTTTATCAGCATTGACAATATAAGAATCAAATCTATTTTTCAAAATACTAGCTAAACGCCGTTCTTCCTGATCAGCACTTGCTTGTGCTCCTTGAATAATCTTTCTTAATGCCTGAAGCTCAGTAAAGTCTTTGGGCATACCAACATCAGTCAATTCTTTAAACGCTGCCTCAATCTTTGGGTAGCCTGTAGGTGTATAACCTTCCTGACGGAGATCGCCAGCAATACGTCCCATGCTTTGACTAAACCGTGTAGGATTAAAAGCTATCCCCGATTTTTTAGCCGCTTCATAAGCAGCAGTAGCTTGTGCCGCAAGAACTTCTCTGGACGGCCCTGTAGGGCGTGTACCAGCAGCAAATGGAGCGCCAGTAACCATACCAGCTACCATGCCAGCTACAGGGCTTCCTGTAGTTTCTGTAGTGTATTGAGCAGCAGTAGCAGCAGGAGCAGCAGCAGCTAACTGCCTACCTGGCTGAACAGCCATCTGCCCAGCAAGACCTCGACCAAGCTCAGTAGTAGCAGTTTTTGCAATAGATGGCAATGTAGCCAATTGAGTAGAAGCACCCCCCAATGCACCACCAGCAGCCTGAACCATACGTTCCCTAGTAGTTTCAGGAACAGGCAACCCAAGTTGTGTCAAAAGACCTTCAACAGCACTGTAAGGCGAAGGGATTTGATAGTTTTGAGGCAATATTACGTTAGCTGCCTGAGTTCCCATTTCAGCCAAAGGTAAAGCTAATGATCCAGCCAAAGCACCGGGAGGCCCAGCAAACATAAGCCCAAGACCAGCCCCAGCAGCTACAGGAGCAGCACCCCTAGTTGCAATGCCAGCACCTCTTACAAATTCTTCACCAGCAGATCTAGGTTGCGCTCCAGCTTTGGCATATTCATACGCCTGAAGATCAGTTAACTTTTTATCAGACTCAACAACTTGCGTACCGTAACCAGGTATGTCAACTTCATATTTAAATTTAGCCATTATTTTGGCCTCACTTTAACACCGGCTGGAAGTGCTTGAGTAGTTGGCTTAGGACTTACAACTTCACTTGCCAAAAGCTCATCAAATTCACCGTTATAACCATAAGTACGAGCATAATCATTAGGAATGGTTTTCATTGCCCTATTCGCATTAGCAATATAAGACTCTAATTGTTTTTTCAATTCATCTTTATTCATTCCCAATGTTAAAGCACCGCGAATCTTTGACAATGAATTCATTTCAGCAACAGCTACGTTACCAACAGCACCACCAGTTGGGCTATTGGATCTCATTTCTTGAATCTCACTAATAAAAGAACGACCAAGAATATTATTTAAAATTTCATTTGCAGTATAAGCATCAGTACCCGGAATTTTTGAAATAGCAGGAGCAGTCATTCCAGATATAGAATTCATATATGCAGGATTATCAAGTAATGATTGTGCTGCATTACGAGCATCAACAATGTTCTTAATGGTGTAATTAGTAGCGCCAATCAAACCAGGTTGAGCCTGAATAAGTTCTTGTTTTTTCTTAGGAGGAACCTCTGAATCAGGTCTGTTAATCAAAGGATTTTTATAAACCTTTGGATCAATAACTTGCGATACTGTAGGAGCCTGTTGTGATACAGAAGGTTTCACACTTGGAGTAACTCTAAGTGCTTGAACAGGTGCTCCAGAAGTTGTAGTTACAGCAGGTTCGACCTGAGTTGTACCTGCAACAGGAACATTAGTCCCACCGACAATCATTGATGATCTACCAGATGGTAAAGTTACTCCTCGACCAGTTTCGTATTGTATTCTTGCATTTTCTTGCTGCAATTTAGCCAACTGCTCCGCATTAGGCGCATTCTCAAATCGCAATATCTCAGAAAGTTGTTGTCCAGTAAGTTGTGCTCTATCAGTAACACCAAACTTCATTTGAGCAAATGTAGCTGCATTGCCTTCTAATTTTCTGCCTTTTTCATCTTCTTGCAGTCTTGTATAAAACTTCTCAATAGACGAGCGAATACCAGCAGCATCAAGAGTACCTGCTTCAGCCAACTTTGCAACAGCATCAATTTCTGAATGATATTTTTTAGGAAGACCTTGTTTAATTGAACCAAAGTCATATTCCATATTTGCAAAACGATTTAAATCAATTTGATATTTATCTTTTAACTCTGTAAGGTCTTTTACTTCTTTTCTATTTGCAGCAGTTGGGCGCATCCCACTTATTCGCTCAATATCTTTACTGATATTATCAATTTTTAATTGCAACTGTCCTTGACGGCCTCTATCTGCAACTACTTCAACAGGTGTTGCTACTCTGTCTGTCTTGAATTGTGCATTTAGTGCTTCATCTGCATAACGCTCACCAGCCGCAAAGTTTGGTTTACCAAAACCACCCGCCTCGCCAGTGCTTGTGATAATACGACCTTCAGGCATTTCTGCTCTTTGTGCTAAATCTTGCTTAACAGGAGCTTGAGAAGGAACTTGAGCAGAAATTTGATTTGGATACATCCGTTTCTGTTCAGCCAGCCCAAACAACTTTTCTGCCATTTCTTTGCTTCCAATAGCATTGGCTCTATTAGATCTTCTATCTAATTCTTCTGGTGATTCATCGCCTCTAAGATTACCTAAAGAAGTCAACTCAAGCACATCGGCTTGTTTCATGTATGCTTCACCAAGCGGCTTGAGATTAGGGCCACCAGCAAGGTATTGCTGACCCAAAGCCCTATACTGTTCTGGAGTCTCTATTTTTCCAGCACCACCTGGCATTCCCTTTATTCTTTCTCTAAGCGCAACTTCCTCAGCAAACTTACCTGTATCAATAAGCGCAAGTTGAGCAAGATCAGGGTATTTAACCTTAGCTTCTTCAATCGCCCTTACTCTATCTAAGGCTTGTTTTTGTGTCAGTGCTGCGCTTTGCAATTGCTGTTGTTGGACTACGTTTTGCAATCCCTGCTGATAAGCACCGCCAGCAGCACCAAAGCCACCAGCCAATGCACCCAAGATATTCTCAGCAGCAGAGCGACGAGGCCCAGTTCTACCCATACCCTGAGCTAGTGAAAGACCAGCGCCTAGCAATCCCTGAATATTTGCCACGTTCTGCTGCTTCTGTACCTGTTCAGGCGTAAGAAGACCCATCCCAAGCAAACTCTCATAGCTTGATGGAGCAGCCGAACCAAATATATTAGGAATGTAATCTGTAATTGCCATATATCACCTAGATAAGCGAAACCTGCGGAACACCTACTTGGTATTGTGGTGCTGATGCTTGCATTTGATTACCACGCAATAAGCCTGGTGGAGATGCTCGTCTTTGTGGCTGCTGCATCATCTGTTGGGCTGATTGCATTGCCATTTGAGTTAATACTGGGTTTTGTTGAGCAAATTGACCTACTTGACCAGCTCCAGAACCAACCTGTTGCATAAAAGACGGAGCCATTGAAGATGATTCAATATTAGGATTCAACAATGATTCAGCAGTGCTGAAGGGTCTTTGCAGTCCAGTAGCGGTAGCTTGATTGTACGTTAAGGGTTGAAATGTCGATACTTGAGCAGGAGTCGAAAAAACACCCGCTGAAGGAACTGCACTAGCGCCAACTTGAAATGAAGGCACACCATAAGCAGGAACAGCAGTCAAATTACCAGCAGCACTTCCTCCAGCACCAGCAGTTATTGCGTTACCAGTAGCAGTTCCAGCAGTAGTGCCAGCAGCAGCAGGAGTTAAACTAGCAGCAGTAGAACCAGCACCTAATGTTGGCATTAATGCAGCACCACCATAACCACCAACAGCACCAAGCATAGCGCCTTTAAGTGGATCTTTCTTATTCATCATAGCGCCAACAGATGCGCCAACAACAGCCATAGTTACCGGATCGCCCATTATTTGCCTCCCCCTGTTGTCGTTGTAGACTTAGTTTCCAAAGGAGCACCATAGAAAACATTAGCAGCCTGTTGCAGTCTTTGCATAGGTAGATCCTGAGCAGCCAACTGACCCTGTATAGCTTGCTGGCTATAACCTTCCTGAGCCTGACCTGCTTGCAATAGACGCTGAATATCTGCATAGTCAGCCTGAGCCATTTGCGGAGCAGCACCAACAGCAGCCATCTGACGAGCACGTTCAGCCTCAGCCGATTGATAAGCCAATTGACCGCCTTGTTCAGCCAGAGATCGAGCAAATATATCCTGAGCCTGACCCGTCTGTTGACCTTGAGCAGCAGAT
>Ga0208975_1001003_pt1 | contig 12646 bp, 16 predicted proteins | sample GreLakmeER78MSRF_FD_187700 | JGI IMG/M metagenome (GOLD analysis project Ga0208975, IMG submission 187700) | Freshwater lentic microbial communities from great Laurentian Lakes, MI, USA - Great Lakes metaG ER78MSRF (SPAdes) | ecosystem: Environmental > Aquatic > Freshwater > Lake | place: Great... | reverse complement strand
ACTTCAAAGCAAAACCTAGTATGACAAAGAAGCTGGTGCGTGTGATGGACGGGTGCCCTTCAATAGCACAATTGTAAAAAGAACGTTATACAAAATACTCCGGGCGGGAGTTGAACCCGCGCTAAAATTATATAATATGCGAAACATATGTGATTGATTTTACAATTATTCACTTCACATAAGGCTAAATTGTCATGAACTATGTACTATGACGTCTTCGAAATCGTTTGACATAGTCGTAGCGACATCGCTTCCGGATGTGGCGACTGGAAAACTTGCCATTGGAACGAATGGTTCTATTCCATGGAGCTGTCCCGCAGACCTTCGTCATTTTCGGAACATCACATCCATGACAAGCGATAAAGACAAAACAAACGCAATTATTATGGGGCGAAAGACATGGGATGCTCTTAAGGGTCTAAAACTAGCGCCGCTACCTTCACGTATTAACATTGTCATTTCATCAACCAACTTGGTGGATGCACACAGTTATACCACACTTAATGAAGCACTTCAAGCACTATATGAACGCGAAGATGTTGAGAACATATTTGTTATCGGTGGGGGACAGTTATACGAAGCCGCACTTGTGCACCCTGAACTTTCAATGGTAATTCAAACTATTGTACATGTTTCATTCCCTACAGATGCAGACACGTTCTTTCCATCTTTGGACGATTACAAGCATTTTGAGCGTTCGATTAAAACGGCTGTTCATGAAAGCGCGCGAGGCAAACCAAACTTTCACGTTGAGTATTGGGTCAAGCTAAATTAAGTTGTGTTATTTTTGTAACTAGATAGATGGCTTTTGAAACATCCCTTTTCCAAGAAAGTCGTTTACTATTTTCGCTGATAACCCTTGCCTTTCTGATGCTGTTTTTGGCATCATACCAAGTCAAACTCTTGTTTTGGGGACTTTTTGTATTTTACATTCTGCTTGCTCTCTTGTTGATTTGGTTCTATCGTTTTCCGAATCTTAGCAACTTTAGACCTAACATTGACAACTTGCTTGCGCCATGCGACGGGGTTGTAAAATCGCTAGATTTTGATGCGGCATCGGGTCGATACAAAATTGTCGTATTTCTAAACATCCTTGACCAACATCACCAGTATTATCCTACTACAGGTATTGTCATTGGTAGCACGCATACACCTGGGTCATTTCACCCCGCTTACATTCTTGAAAAGTCTCAATACAATGAGCGCCACCTCACTACAATTCGCACGAAGCATGGGGAGCCCGTGACAATTACTCAGATTGCAGGACAGGTTGCGCGGCGCATTGTAAATAACTCTGTGCCAGGGGCACCTGTCGAACAAGGCGAACGAATTGGTATGATTAAACTATCATCCCGTGTTGATATCGAGTTCTCTAAAGCTCATTTCATTCCCCTTGTTACACCAGGCATGCGCATTAAAGCGCTTGAGACAGCTATTGCTCAACGCCTATCAACAAAAACAAAGAGTCCACATATAGAATAGAGGGATGGAACAATATGCAGCTATTTTGGGAATATGTTTAGCATGTGCTTCGTTAATTATCGTTTATGGAACGATTCGATGCAAAGTACCAGGGTTTAAGGACCCATTGACCTACGCACCTGTTTCTGCGCCATGGAACCGGTTCTTAGATGGCTGGGGTATTGCGCATTTCATTTTCTATGGCATGCTTGGATACTTGTTTCCATCACATTGGGTATTTATTACAGTACTAGGTGTGATGTGGGAACTTGTTGAAATGATGTTTAAAGAACACCCCTTTTACTTGAGTAAATGTTCTTATGATACGGATGCTAGTAAAAAAGAAGGATGGTGGTACGGTAGATGGGAGGACATTATAATGAACTCGCTTGGGTTAAGTCTTGGCATAATGCTATCTAGACGCGCCTAATTGTTCTAGAATGGACGGAGCGGTTTTTCGCGAGTAAGGTCGCTTGCGATGCTCACATGCCTTCAGGAAAACACTTGGTTTGATTGGTAATGGCTTTGGCATTTGTGGCAGATTTTCATCAACCGCAAACAGTTCGATGCTGCCTTCAGAAGTCAAAGCATCCAACGCTCGATTACATAAACCATCTGCGTAACCATTCTGTTCTCGAGGAATCCACCTTCCAATGACAACATCAAAAAGGCTTACCAAACGCCGCGCGGTCTGATACAATCCATGAAGCCGTGGATGGCGGCATTCCCATTTTCCAAATACTTGCTCTATGACAAGCTTGCTGTCACCTTCTACAATTAGTTTTTGAACGCCCATCGAATGAGCAAGACGTAGCCCTGCAATAAGCGCGGTGTACTCTGCAACATTACAAGTCGTAGATTTCTCAAGTGTACAATAAACATGTCGCTCTATGTTTCCACGACCGTCATATAGAACGGCGGCGCATGCAGCCTTGCCTGGATTTCCACGTGACGCCCCATCAAAACGTATCATACTTAAACAGAAAGCCATGAATAAAAACGATAAAGCCACTGCACGCATTCAAGAAACTGCATCGGAGCAGCTCACATGGTGGACATACTAGGGTTTAACCAGCTTTTGCCTTGGCCTTGACGAAAACGCACATTTTAGTGGCGCACGTGGGGCACTTTCCCTCCATGCGCGTACGACCATTGGCACCAATCACCTCCTTGGGTTTTTCCATTGTGCGCTTTGTCTTGCATTTTACACAGTATGCCTCAACCATTACGTTTTCTAATCAGTACACGCATTTTAATACGCTTCGGTTTCTACAAAGAAAAGCGCCATTAGGTAACTATCGCACAAATCATCTGCTTTCTTGGCAGCCTTTACTTTGTTGTACACATCCATATCTTGTGCTTTCGAAAGTAGATGCCATAGTGCAAACTCAATAGAATCCATTTTGTTTTGCTTATACTGTGAAGTACTCAGTTTTGGTTCGAGCTCAGACGTAAACTCAGGAAACCGCTTGATAAGGTTTAACTTGTGTTTTGCCGACATGTATTTTGTTGTCACGTCCATCGAGTTATATCTGGACGTCACCTTGAAGAATGTATTGATTGCAGTTTGAATACACTTCATCAGAGATGTCATCTGACTCTCTATCAACACCACCAAAGGCTTTGATACATCTAGCTGTGTATATAGGATGTCATCTAACATTTCAATTACAGAATCTATAATTTTTTGAGTGTCGTGCTTTTTACAGCCAAGGTCGACTAGCTCTAGAGCACAAATTGTGTGACTCGTTGAGTCTTGATACATAATGCAGTATGCAAGGTTCTTTAATCCTATGTCAAATGCAATGACGTAGCGGCCCATATTTGTCTCACTATTCAAAGAACGTTTATTCGTTTTTAAATGATAAAAATTATTACCCGAGCCGGGGCTTGAACCCGGTTCAACGCTTTGGAAGAGCGTTATCTTACCCATGGACCACCCGGGCACCCAATAATGCAATAAACTATCCTCTTAAGTACTTTTATGTGAGCGCATAATAATGCAGAGACACTACTCCAATTTCGAAATAAAACGTTTTAATCTATCGTCTCATACATTTGACTTGTTCCCGTACTCATGTGGAGATGTTCATCAGCTCTTTCAACAACCTGAAAATTCGAGGCGTATGTCATATGATTGTTCAGTTGGTAAACAAACTCCATTTTTCGTAAAATCCATTTGCGGTAGGAGGAAATATATGGAGGACAGATATTCTATTATTGACAATATCGTACCTGGAACGCATTTTGTAGGTGTTTATGATGGCCACGGTGGACCTGATGTTGCTGAAGGGTGTGTAGAACTTATAGGGGCCAGCGTAAAACTGTGCATCTTACAACAGAAAATGAAAAACTCAGAAGCACTAGTCACAGCATTATTAAATGCAGATGAGCGCGACTTGACGAATTGGGGAGCAAATTTGCATATCATGGGTACAACGGCTACAATTGCATTGATTGGACCCCATCATATAACTGTAGCGAATGTTGGCGACAGCGCAGCGTACATGCTAAGAAATGTTGATTCGCGAATTATTCCACTATCTCGTCAACATACTCCTGCATTGCTTGACGAGCGTAAACGTATATTACTTGCTGGGGGAACAATTCGAGCTCATTCACCTACAGATAAGACAGAACGGGTACAAGGAATCCTATCAGTCACACGTGCAATTGGTGACCATGCGTTAAGACCATATGTTTCATCTCAACCCGAAGTTATTATCGTCCGCCACCATCCTGGTGACATTTGCATTGTTGCAACGGATGGTTTATGGGATGTCATGACACCAAAAGAAGCCCTACAAATCACAATTGACATGCTCAAAATCTCAGGAAATACCCCATCTGAAATAACTTCATTTATAACTCAAATGGCAGTGGAACGAAAAACGAAAGACAACATCACAGTCATCATAGCATTATTGTAATCATATACTAGATATTACCTTCAATGGAGACGTTTCAATTGCGCATTTGGTGCAATCATCAAACAGTTCTACCATATCGACTGTAAACATGTACTTCCTGCTACCTAGCTGTTGCAAATCCTTGACCAACTTTTCAATCTCATGATGCATGTCATTTAACATGCGCTGGTTGTCCTCCAAAGCTCGTTTGCGTAATTGGCAAATGTTTTCCGCCATGCTCAAACGAATCTCTAGTTGTGTCTTGCTTTTGCAGATTTCTCGTATCTGATTGAGACACATCATATAATCCTCACTTGTCGCGCCATCTGATAGCTTCACTGCAGAATAGGCAATGTCTTCTGCAGTCACTTTTGCACGCAATTCTTCCTTTAGCGATTCACATAATTTCCGTTGCTTCTCGTGTTGGTGCCAGACATCAACAAGATTTTGAGCCATTTCATAGCACGCATCTATATGGCCTTCCAGTATTCCGACACACTCTGCAATATACTCGCGCATTTGAAGTGTAAGTGCACCTGCTGTCATTCTTTCATGCACCTGCCTATTGTACGATGAGATTCTTGGTTTAAGGAAAGAAACACATATATTTTAAGTTTACCCAAGGGTTGGTGATGTGTTATCCATTTTTGGTGGCATGTTCATCTCAATAAATCAAATTGGTAGCTACACGTTTCGAAATCAAAGCATTTTACAAGATGCTCTTAGACATCCATCATCCGGTCCCAATCCCAACTTTCAAAGGCTTGAGTTTATGGGTGATTCCGTGTTGAGCATAGTTATTTCAGACACACTGATGGAAATGTTTCCTCACGAAAGTGAAGGAGCTCTTTCAAAACGTCGCGCTTCCCTTGTTTCGCGATATACATGTCAATCTGTTGGCGAGTGTCTCGGATTGAAAGAACGCGTTTTAGTAGGTATGAATGTTGACCTCGTTAACTCATCCATTATAGCAGATGCGGTAGAAGCCATTATTGGTGCAATTTATATAGACTCTGTCAAGGACATGAGTGTTTGCATGAAATGGATTATTGAACAATGGGCCCCTTACATCTCCTCCAACTCCCCAAACTCAACAAACCCATCACCCCCGAGTGACCCTAAGACTGCATTGCAAGAATGGACGCAATCGCACAAACTTTCACCCCCGGTATATAATGAACTCAGACGTACCGGTCCTGACCATAATTTGACTATACACATGTCTGTCGAAATTCCGCTTTTTCATTTATCCCCTGAAAATGGAGAAGGGCGAACTAAAAAGGCAGCTGAAAAGCAAGCTGCCTCTGCAATGCTTGATAAAATTCAAGAATGGCAATCAACATATCAACATGCCTCGCATGTAGTGCAAAATGCTGCTCGCAATTTATATTGTTTTTAGAATCTGCTTAAAAAGAAAAGCATTCCAGGTAGTAATACATGTTGTCATCAATTCGTGGTCGTCATGTTGTAGTCGCTCACTTTAATGAAGACTTGGACTGGTTACATGAACTGTATAAAGCTCACCCAACTGCAGTTATATATGTGTATTCAAAGGCAGCAACAGATAGTGTTCCTAAAGCTGAGACGCTGCCACCAGCAACAAAAGTTATTCCACTACCAAACGTAGGCAGAGAATCACATACTTATATTAATCATATCCTATCTCATTACGACAATATAGGAGATTACACTTTCTTTACCCAAGGGCATCCGTTTGACCACCGTTCGCTTCAAGAAATTATCAAAAATTATATGACGTCAACAGTTGAGTTTTATCCTCCTCATCCACCCAATCATGTGCTACACAGTTGGAAGTTTGTCAAAGGCACCATAAAGAACAGTGGTGGTACGATTGCGGACTGGTGGAGAAAAGTCTTCGGACGTGTTTATCCGCGCCGTGGGCTTCGCACAGCTTGGAATGGAATATTTACAGTAAAGAAATCACGCATTCTTGCAAGGCCGCGTGACTTCTATGAGCGCCTTATCATGACAGTTGACCACGACGTGAATCCAGAAGAAGGGCACTTCATAGAACGTACGTGGGGTGACATTTTGTCATCATAGCCAAAACACAATAAGCAATCATATGGTAGAGGTGCATTCATTTACAAACGGAGGGTAGTCGATATGAATTCCATCATTCCATGAACCGTAACCGTATTTGTAACAAGAGCAGAGTCTCGTTTTAAACAAAAACAAAATAAAATCATTTACATTGATACAATTTCGTAACCAATTTTAGACCACACCTCCTGCTGGGCTGGCACTTTGGCATCAAGTAACACAGCAACCGTTTGAATAAGTGTTTGCTTTTGAAGAATGTCAGAATTAATGTTATAAATCCCATTTAGGTCTGGAATGGCTAGAACATCGTCATGCATTACAGCTACAAGGCCCCCATTCCATTGCTCTAGTTTGCTGCTCAAATCATCATCGTCCATTATCATGAAGTTGATAAACGTGTAGTATGCATTGCAAGCAGGCACTAACCCGTCTAATTTATATTGCGCAGGTGGTTCACGCTCTGTATATATTGAAGCCTTTTCCAGCACGTGCAATATGCCATTATCCTCAATAATATGAAAGAATGATAGTGAATGAAAATCCATTACGTCTATGAATGACATTGTCACTACTACGAGCTGTCAATTTTTCTTGTTCAATCAATCGACATATTGTCCAGCTTTGGGGAATCTATGTCCATTGGAGAAATACTAATTTGATTGACTTTGCCTTTCGTCTCTTTCTTATTTGTAAGATGAAGTGCCTTTGAAATGGATTGACGCTTCGGCCAAGGAAATGTTACGTTTTGTTTCGCGATAGTTGACATAACATTAGTGATGTGATTCATATTGAAGCTGAGCTTATGCTTGATTTGATGACTGCCTAACTTTACAGAGGCCACAAAGAACTCATAGTAAGTTGTATTGTAGTTTGTTTTTGTTCCCATTGCGTCGTGTAATGCAAGATCAACTTGATTTAGACGGGAATCTCCTGTAATAGGACGAGGCAATTTCTTTTTTGTCTTGTCAAATTGAACACCACGTAGGAAAGCATATCGAGCTTTGTCTTTTTCCCGTTTTTGCCCCCATAGCCGCATTCTTGCAAGTTCTTTGTTTTTATAGGTTTCATTCAAGTCTTTCAGCAGAAAGCGAGCGCTTGCTACTGGAATCATGTCGAAATACTTCAAGGCCTTTTTAGCAATAAGATTCTTTGCATTTGATTGCAGCACAACATCAAGTATCGGAGTATCTAAATTAATCAAAAACTCCTGTTCGCGACTTTCAACAGTCATACGAACACGCAGATAGGCACGATAATCAATGCTCAACAAATCGACAGGAAGAAGTGGATTGCTCTTTATCAATCGCAATCGAAATTGAAGTTGATTCCGACTCTCAGCGAGAAACTCAATTTTCATTTCACTCACACCAACGGGTAACTCAGATGGTTGAATGTATAAGAATCTTGAGCCACCAGTACCAGCAGCTTCAAAGATGCGCTTCTTTTGAAGGAAAGCCTCGCATGTAAATTGTGACAGAACATTCACAACATCGTCAAGCAGCTTTGGAACTTTTGATTTGGGAATATCATAAAAGATTTTTGTGTCAATATCCTTGGTTTCTGTGTTAACACCATATCGTCGCATCGCATCACCACCCACGAGGGATATGAAAGCAGATGAAGCGTAGTTTTTTTTGAGCATAGAATCTAATCTAACAATGCATGCATTTATTGACCCTCGCCAAGTTTCTAACATCCAAGCTTCGAAATTGTTTCTCATTGCATTAAGTTGTGGGGCCTTCTCTATTATGGCATTCAAATACAGTTGATTTTCAAGACCTTTATCGTAAATAGGCTCACCATACTTTGTCCATAACTTGTTGTAAAGTTGTGCACTTTCGATGTATAAACTAGAACGGTCCCACCTCATTTGTTCAGCGATTTTCCAAAATACATTACGGCGGTGCTGGTCTACATTAAAGCCTTTGTCGCGTCGCATAATCGTAATCATATGATGAAACAAAAATACACCACGGTCATTAAGAAAGTTAATCCCATTTGCTTGGTATAAGTAGGCTTTTGAAAAGGCAGTTTCATCGAAGTTTGGAAAATGAAAGACCTCGAGATAAAGTAACAATGTTTTAGGAAAAGGTTTTTCGGAAGTGCCTTTATGTTTCGCACCACGTGTTTGATGTTTCTTTCGTGATTGAGCATATATTAGAATACCGTAACCTGGTAAACTTTCGCCACGTGTTGGTTGGGCTTCAGGCACACAGTTCTTTCCTTTTACAATTCCACGACCTTCCAAAGTAAACTCCAGATGCGGGGCTTGCTTTGTTAATGTCTTTCGAATGGTTTTAGCAAGTTGACAAAGGCTAGAAGTAAGGGTTCGCTGTACTTCATTTGATTTTGTTACGAAGAATACATCCCAGTTGCCAGGGGAGATTGCAACAGTTTCAACGTCCGTGAGCTTTATGGTTCCAGGAAAACTGCGAAGAAGCAAATCCCATGACCTACTTCCACCAACCCATGACATAGCGTCATTTGATTGGTTCTGTAAGAATGGTAATAAGTAGTTGTTTATACTTTCTGATATAGGACTGCTCATCAATTGTTGAACACGCTTTCGATTTTCAACGGCACTTTTCAAGAAGTCCTTTTCGCTTTCATTCAATAAACTTGGTGAATGCAAACTACTACCGGACTCCTTGGAAAATGACGGAGAAGACATTAGCCTACCAAGCCCGTATATAATTTTACTTATAGGGTGTGTCCTAAAAAATGAACTGAAAATGTATTGCGTTGTTTAGAGTGTGTTATATTTCTGATTTGAGAGGAGTGAAAATGTTTGCAATGAAGCGTATTGGTCAAACATCCCGTATTAGTGCTCATAAGAGAGAGTACAACAATCCACCAAAGCCTCTCTTTCACTTACATCCAGGGATGCATACGAACATTAGTATGGCAGACGCAGAGATGGCAATCGAAACTTGTATGAATATTCCATTAGATGAGAGAGATGAGTGTTACGTAGCATTTGGCGTAGACGGTAGGGCTATTGAGGAATACTATTACATAGTCGAAGGAATGGAGAAGGCTTTATACAGCAATTCATACTATAAAAACCGAACAGACCCCATATGGATGTGTCGAGTCAAGGAACAGCTACGGATACTTTACAATGCTCGTTTTCCACGAACGGTGCAAAAAGAATGACAATATTAACGAACTGTGTTGCACACACTTAAGGAGGTTGACATATTGTATTGTATTGTAAAATGGCACTCGCCTTCCGTAACATGTTTCTTCAGTTTGATGGAGCACCTATGACAGAGAATGGCGCACCGTCTTACACAACTTCGGGATGCGCTCGCACCGACCTCTTCTTTAAGCTCACGCGGGATGTGACAAAGAACCAGTGGTTTGAGCAGTGGCTTGACGCGGCTTGGAACGAGTGTCCTTTGGACACGATGCGCATCATCTTTCAAGGGCGCGACTGTCGAGGGGGCAAGGGCGACCGCGCTCCGTTTCTCATGGCGTTTGCGCACATTGCCAACACGCACCCGGACTGGTTTTTGGCGAATGCGCACCTTGTGCCGGAATACGGACGGTGGCTTGACCTCATCGAGCTCATCCCCATCTTGCATGACGTGGTATGTAAGGCGCACATTGTCAAGCTGCTATCTGACCAACTACGCACAGATGAAGCAAGCTTGAAGAAGGGCGAATCCGTCTCGCTCCTCGCGAAATGGATGCCATCTGAAAAGAGTAAATGGGCAAAAGTCACTAACCTTATCCCCCTCGTGTGTCACGAACTCTTTCCATCGAGTACATTCCCAGAGAAGCAGTACCGCATGTGCCTCACACGCCTGCGCACGCACATTGACATCACAGAGCAACACATGTGCAAGGGCGACGAGCAAGAGTGGGGTGCCATTCCTTTCTCCAAAGTCCCATCCGTCGCAATGTCCCGTTTACGCAAAGCCTTCGAAAAGCACGCCCCCGAAGAGTTTAACGCATGGCTCGAGTCGGTTGCCGCAGGGACTTCCAAAATCAATGCATCACAGGTATATCCACACGACCTCGTGCGCAAGTACTTGGATAATTTTGCTGAGAAACCTATTGCCGTGATTGAGGAGCAGTGGAAGGCCATCGTCAAGCACACGGCGTCTCTTGGCCTTTTCAAAGACTCCATTGTCATTGCGGATGTTTCGGGAAGCATGAGCGGCACACCCATGCAAGTGTCCGTTGCACTGGGCATTCTCATTGCCACTCTTACTGCGCCGCCCTTTGACGGCCTACTTATCACCTTCAGCGAGGCTCCTACATTCTTCACGCTTGCTGCAGGCCTGAGTCTTCACGATGCCGTGAATAAAGTAAAAAACATGCAATGGGGCGCAAACACTGACCTTCAAAAAGTATTTTCGCTAATTTTGCAACGCGCCATTCACTTGCGTGTTGGGGCTGACTCGATGCCAAAGCGGCTTTACATTCTTTCTGACATGCAGTTTGACTCAGCATGTAATAGCCGCGGTACAAACTTCGATGCCATCCGCGCCAAGTACGCAAGTGCCGGCTATGAGCTGCCCCAAATCGTGTTTTGGAACCTGCGCTCTAACACAACCAAGGATGTGCCCATCAAGCATGATACACGTGGCGTGGCGCTCCTCTCTGGTTACTCTCCTGCCATTCTCAAGAGCTTGATGACGGGCGTTGAGGTGAGTCCGTGGGATATCATGCGCGCCGCCATTGACGATGCGCGGTATGCGGCAATCGCAGCACCACCCAATCTATAAGTATTTAAAGGCAAAGCCCTACTCTAATTTGGTTACCTCCAGCAATCAAACAATCTTATTTTAACAAGAACAGGTAGCCCGTTTTGCTTGCACCCAGCAACACAATAATAACAATGCAACTTGCAAGCAGTTTATTTTTCGCCTCGGCATTAAAAATGTCAAACAAATTGGTAAAAGTTTCTTAAACTAAAGGAGAATGCTCGCCTACATTTTTGGACTTCTTCCGATTGTTTTAGGTTTGCTAGTAGGCTGGCTTTCTGTAGGAGGCACTAAAAGCGATTGGTACACAAATCTGAAAAAGCCTGCCTGGACACCACCGTCAGCTGTGTTTGGACCTGTTTGGAGTGTTTTGTATGTATTGATTGGAGTGTCGTCTATTCCTGTTTTCAAAGCATGGCAAGGGGGTGTTCCAGGTGCAGGCGTTGCACTTTGTGTGTTTGTTGTGTCTTTAGCACTGAACCTTTCTTGGACACCGCTCTTCTTTAAGTTTCAAAGACCTGATATAGCGTTCATATGCATTCTAGCTCTTCTTTTGAGCATAATAGTTATGATGATTCTATTTGGAAACCTTACACGCTTGTGGTGGCTTCTTGTACCGTATGTTGTTTGGGTAACCTATGCAACAACACTAAATGCAGCAATTTTGTATCAAAATAAGGCATGAAGATTTTACAGGTAATTTGGGTCTCCTTCAACAGTAATAGGGCTTAGAGAAGAAGAAATAATATTTTTATCACAGTAAATTAGAATGAGTGATAGTAGTGACCTTACTCCGCATATTGAGAATAAAGAAGGGGCTACACAAGAGTATATTAAACGTTTAGTGCTTGCTCATGAAAAGAAAAAGGCATTTACACGGGAGTACATGCGCCAATACAGAAAAGAGAATCGAGAAAAAGTGAATGCCTACAGAAGAGATCTTTATAAACGTAAAAAAGATAGTGAGAATTGTACGCAAGTGTAATTACCACTCCTAAAAACTAATTTCTTTTTAGAGTGTAGAACCTCCACCAAGATGTTCACCCCTGCAAAAGACGAGGCACTTTGCCTACCTGTCTCAGAGAAAACGTTTCCACCAATTGAACGCAAAATCGACAGGCAATCTTACAATCAAACGTCCTCAAGCGAGAGCGTGGACAACGACGAAGCTATCAACATACCCTCCACTCTCCAACTCTCCGCTGCCTTCAGTAGTTACTGGCCTAAGCAAATCGTAGTATAACTTATAAACTGTTTGCAGAGCATCTACAGTAAAATAGTGAAAAGGTGACTTTGCATAGTGAAACAGTCTTTTTTTGCACTTAATGGGTCCGATTTAGGGTCTATTTTTCGTTCATCCTTCCCGGTATATAATCTGCCCCCTATTTTCAGTCTATTTTCCACCCCAATCCCCCACCCCCTTTCCCCCATCGCGCGATGGGGGAAAGGGGGTGGGGGATTGGGGTGGAAAATAGACTGAAAATAGGGGGCAGATTA
>Ga0208975_1000999_pt1 | contig 12672 bp, 8 predicted proteins | sample GreLakmeER78MSRF_FD_187700 | JGI IMG/M metagenome (GOLD analysis project Ga0208975, IMG submission 187700) | Freshwater lentic microbial communities from great Laurentian Lakes, MI, USA - Great Lakes metaG ER78MSRF (SPAdes) | ecosystem: Environmental > Aquatic > Freshwater > Lake | place: Great... | reverse complement strand
TAGTTATGAAAAAGATTTTTATTGTGATGACCCCGAAGTTTTAAAGGATATAGACGAACTATCTAAGCAGCCAAGTATCAAATTGGATACAAACAAGAATTCTGACAATCAACTTAGTTATTGGGGACAAAGAGCAATAAGTAACTTAAAGAATGGAAATAGTGGTGGTGGTCATTTAGATATAGAAAATCTTTTAAAAGGAATAGGTAGATATGGCATTTATGCTGATCCACTTTTGAAGGGTAGAATATTTGAAGTGGACGATGCTAAAGATATTGTAGATGATTCTGATTTAAAGATTGAGAGTACAATACCAAGTGGTAAAGCTATTATTGTCACATTCTGGGATTATAATAAAAATAAAGTACTTCCATATAAAGAACAATATGAAAAGGTCATAGAGTTCAACGGATATAACCCCGAAGAATGTTTATATGAAATTGGCAGCGGAATAATTTCATACAATGAACTGTATGATAAAGAAGAACCTAAGAAAGAAACTCCTCCACCAGAATCTAAACCCTCTGATGTAGATAAAGCTGATGTGGTTTTCAAAGTGGGTGATAAAGTAAGACTGAAAGGTTTTAAGGATGTTGTTGGTGACGTAACCCATATTGACGGTGATTATGTTACAGTTAACATAACAAGTTCCAAATATTCACTTGGTCCGTTTAGACAAGGAAGAGATATTAAACAACTAGCATCTGGTATGGAACTTGTTCAACCAGATGTTGGCACCAAATCTTCAGACAGTTTCAAAGTGGGTGACAAAATAAAAATCGTAGGAATGGATATAAAAGCGGATGTTACAGCTATTAAAGGTAATAATGTATCAATAAAGGTAACTGATAGTAATCTTCTAAGCCTTCCAGTTGGTAGTGAATTTGATTATCCCAACTGGGGACTTCAGAAAATAGAAGAGCAACCTAGTTTGGAACAAGTAATTCATAATAAGAATAAAGAGTTTGTAGAAAAGAGCGGTAAATTACATTCTGCTGGAGCAGTAGGAAAAAATGATAAACCTCCTACACCTGAAGAAAAGGCCGCATTAGAAAAAGAAGTTGATGGATTGGATATTGAAATCAAGATACTAAGAGATTTATTAGCTTCGGGTGAAAAGTATTATACAGATAATATAAAAGACGTTGTAGCTACATCTGTACAACGTAAATTGCATGCGTTGGAAAAAGAAAAGAAAAATAGATACAGTTTGATTGCTCAAGCTGAAAAACAATATGGTATGCCTATTGCACAAATAAGACAAAAGTATAGAGGTATACCATTAGATAAATTGGTTAAGAAAGAGTCATTATACAAGAAACTATTGAAAGCATTACGAGGATGAAAACAAAGAAACTTAGAATATTTGATCTGGATGATACGCTTTTTGAAACAGAAGCTAAAGTTATTGTTACTTCAGTTGATGGTACTAGTAAAGAAATTACGCCTGCTGAATATGCTGTATATGAACCACAATCAGGCGATAAGTTTGATTTTAGTCAATTTCAAACACTTATTAACCCAACGTTAATTCGTTCAATTGGTAAACGATTTTATAAGATAGTTACATCTTCGAATGGTGATCGTAAGACTGTGATATTAACAGCTAGAGGATCTGAAGCAGCACCACACATAAGAGATATAATTAGAAAGTACTTTAGAGTAAATATTGAGGTAATCACTTTGGGTACTGGTGATCCTATGGCTAAAGCTAACTGGATATTAAACAAGATACAAAATGAGGGTTACAATGATATATTCTTCGTGGATGATAGTAGCAAGAATATATTAGCTACATATAGAACTATTAACAATTTACCCATAAAGTATAAGTTGGTTGATATTACTACCCCAAGAAAATATGAGGGTAATAATTTACCTATGAGTAATGCCAGTTTGAAAGAAATGTTGCAACGTATAGTTTATAAAAATAAGTTAAAATAAGATGTTAATAGATACACCATTTATCAAAGATCCTACAATATCAGGATCTACAGTATTTACTGGGTCAATCAAAATACAACCCAGTGATTTATCTGTTCAACCCAATGCTGTATATTTAACAGTTGATAATAACACTGGTAGAGTTGGTAAATCCACTGTTATTTCAATCACCACAAGTGGTACCAGTGGTACTGCAGGCAGTAGTGGCACTAGTGCTACAGCTGGCACAAGTGGTTTAACTGGTTATCCAGGCAGTAGTGGTACCAGTGGTGCTGGATCTGTATTATTCACAGGCAGCACGTATCCTATAACTGCAAGTTGGGCTTTAACGGCCAGTTATGCATTAAATGCAAATGCTGGTGGTACTCAATTGTATACTGGTAGTACTTATCCTATTACTGCAAGTTGGGCACTAAACGGTGGTACACAATTATATACTGCTAGCACTTACCCAATAACTGCAAGTTGGGCAGTTAGTTCCAGTTATGCTTTATATGCATTAAGTGGTGGTACTCAATTATTTACTGGCAGTACTTATCCCATCACATCCAGTTGGGGTATTACAGCTAGTTATGCTTTGAACAGTGGTACCAGTACTGCGGTATTGTTTACTTCTTCCTTTTTCAAGGGCGAAGCATTGTCCAAGATAACTTGTTCAGCTTATTATTCTTATTATCATTTAAGCACTGAAAACAATTTAAATATAAGACTTACCGGCAGCAAAACACCATCTGCTTTTTCAATTAGATTGGTAAATAGTGGTAGTATAAGTCATACTGTAAGATTATCGCCATATAATACTATTGAATGGGCTGGAGTTGCTAGTGGATTTGATAGTACTGGATCAATATTGATGGCGGGTAATCAAGAGTTATTTTTCTCATTTATTTTTTATGATAATGCTGCTATTGGCAGACCTGTAAGCAAGTCTATAGCATTTATAACCGATTTAAAGACACCTGGTTTACAAGACAAAACCACTGCTCAAAATTTGTATATATTGGGCGAAGGATTGTCAGGTATGGTATCTGGTAGTATAAATGACCCAAATACATATATATTCACAGCTGATGGAGGTGGTACAGAACCATCTGTAGCTGGATTAACTAGCAAATCTTTTTGGGGATGGATGCCAGTATATGTTGAGGGTTATGGCAGAAAATTCCTACCTCTATATGAATAAATAAATATTAAGTATATCTTCTTTCTATTTATAACTATAATATTATCTATGACAAACACACGTGTAGAAAAAGAACAAACAGTAACATTACACAGAACTGTAAAAGGTTTTTATAAAGCCTCTGTAATGGGTGTTGATGAAAACAACCAAGTAAGCGAACAATATTCAACAGGCTGGAAACCCAACACAATTTTAAACAGTGGTTTGGACAAAATTGCTTATATGCCATGGGCACAAGTGTTTCAATTTTGTTTGGTTGGCGATTATCCATATGGTCCAACTGATACACTAACCGCTTCTTTTAGCGAAAAGATGTTGAAAAGACCAAGAAAAATCAATGCTTTTTATCTAACAGGCGAAAACAACTGTGGTCATAAAGTTTCAGGTAGCTTGGTTAGATTGTATAGAACATTCGATTTCTACAAAGAATTAGATAATACCACATATACTGAAGTAGGATTTAAAGAAACACCTGCTGCAACAACATTATTTAGTAAAATTCGTTTGGACCCACCAATTACTTTGCACGCTGGTCAATATCTTCGTGTAAACTACGAATTGCGTGTGAATATGAGTCCATTTAGCAGCAGTGTTGGTGGCAGAATTCCAGCTCAATATCCTTCATTCACAGGTTGGACAACTGGTTCATTGGATAGAGAAGCAATTCAAAAGATTGGTTTGTGCGGTATTGATAGTGGTAGTGGTTTGGCAATACCAATTGATGAAGGTGGCTTTTGTAACGAACCATTTGCTCCTGGTCAAATTAGTTTTGGACCTGGTTTTGGTTTCGTAAATAGATATTATAATGGTAGTAATGTAAACTATGTTCCAACTGGTTCATTTTTCCCAGCTGTAAGTTATGAACAAAATCCATTCAAAGCAGTTGGACCGCTTCAAGAATTTTTTGCAAGCTATCAAAATCCATATCAATTTTTAGACTTGGGTATATCTGCTAGTTTGAGTGTCGCAAATGGTAGATATAGTGGAAGTTTTTGTATTCCAAATACAACTACGTATAAACCAAGAAATTATTTCACTAGCGATTTGTTTTATCGATTATCCCAAGTTTTTAGTAATTTATACACTGGCACAGGTACAAATTGGGCTGTTGACCCTCCATCTGCGGGTACCGGTCAAGGTGATACCACGGAAACCCAAGGAACTTATTACGTTAGTCAAACAATTACAGATAGTCCAAACAGTGGACAATGGGGATTTAAAAGTGGCGTAACAATCGCAGATACTGTTGTATATTATAGTTCGGATAAATTTACAAAATTAGACAATTTGTGGACTCCATATTGTAAGTTGGCAACATTGAGTAGTATAACTGGGGTAACACCTAAGTTGAGTACTTTTAACAACAATACCAATTTGTTTAATGACTTCTTTTACGATCCGTCTATGCAAAATAGTGGAAGTTTGAGTTATCCAAAGTTTCCAAGTAAATTGATGGTACCAGGCGGTAAAGGTACAGGATCCAAATATGAAATAGAAGAAAGTGCTGCTACTCAAACCACTGTTGAAGGTAAAAAGATGATAGCAGGCGATGGTGTTATTGATAAGAAAATACCAACTCAGTTCTTTTATTGGGATGATTGGAATCCATATCAAACTACTGCTTCATTGTCAAATATGCCACTGTGGGTAAAACGCACCGGTTGGACAGGTACCGCATCGCCAACTAGTGGTCGTAAGATTGGTACAAACTATTATGTGCGTGGAAGCAGTTGTTTCTTATCAACATTTAGCGGATCTGCTACATCTTCATTCAACACAGTTGACAGATCTAGAAATTCTACAACCAAGATATATTCTGTTGAGTTGCCTATGTATTTGAATCCATATACACAAAGCACATACACCAGAGACAAGGTGGTTATTTTTAGCAATGGTGTTGCTAATAATGAAGATATTCCTAACTTGTACAGACCAAATCCAGCTGTTGCTCCGTTGTGGAGAACAATTGGTGTGGGTCCAACCAGTATTAATTTGACACCTGAAGCGATGAATGATGCTGCTAAGAACAATGGTTATGTGTATGTATTGCAGAATGGACAAACCAAGAGCAAAGATTATTCATTGAAGATGGTATTTAGATATACTTGGGGTAGAGGTTAAACGTATATAATGTGTTATGGCTTATATTTTAGTAAATACAGGATCTATTGCTAACAGTGATACTGCTGATACTATTAGAGTTGGTTTTCATAAAGTAAACAGTAACTTTATTAGTTTAAATACCAGCGGTATTACCAGTTCACTTAATCTGGCTGGTACTGCTGGAGGTAGTAGTGGGTTATATTTGCCTATTGTTATAAATGGTACCACGTACAAAATACTATTAAACAATAATTAGATACATTATCTTAAGTACTATTTATATCTTAGTAAACTATGTCTTTAAAGAAGTTAGATTTATTAAGAATTATAACCAGCTCAAATTATCTTTATAATTTCAGCTCCAGTTATTCCAATAAAGCATTAACCGCAAGTTATGCTATGAACGGTGGTGGTGGCGGTGGTGGTACATCAGGTACAAGTGGGGCTTCAGGCACATCAGGATCATCGGGTTCAAGTGGTGAATCAGGCACAAGTGGCAGTAGTGGTACATCCGCAACAGCAGGTAGCAGTGGTACAAGTGGAGTAGGTAGTCCAGGCACATCAGGTTCAAGTGGTGAATCTGGAACTAGCGGTAGTAGTGGTACTAGTGCTACAGCTGGTAGTAGCGGAACAAGCGGTGTAGGTAGTCCAGGCACTAGTGGATCTTCAGGTGCTTCTGGCACAAGTGGAAGTAGTGGACAAAGTGGTACAAGTGGAAGTAGTGGACAAAGTGGTACAAGTGGATCAAGTGGATCAAGTGGAAGTGGGGGAAGCAGTGGTACTAGTGGTGTTGGATCTCCTGGCAGTAGTGGTACGAGTGGCACAAGTTCTACCCCGGCTTTATCTTTGGGTCAGACATATATTGGAGATGGTACCAGCACTGTATATGCTTTGAGTCAAAGTTTAGCTAATAAAGATCAAATACTAGTAAATGTTGATGGTGTTTTGCAAGGTAGAAATGGCAATTATTATACTGTAAGTGGTACTACTTTGACTTTAAGTTCCCCACCTCAAAATGGTAGCATAATCGATATTAGATACATAAACGGCGGTGGTGGTATTGTTACAAGTGGCAGTATTGCTAATCAAACCATATTATATAACGTAACGTCAGGCAGCCAAAATGTTATAACTGGTTTAAATTTAAGCGGCAACAAGTGGGGTGTAGATATCAAAGAGGAGTGGGATGCTAAATCGATAACAGGCGGAGATCAATATTATCCAAGCTGTAGCTTATTGATGCATTTTAATGGTAGTAATGGAAACACCACATTTATAGACAACAGTCCGGTTACAAAATCATTTACAGTTAATGGCAATTCGCAAATAAGTACGGCTCAAAGTAAATTTGGTGGAGCAAGTGCTTATTTTGATGGTAACGGCGATTATTTGAGTACAAACAGTTCAAATGATTTCGCATTTGGTACTGGAGATTTTACAGTTGAATGTTGGATTTATTCATCGGATGTGTCTAACCCAGCTCAACGAGGATTTTTACAAACATCCGATACAGCGGGTGGTTTAAAAACAAGTTATACAACTGGTATAACTATACTCCAAGGGTCAACCGTTAGTAGCGGTTTAAATGGCGGATTAGTTGCTAATGTTGCTGGAACAAGTGTTGGTTCGTCAACGGCGGTAATAACAACAAATACTTGGTATCATATTGCTTTAGTAAGAAATTCAGGAACATCTACATTATATCTTAACGGAACATCAGTTGGTTCAGGAACAACCACAGGTAATTGTTCTGGAACTTATTTGTCTATTGGTGGATATTACAATACATCATATTTGTATCAAGGTTATTTAGATGAATTAAGAATAACAAAAGGTGTAGCAAGATATACAAGCAATTTTACACCACAAACATCTGAATTTCCTAACAGTCAATTTTTAACACAATATGTTACAAAGTATATTGGTTTGATTGGTGGTTTGAATGATAAAAGCGTAGATTACGGCGTACAAAAGATGAGCGACACTTCGCTTAAAGTGGTCAAGATGACACAAACTACATCGCCGTTTCCAAGTGGTTCATTGAGCGCATCAGTTGATAGAGTGTATGTGAATGTATTGGATTACACCAAAGTATTGACCACTAGCAGTTATGCTACGAGAGCATTAACAGCAAGTTATGCTTCCAATAGTTCTGGTGGGGTAACTTCTGGAAAAGTATTTGCTATGACGTTGTTATTCTCATAAATTTTAATATTTAATAATATATGGCAGCTCCTAATATAATAAGTGCAACTACAGTTAAAGGTAAAACATTTGTTACCAATTTAACTACCACTGGTAGTATATTGATATTATCTAATAGTTTCAACAGCAATAAAGTATTTAAAGTGGAATCTTTGTTGGTAGCAAACAGAGATACAGTTAATAACGTTAATATTACCGCTAATTTTTACAATTCATCATCTGTTAGCAAAGCTTTAACATCAGGATCTTTGGCATTTAGTGTAACCGTACCAGCTAAAAGTAGTTTGGTAATTTTAGACAAAGCTAGTTCTATATATCTTGAAGAAAATAAATCTATAGGCGCTATAGCAGGTACCGCTAATAAATTAACCGTGGTATGTACTTACGAGGACATTAGTTAATGAGAATCAATGGATCAGTTATAGGTTCTACAGTCACACCAGGATTAGTTACTGGAGCTACAGGTTTTTGGAACTTACAAAATATAGATATTGCAAATAGATCAAGATCTTGGCCAACAGATATAATAACAAATGGAATTATTTTATTTTTAGACGCAAATAACACAAATAGTTATCCTGGCTCAGGCACCGCTTGGTACGATTTAAGTGGTTATGGCAATACAGGTACATTAACCAATGGACCCACATTCAGTAGCGCAAATGGCGGTAGTATAGTGTTTGATGGGTCAGATGATTATGTTAATATTGCAAACGCAAGCAATTTAAATGGTACTTCGCAAACAGTAAATCTTTGGTTTTTATATACAAGCATACCTGGCAATGGTGTATCTGTAATGGGTAAACACGATAGTTTAGGAAGTTATAATGGTTATAATATGTTTTTGTATGCTGGTGGAATTACTTGTCAATTTAAAAATGGATCTGGTGGGGATGCGGGATCAATAGGTACATCTGTAGCATCTAATACGTGGATATTTATAACGATGAAATTTACTATTAACGGAACCCTTACTGTTTATATAAATTCCAGCAAAATATCCACTACTTCATTAGGCAGTGTTTCTATATCGTCTCAACCAATAAGAATTGGAAGATCTGTAGACGCATATTGGAGTGCATTGCCAGGAAGAGTAGCAAATTTGCAAATATATAATAGAGAATTATCTGACGTTGAAGTATTACAAAATTTTCAAGCAACAAGAACTAGATTTGGAGTATAAAAAATATGCCATTACTAAAAATACGTACATATCTAATTAATTCAGGTTCCTTTACAGGTTCACTAAATGGCACAAGCAGTTACGCACGAAGAGCATTAACCGCAAGTTATGTGATGGGTGGAGGCGGAACTGGATCTAGTGGTACAAGTGGTGCAAATGGTACCAGTGGTAGTAGTGGACAAAGTGGTACAAGCGGATCTAGTGGTGCTTCTGGTACAAGTGGTAGTAGTGGTACTAGTGCAACAGCCGGTAGTAGCGGAACAAGTGGTGTGGGTAGTCCAGGTACTAGTGGATCTTCAGGTGCTTCTGGCACAAGTGGAAGTAGTGGTACTAGCGTATCAGTATCTGGTACAACAAATCAATTGGTTAAATTTGCAACTGCAAGTACTCTTGGTGCAACAAGTACTCCAATATATGAAAGTGGATCTGCTTTTATTGGTATAGGTGTAACAAGTAGCTTGGTATCAAGATTGCAAGTTTACCGCAGCGGAAGTAACGTAAGTGTACTAAAAGTAGATGGTGGTAGTGGCACATTGTTTGAAGTCACCGACAACTTAAGCGGCAGTTTGTTCAATGTAAATGACATCACTGGTCTGCCACTCTTTGAGGTATTTAGCAACAACAGAATTGTTGCTGGTAAATATGCTGCAAATGACTTGGTTATAAGCGGTAGCAGAGTTGGTATTGGTACTGCAACTCCAAGTGCCAAACTACAAGTCATAGGAAACATAAGCGGAAGTCAGTTTACCTCCAGTAGAAGAAATGCTGTAGGTTTCTTGGGTACTTCAAGTTATGCTAGAAGAGCATTAACTGCAAGTTTCGCACTAAATGCAAGTAGCGGTGGTAGCACACTAAGAACAGGTAGCACTTATCCAATTACAAGCAGTTTTGCCAGAAGAGCTATTACCGCAAGTTACGCATTGACTAGTGCCGGTGGTGGAGGGGGAAGTGGCACAGTATCAAGTGGTACAACCAATAGATTGGCTAAATATACAGGCGCAACCACAGTTGGTAGTTCTGCTGTAATATATGAGAGTGGATCTGCTTTTGTTGGTATAGGTGTAACAAGCAGCTTGGTATCAAGTCTTCAGGTTTATCGTAGTGGAAGCAATGCAAGTGTACTAAAAGTAGACGGTGGTAGTGGTACATTGTTTGAGGTTACTGATAATCTAAGTGGTAGTTTATTCAACGTAAATGATATAACAGGTTTACCTATATTTGAAGTATTTAGCAATAATAGAATTGTCGCTGGTAAATATGCTGCAAACGATTTGGTTATAAGTGGAAGTAGAGTTGGTATTGGCACCGCAACTCCAAGTGCCAAACTACAAGTTATAGGTAATATAAGTGGAAGTCAGTTTACTAGTAGCAGAAGAAATGCCGTTGGATTCTCAGGCACTGCAAGTTATGCTAGAAGATCTTTAACTGCAAGTTTTGCATTAAATGCAAGTAGTGGTGGTACTACATTGAGAACTGGTAGTACCTATCCAATCACCAGTAGTTTTGCTAGAAGAGCTATTACTGCCAGTTACGCATTGACTAGTGCTGGTGGAGGAAGTGGTACAATATCAAGTGGTACAACCAATAGATTGGCTAAATACACAGGTGCAACTACAGTTGGTCAGTCTTTTTCTCCTATCTTTGAAAGTGGATCTGCTTTTGTTGGTGTGGGTCCAATCTCAACCAGTCTAGTATCAAGATTACAAGTTTTCCGTAGCGGAAGTAATGCGAGTGTGTTGAAGGTAGATGGCGGCAGTGGTACTTTATTTGAAGTTACTGACAATTTGAGCGGTAGTTTATTTAGTGTAAATACCATAGCAGGATTTCCAATATTAGAAGTGTTTAGTAACAATAGAATGGTTGCTGGTGCTTATGGTACAAATGCATTAGTTGTGAGTGCTAGTAGCGTTGGAATTGGTACCACAACTCCAAGTGCTAAACTACATATACAAGGCAACGTAAGTGGGAGTCAATTTACATCAAGCAGACGAAATGCTATAGGTTTCTTAGGTACTGCAAGTTATGCTAGAAGAGCTTTGACTGCAAGTTATGCGTTGAATGCTAGTGGTGGGGGTGGTGGTAGTACATTAAGAACTGGTAGTACCTATCCTATAACTGCTAGCAAAACAAGTGCTATTGGTGCGGGTACGACCAACAGATTTGTTAAGTATAATAATGCTTCTGCGGTGGGACAAACATTTACTCCTATTTTTGAAAGTGGATCTGCTTTTATTGGTATAGGTGCTATTTCAAGTAGTTTGGTATCCAGATTACAGGTATATAGAAGTGGAAGCAATGCAAGTGTGTTAAAGGTAGATGGTGGTAGTGGCACATTGTTTGAAGTCACAGATAATTTGAGTGGTAGTTTATTTAGTGTAAATACTATAGCAGGTTTTCCAATATTGGAAGTATTTAGCAATAACAGAATGGTTGCTGGTGCTTATGGCACAAATGCGTTGGTTGTGAGTGCTAGTAGTGTTGGTATTGGTACATCTAATCCAAGTGCTAAATTGCACGTTCAAGGTAACATAAGCGGCAGTCAATTTACTAGTAGCAGAAGAAATGCAGTTGGCTTCTTTGGTACTAGCAGTTATTCAAGAAGAGCTTTGACCGCGAGTTATGTATTGGGAGGTGCAGCTGGATCAAGTGGTACAAGTGGTGCGAGTGGCACTAGTGGATCAAGTGGTACATCTGGTACATCAGGTACTAGTGGAAGTAGTGGAACAAGTGGAGTTGGGTCTCCTGGGAGCAGTGGTACTAGTGGTACTAGTTCTACTCCTGCGTTATCTTTGGCTCAAACATTTGTGTTAACTGCGTCTGTGAGTCAATTTCAATTGACACAAAGCGTGGCTAACAAGGATCAAATATTGGTTATATTAGACGGGTTGGTTCAATCCAGAGTAGGTACTTATACAGTATCAGGTTCCACTTTGACTTTGACAGAAAATGCGCTTTCAGGTTCAAATGTTGATATCAGATATTTTGGTGGGGGTTCTTCTATTAGTAGCAGTTTTTCAAGAAGAGCATTGACCGCGAGCTATTTGTTGCCTGCTTCAAATAACACAACCAAAGCTATATTTGGTTATGGTTTTACTACTGTGAATTTATCTATGACAAATTTGGTAAGCAACACTGGCGTGGTTGCAACAGATACAACTGGCGTAGGCACAGCTAGAGCTGTTCCATCAGCTGCTGGATATGGAACTGATAAAGCTATATTTGGGTATGGTATAACTAGTGTAGCTGTATCTATGACAAATTTAGTAAGCAACACTGGCGTGGTTGCAACAGATACAACTGGCGTAGGCACAGCTAGAAGAGATTCAGCAGCTGCTGGATATGGAACGGATAAAGCTATATTTGGCTATGGTTCTATTACCGGTGGGGATGCTGGTTATTCCATGACAAATTTGGTAACTAATACAGGTGTGGTTGCAACAGATACAACTGGCGTAGGCACAGCTAGATATCTATTAGCAGCTGCTAGGTATGGAAATGATAAAGCTATATTTGGTTATGGTTATAACGGCAGTGTAAATGTATCTATGGCTAATTTAGTAAGTAATACTGGAGTGGTTGCAAATGATGTTACAGGTATAGGTACTGTTAGACGAGCTTTAGCATCTGCTGGATATGGAACGGATAAAGCTATATTTGGTTATGGTTATACAGGTGCAAATGTATCTATAACAAATTTAGTAAGCAATACGGGTCTGGTTGCGAATGATACAACCGGCGTTGGTACTGCTAGAAATTTTGTCGCAGCTGCTGGATATGGCAGTGACAAAGCTATATTTGGTTATGGTTATACAGGTGCAAATGTATCTATGACAAATTTGGTAAGCAACACAGGCGTTGTAGCTACAGATACAACTGGTGTAGGCACAGCTAGACATGCTTTAGCAGCTGCTGGTTATTCAACAACATAAAGTATAAAATAATATGCCATTTACAAGATTACGACAATCATTAATTAAGCCAAACGGATCTATAACAGGATCATTAAGTGGTACCAGTAGTTATTCAAGAAGAGCATTGACCGCGAGTTATGCTT
>Ga0208975_1000998_pt1 | contig 12714 bp, 17 predicted proteins | sample GreLakmeER78MSRF_FD_187700 | JGI IMG/M metagenome (GOLD analysis project Ga0208975, IMG submission 187700) | Freshwater lentic microbial communities from great Laurentian Lakes, MI, USA - Great Lakes metaG ER78MSRF (SPAdes) | ecosystem: Environmental > Aquatic > Freshwater > Lake | place: Great... | reverse complement strand
CTAAAACATCCGTAGTGTTTCGTGCTATCCATTACACCAAAGAACCAAATGTTACCCCCCAGGGACTCGAACCCCAATTCAGCGGACCAAAACCGCTTGTACTGCCATTATACGAGAGGGTAATTTAGTAGGCAATGTAGGATTCGAACCTACGACCTCCTGAATATCAGTCAGGCGCTCTAACCATCTGAGCTAAATGCCTATAAATTGTGGAAAGGATGGGAATCGAACCCATATCTTCGGATTTTCAGTCCGATGCGTACTGACCAACTGCGCTACCTTTCCGATTTGGCTACCAATATGTCAAAGAACAACTTTGTGGACACTGTGGGAATCGAACCCAATCGTTCTGATTGCAAATCAGACGGTCTGCCGTCGACATCAGGCCCATAAAACAAAAAACCCGAACTTTGTGAGTTCGGGTTCCCTGTAGGCTATGTGTGTTAAAACACCCGAACTCAACTTGCAAAATTATACCAGAACGCAAACTTTACGTTGGCCATCTGACAATTTTGAATGTGTTGAATTCGTTTCATAGTGTTAATTGTTAAATACTCTACAAATATAGAAAGTTTTTCTTAAATGTCAAATTTTAATTTTCTTTTCCTGATTCTCGGGCCAATTTTAGTCCGATTCCTATAAACCAACCACCTATAAACCCATAGAATATTGGATAAGGGGAATCAACCATACAGATAACAACACCCATTATGGATATGATATAAGCCCAAAAATATTTAGAAAAACGTATCATATGACTTTATCCTCTGCTACAGATTCTCCCTGAATCATTTTTGTAACTCTGTTTTTAGCTCTTTCACTTATTGGGATTGGATTCCCTTCCTCATCAATTCTTACAAATTTAATATGGGTTCTTAAAACAACTTTTTGTTCTCCTGTATACACATTGTGTGCACGACACTCCATATACATTGAAACAGATGTATGACCTACTTTGTTAGGTGAACCGTAAATTTTTATTAATTGACCTTCTTTGGCAGGTTTTTCAAAAAAACATTTATCAATTGAAATCGTAACCATTCTTGGAGTATCACAAAGTTGCATTGCATAACCAGCAGCGGCAGCGTCAATCCAAGCAAGAAGTTTTCCTCCGAATAGATTACCGTGGAAACCTAAGTCAGATTTTTTGATTGGGTGGGTGTTTAATAATTCCATAGATTAAATTTAGTATACAGACACTGCACTGTCATTAGCAAACAGTATTTTGAAATGAAAAAATTCTTCGATTATACAAGTCACATCAAGTTTTTCGTTTAAGTTTAGGGTTCTATCAGTCTTCAAAATGTATATTGGATTCGGAACCCACTCACCACTTTGTCCATCATATTCAAAACAATCCTGAAATTGTATTTCTATAATTTGTAAATCCAAATTTCTTGATTTCAAAAGTGAGTTAATATGTTTTTCTGAAAATTCCACAGTTGTGTGAGCGGGAATCGAACCCGCGACCTTGATTGTATAAGAATCCTGCTCTTACCCCTGAGCTACCACACAGTTTAGTACCGAAGAAGGGACTCGAACCCCCACGCTGTAAGGCGCGACATCCTAAGTGTCGTGTGTCTACCATTTCACCACTTCGGCAATTATACTATCCCTCGTGAGTCTGTATATTCGAATTTTTAAATATAAGAACCAAACCAAATATCAACAATATAAGTGTAAACAAAGCTCCTGTGGGACTACTATTCAAAAATTGTCCAAGAACTTGGAGAATTACTAATCCAATAGTATAACCTGTAGCATCACCAGGAAACAATGCGTTCATACGTTTGTATATTGTTGTAAATGAAAACCACAAAATCGGTACCAAAAACAATAAACCAACGGTTGTTAAACCTGTATTTCCTGAGCCAGCACCAAAGCCAGTCATAAAACCAAAGCAGGCTGCCAATACGTAAGCTAACATATTACGTAAAAAATAATTTGTACCGTTAATGGTACCTGAGAACTCGAAGTATTTTTTGAATTTGTTCATAGTAAAAAAATTTGTACCGACGGCCGGACTCGAACCGGCACGGACATCACTGTCCAAGGGATTTTAAGTCCCTCGTGGCTACCTTTACACCACGTCGGCAATTACAGTACAAATATACTAAGTTAAAATTGTAGAAACAAGTTAGAATTTGTCTGATTGTATAAGAATATCTTCAGTAGCCTCATAATATTCAATGTGTGAGAGACTTGCTTGTTTTTTATTCAAGTCAAAAATAAAAGAACCTCTTGAACCCTCGTTTATTTCCCATCCACCTGGTAAATTTCTATAAACAAAATCTTCAATTTCTCTTGATAACTCACCCACACTGATTGTTTCTCCATCACACGCCGCAAAGTCAATATCCCCCGAATCACCACCACCGTAGTAATCAATTCTTAACTCGTCACATTCAGGGTGTTCTTTTAAAAAATTTTCACACATTTGTGTCAAGTTGTCAGTCCTGTCCCAAGAGTCACCGATTTCATCGGCCTCTGCGGTATATGATACATTAATTTCAGAACTAATTTGTTTTGAAATGCAGTTGAAAACCATTTTATGCTCTTCAAAACCTGGTTCTTCAGGTATTTGATTATACAATGATTCTTGAGCTTTATCAAACTTGGGTAGTATTTCTCTATTGTACCAAGATTTTAAACTTTTGACACATTCATCAGGAATATCAATAATTTGTATATCGTTATATCCTTTCCAAGTTCGTATTTCTGTGTCAATTACTTCGTCAGGGTCAATTGCTTCACGAGTGTCCGATTGACTCCATTCATACTCTCTAACTGAATTAGCTAAAAGTACTCTTCTAAGTGTTAAAAAATTTTTTCTTTCTTCTTCGGTAACCATACAAATAAATACTTAATCCGTGAAGTTTAATTTTAGGGTTCTTGACATCCATTGAGGTTTGGGGTCAGTGTTCATTCCAATAATCCATTCTTTAGCACAAGGTACGTACCCATAGCAATCTTCTTGTACGTGTTGTTCCCCAACGTATCTTGTGTAAACAGTTTTACCATCTGAATTTACAAAGGTTTTTCCAAAGACTTTTTCCATCTCGAAAATACCTTCACTATGATGTCTGAACATACGATGAAAAGAATCTCCAACCCAAGATTTTGTTTCATCCATCCATTGATGAAGGTGGTCGTAGTCTTCAGGTTTACCTCCAAACTTTTTAACAGATGACTTAGAGTGTTCGAGTGGATGGGGCATCGTTTATTTGTTTTACTTCATACGAACTGCCGTGAGTTGTATTGTTTTGAAAAAGTTCAGCAATTTTTTGTGCTTGTTCTAAAGTTTTGTACTCAATTGGTTCTCCCTCACTGTCGTTAACAATGATAACCTTTTTTTGTCCTGAAACTTCTGTGTGTTTTAAGATAATATATGCCATATTAATAGATAAATTAGTCGGGATGACTGGACTCGAACCAGCGGCCCCCTGGTCCCAAACCAGGTACGATACCAACTTCGCCACATCCCGTAATTCAAAAATACAAAATTACTTTTATAAATCAACTAGCTTGAACTAATTGCGGTCGAAGTGACTCCTGTTGTTTTTTCTTTAATAACTCATAACAATGCGAACCAACACTTGACCTTTCAGCTTTGGGGTCTTTACTAATAACAAGGGCTACTGATTCTCTCCATTCGGTGAAAAAACCAAGTTGGTCTGCTTTCCAACCATAGTATTCGTATTGGTCCTCGTTTGACATTTTTAAAATTGTTGTTAATTTGTTGTTAATTAGGTTTGCTAATATAATAACAAATATCACAAAAACAAAAAAAAATTGTAACTATTTATCTGTCAGATGGAATTTTTTCAAAATATCAGCTCATCGACAATCAGTCACAAACGTAAACTTCGGAAATTGCGACTGAAAAAGTTACATTTGTATAAATTTCCGAAGGAGTCAATGTTGGCTCCTTTTTTATTTGGATAAAAAAACCTATTTTTTGAACTATGAGTAAAGTACTTGTATTAAATTTTGATTACACACCTTTGAATGTAACTTCATTACAGAGGGGTTTTGTCTTAGTAGATAGAGGCAAAGCTGAAGTTGTAAAATCAGATGAAACACCAATATACACTACATACTCTACATTTGTTAGACCTTTGATTATCAGACTACTTAAATACATTAATTTCAGAGGTCGAGGATTTAAAGTAAATCGAAGAGGTGTGTTTAGACGAGACAAATTCGAGTGTGTTTATTGTGGTTCACAGAAAGAACTAACTATTGACCACGTATTACCTCGTTCAAGGGGAGGAAAAAATTCTTGGACAAATTTGGTAACTTGTTGTCAAAAATGTAACCTAAAAAAAAGTAATAAAACACCTGAAGAAGCTCGTATGGTTTTAAGAACAAAACCATCTGAACCAAGTTATGTTGCGGAAAGCACAACAATCTCGGATGCTTGGGATGAACTCAAAAAATCCTTTTTTTCTTAAAAAATACAATTAAATTTAATAATTATGACAGAGCAACAACTTTCACTATCCCCACAGGATTTAACAAACGCAGTTTTGATTTTTTCATCTGCATTATCATTGGTCTTCCAAGATAAACAAGGTATAATCATCTCAGCTGAGGATGAGAGAATTCAATTACCTGAACCAACAGAAAAACTATTAGTATTCAAGTTAGACGAGTCTATTCATATTCAAAAATACGAAGGTGATTTAGAAATAGGTTCCGTTGTAACTTTAAATTCCAGCGAAGAGGAATCAGAATGATAGTATTAGGGATATCTGTAGGGCACGATAGAGGTGCCGTAATCATCAAAGATGGGAAAGTTTTGATTGGTATAACTCAAGAAAGAATCTCGAGGGTAAAAAATGACGGCGCTTACGGAAACGGTAAAATACCGCTTGAATCAATATTATATTGTATGTCAGAACACAATCTCACTATGTCGGATATAGATTTGATTGTTTACAGTACAACTGAAATTTTGGACACAACTTATGACCAATTGAATAAATTATTTCATATACCAGAAAAGAAATTACAATTTATACCTCACCACTTAGCTCACGCATACTCATCCTTTTTTTCTTCAGGACTTGATGACGCAGCGGTAATTGTTGCTGACGCATCAGGAAGTATTCTCAATAATATGAATAAACTTTCTGAATGGTATCCCGACAAAACAACTGAAGGGTTAAACGAGGGTCAGGATTGGACAGAAGGTATCTCCATTTATTATTTAGATAAACAAGGTTGGAAAGAAGTTTATAAAAAATGGGTTAAATATCCTGTACCAATTAACACTGATGAGTGTACATCTGTTGGTACTATGTACTCTGAAGGCTCAGTTCAGTTGGTTTACGAACCATCTAAAGGAACTTGGCCGGCAGGTAAATTAATGGGGTTAGCATCTTATGCGGACCAATCTATAGTTAATGAAGCTCCGCTGTTTGCACATTACACGGATGAAACTAAAACGGATATCTGTATACCAAACAACACAATTTATCCAAAAGTAAAATGGTCAAGTGATTTCTTTTCTAAAGCTTGCGTTGCTGGAATTTACCAAAGAGAACAAGAAAGAATATCTTTGATGTTAGCTGAAATGGCTTACAAGTTTACAGAATCTAAAAGTGTTTGTACTGCGGGAGGTTCATTTTTGAATTGTAACTCAAATGAAGTAATAATTAAGTCGGGTCTTTTTGAAAACTGTTTCTTTGTTCCACCAGCAGATGATAGTGGTATCCCTTTGGGTTGCGCTTGGTATGCTTATCAACAAGTTTCTGATATAGAAAAAACATTACCAATCTCACCATATTTTGGAAGAACTTATTGGGATGAAGAAGTTGAAACCTCAATCAAAAACTTCCCACATTTGAGAATTGAAAAATTTGACAACTTTGATGAGTTGTTATTAATTATCACTGACAGACTTGTAAATAACAGAGTTATAGGTTGGTTTCAAGGTGGTTCCGAAATTGGTCCAAGAGCTTTAGGTAATAGGTCTATAGTTGCATCTCCGATACCTGTTTGGATGAAAGACCACATTAACCACGATATAAAAGCAAGAGAATGGTACAGACCATTCGCTCCCGCAGTACTCTATGAGCATCAATCAGAAGTTTTTGATTTAGATTATTATTCACCTTATATGTTGGTTACTTCAAGTGTAAAAGAAGAATGGAAAAATAAAATACCCGCAGTGGTTCACGTTGATGGTAGTTCAAGGTTTCAATCTGTGACTTTAAATTCAAACGAAAGATTCTATAAACTAATTGAATCTTTTTACAAATCCACAGGTGTTCCAGTACTTTTGAATACAAGTTTTAACGGTCCACACGAACCTATGGTAGAAACTCCGTTGGATGCTATTTCCTGTATGAATCAAAGAAATATTGACCATTTGGTTATTGGAAATTATATAATAAGTAGATTTTAATTTATGAGTTCAATTTACGGATTTTATGGTGGTTCACATAGTTCAACCGTATCATTAGTTGTTGATGGAAAAATCATTTGTTGTTTGGAGGAAGAAAGAACTTCAAGAATTAAAAGTGGTGATGACCACGAATCATTACCACTTACTTGTTCTAAAAAAATTGAACAATACACTGGTTTTAAAATAAAAGACGTAGACCACAGGATTTGGGCATTACCCTGTCCCGATAAAGAAGCACGAGAGATTTGTGAAAATATGTCCTACGAAAAAATTTCACACCACGTGGCGCATAACTATGGCGCATATTTTACAAGTGGTTTTGAAGGTAAGGTTATCTCAGTTTCGTACGACGGTGGTGGTGAAACATCTTTTATGAAAGTATTCTTGTGTGAAAATGGTAAAATGACAGAAGTTCTTAACCTTCCTATCCCATATAATGGTTCTCTTTCACACCTTTGGGGATTTTCAACAACCACTATTAACGGATATGACAAAGATTTTCTTAGCATTTGGAAAATCTGTAAAGATGAAGGTAAACTTATGGGTATGGCACCAGAAGGTAGATATGATGAAAGAATTTACAGAATTTTAAATTCTTTGATTGATTACAAAGACTTCAAATTTTTTCCGACAAACACTGGTCATCGTACAAAGTTTGTAACAATTTCAATGTTTGAAAATGGAGAATTTAACACGCCAAGAAAAAAAGAAATCTTCAGCTATAACTTACAAAAGTTGACTGAAGATTTGATGTTAAAATTCTTCAAAGATTTGCAACAAAGATTTCCCGAATACAAAAAGCTTGTTTTGTCAGGGGGGTTGTTTGCAAATGTTAAACTGAATCAAAAGATAAACGAATCCGACTTATTTGACGAATTATATGTATATCCAGCAATGGGTGACGAAGGTTTGAGTTTAGGTTCTGCTATTTACAAAGCAGTTCAACTTGGTGAAATTACCCACCCTTTCGAAATGCCAAACTTTTATCTTGGTACTTCTTACACAGAAAAAGACATTCAAAATGAACTCAAAATTTTTAATTTTGAAAGAGAAGTTTTTACCCCTGAATCTATAGCCCAAGATATTTTTGACGGTTTAATTATTGGTACATTTGATGGTAAGATGGAGTTCGGTCCAAGGGCTTTAGGTAATAGAAGTATATTGACCAGACCAACTGAAAAAGAAACCCATTCCAAATTAAATGAAAGGTTAGGGAGATATGACACTATGCCTTTTGCACCTATGATATTATCGGATTACTTTGATGAAGTTTTTACCTCAAATAAGTCTAAATATTCATCAGAATTTATGACTCTTTGTTACACAACAAAAGATGATTGGATTGACAAAATTCCCGCAGTGATTCAAAAGTCTGATAAAACTGCACGACCGCAAATTGTTACAGAACAAAGTAATCCGATGATTTATCAGTTGATGAAACGATATTACGAATTATCATCGATTCCATTGATTTTAAATACTTCTTTCAATATTCATAATGAACCTATATTGGAACATCCTTTAAACGCTTTTGAACACCTTAAAAATGGTGTTGTCGACAAACTTATTTTTGACGGATATGTTTATAAAAATAGATAATGTGTTAATTAATCACAACTTCAATGATGGTATTGAAGTTGAAGTAAGAGGTCCTGACCCATTTTATTTGGTTGAAGTAAGAGAGTTTGTAGGTTCTGAAGATTATTCAATCGTTTTGGAATCTTATTATATTGGTGGTTCAAAAGATAAATTTAGAAAAAAATTTATTTTACCTATCAAGTTCCATATCGATTTTGAAATTGTTGTTTACCGATATAATTTCGAATACGGACTTGAACGATTGTATAATCACAGATTCAATTTACGAGACAAACTTGTTAAGTTTGAAATAAAAACCTCTGATGAAAATGAATGTCGTTTATGGGTTGAATCTGTAAAAAAGTTCTCAAAAAAGTATGGATGTATTCCTTGGGTTGTGTCAGATATTGAAAATATTAATCAAAAGTTTTTATCACATTTCAATATCCCCACTTCACAAATTTATAAAACTTATAAAATTGGAAAATTTCCCAAGTCAAGTAAGGATTTTAGAACCTTAGACAGGAGACACGAAAATCAACTTTGGTTTGGATGGTACAAATTATTTTGGTCATACGAGCATCCTCGTGATTACACTAAACTGAATCCACAAGAGCTAGTTGACGATATCCTTGGTTTTTCGTAAGTTTGTAAAAAACAAAAACTATGGATTTCGGAAAAGAATTTGAAAAGTACTATGTAAAACATCTTGGTAAAGGGTCTTTGGACATTCACAATTACTCTAACCATATTGAGTCATCATTAACCCCATATATCCTCGAAGAAAGAGAGATGAGAGCAACACAAATCGACATCTTCTCTCGTTTGATGAGAGACCGTTTGTTGTGGGTTGCCGGTGGTGTAGATGATAGAATGTCAACTGTGGTACAAGCACAACTTATGTTTTTGGACTCAGTTGAAAAGTCTGACATCACAATGCACATTGACTCACCTGGTGGTTCTGTTAAGTCAGGATTGTCGATTGTTGATGTTATGGATTATATTGCTTGTGATATCAGAACAGTAAACACAGGTATGGCAGCTTCGATGGGTTCAGTTCTCTTGGGTGCTGGAACTAAAGGAAAACGTTCTTCCTTAAGATTTTCTAAAACTATGTTACACCAAACATCAGGTGGTGCGGGTGGTAATATTCAAGATGCACGTATTAACTTTCAAGAGTGGGAAAAAGTTAACAAGATTCTGTTTAAACTTCTCGGTGATTTCTGTGGTAAAACCGCTGAACAAGTAGAACAAGACGCTTCACGTGACTTTTGGTTAACCGCTGAAGAAGCTGTTGAGTATGGAATCATTGATGAGGTAGTGGTACCAAAAAAAAGAGGGTAAAAACCCTCTTTTCTTAGATTTGGACACCCCCCTTATTTTAGATGTTTATATCCAACGAGTCTCCTCGGAAGATTCCTTTACGAACCCGATGTCACCGGACTCAAATCTTTTTTAGCCTTACCAAATAAACTACAAACTTGATTTGATATAAGGTCTTCTACTTGCTTAACTAATGCTGAATCTTGTGCCCAGTTACCGATTGCGTTTCTCAAGAAATCAGCAAACGGTCCTTTAGCGGATTTGCTTTGTTGTTGGTAACCCATCACCATAGCTTCAATAGTAGACTCAGCAATTAATTTTGTTATTTCACTACAATCACCCTTGAAGGCTTTCAAGAGTCTTCTTGGGTCCGTAGCGATTATTGATGTTATTTGTCTTGATAACCACCATTTTTCGATACCCATCCAACTGAAAATACCCATCATAACACTCTCAACTGCAGTTTCAATAGCTGAGTCCAAACCAACTCCAGCAAACTTCTTAAAGAAGTCGAAAAACTGTTCGTTTACATATTTGTTGTCCTGATACTTTACTATCTCTTCGAGTAATCTAATTGAAAAATCTAATCTCTGACTTTCGGTCAAATTTGATAGTACTTCTTCAATATTTTTTCCGTCAGTAATTGCAAGAATCCTCGACTCAAACAATTGTTGAGCAATCAATCTTTTTTCAGATTCCTCTTTGATGAGACTGATATTTCTTTTCAATTTGGATGACATACCAAATTATTTACTTGCTCTTTGTTTAAAAGGTATTCTGAACATAGCCTCATCACCGTACTGTGGTACTGCAGGATATTCAGGTCCTTGAGATAATCCACCCAAAGCCATTAGGATATTTCTTACATCTCTATTGTAGTTGTAGTAACCTGTAGAATACATTCTTGAACATTTTTGAACATCCATTTTTTCTGTCTGTTCAACTTCAGAAATGCTTGTACCTGTCTTCCAAGCTTCATACCAAGTTTTGATAGTATCCATACAATCTCTTTCTGAAATTTTTTGTGACTGTATATTTTCTTGTCTTTGTTGAATTATTGCAGCGACTTTATCACTTTTAGGATTACGATAAAGAATTACATCAGCAGCAAATACATTACCTTTTGGTACCGTTAATTTAATCCATCTAGCATATTGTTCAGGTGCATCAGCTCTTTGTTTTTCAGTGATAAAATCCTGTTGGAACTTACCTCCAGTATATTGTTCCAAATATTTGATTTGAGTGTCTCCTAATTCAGCTGTTCCCGCAGTTTTCGGAAAATAAAGTTCTTTTTTACCTACGACTATTTTGGAGAATAAATTTGGAGTTGTTTGGATAACTTGTTTATCACCATCACTCAACTCATCGTAAGTCTTATAACCTTTAGCTTTCAATGCCGAGATTCTCTTTTCAATATCAGCTTGTTCAACATTGAGTGCTTTACAAGCCCAAACACTGCTTGACCTTAAAGTTTCTGTTCCACCCTGTGGTGTGTAATAAGCTTCCCAAGTCATATCAGGGTAATAAAACAAGATATCACCTGTCTTAACCATAAATTCACCTGTTCTTATTGGATTGGGTACGTCAGCTGGTGCCCTCATACTAAGAGCGTTTGTTGGTTGACCTAATGCATTTTTTTTCGATACTAACGTAGAACCCTTAAGTTTACTACATTGTTCTTTAGCCATAGTCAAAATGTCATTACCTTGTGGGTTGACAGGTGCCTGTTCAGAAACTAATTCTTTATCAAAAAGATGCCCCATAAGAACATCTCTTAATTTATTGTGGCTTTCTAAAATAGCCAATTTTTCATTTTCAGATATGATAATTTTTTTCATAATATTAATCCATTGAATTTGGGTCAAAACCTCCAGTAGTGAAGGATGATTTATTGGTTGGTGAAGATTGTCCACCAGTTGTTGATGAATCACCTGTGTTCGAAGATGCTGATGCACTTCCGACATCTTGAGGGTCTATTATTTTTTCTCTTTCTGTAGTTTTATCAACTATTTTCCCTGAACTTGAAGCACAAATCTCTTTGATGTCGTCTTTAGTAAATCCAGCAGCAAATTTTGGAGCGTTTGCAACCAATGCAGTGTTTGTTTTGGGACCCCAAATACCATCGATTACAACGCCAAGACAATCTTGAATTTGTCTTATCAAACTTGATTTACATCCAAAAGTTTGAACAGTTTCGTTCTCACAATTTCTAAATTTACTAGGTTGTATCACGTTACCACCCTTAGGACATTTAAAGTTTGCCGCCTGAAATTCTTCAATACTATTGTATCCACATTTTTTAGCAGCATCTAAAAGTTCCTTATCGTCACCATTACCACTTAACGCTTTCCATACAGCATAAGCCGCAGCACCTCCCACAACAGCTAAACCTGTATAACCAGCCCATTTTTTAAATTGGTCCCAAGTAGTTTTTCTAGGCGGTGGCGGTACTGGTACGGGATTTGGTTGTACAGGATTTGGTTTTGGAGCCCTAGGGTTATATTTAACCGTTGTTGTGGCTGTAATACTATCAGCCCTTGCAGCATTTTTTATTGATTCGACTTGTGCAGGTGTTAATGGTTGTTTTGTACGTGCAACTTCATCAGTAATTCTTCTTACAGCATCCAATTTGGATACTTCCTTTAAATTTGGTCCGATTGTACCAGCTGGTACTCCAGCTTTCAAATCTAATTTTACAGCTTTTTCAACTTCTTTAACGAAGTTTGAGGCATCCATTTCAATCAACTTAAGAATTCTGCTCTCAGCCATTTTGAGTTTAAAAAGTGATTTTACATCTTTAAGTTCTCCCAAGGCGCTTCTCAAATTCTCAAGACTCTGTGCTCCGACCCTTTGTTCAACCAACTCAATTGCGTCAAAATTTTCCTTTAACGTTAATTTGTTGTCATATTGAATGTTTAAAAGTATTTTTTTTATTGTTTCATTTATGTTTTCCATATTTATAAATATTCTATTTTTTTTTTAATTTTCACCAATTGTCAAAGTTTCCACCGGCTTTTATGTAATCATCTATACTTTGAGCAGCAAGTTTTTCTACTTCAAGATTTCTTCCAGTATAAAGTTCGACTCCTTTTTCGAATCCTTTTTCTATCCCATAAACAACACCTGTCGTTTTAGCACCAGTTTTTCCAACAATTTTAGCGGTTTGGACGGCCGTTTTTTTAGGTGTTGTAGCCAAACGTTCAGCCTGTTTAGTAACCTGTTTTGAAAACATTCCAGATATAGATTGAGTTAATTTTTTAACCCCTGAAATAATCCCTTCAATAAATTTTGCACCTGCAGGAAATTTTGTTTTAAGTGCGTTAGCCGCTTGTTTGAGTAGTCCCTCAACTTTTGGTAGTCCTTTTAAAAGAGTATCAAACAAACCTTTAAAAACACTATTT
>Ga0208975_1000996_pt1 | contig 12721 bp, 16 predicted proteins | sample GreLakmeER78MSRF_FD_187700 | JGI IMG/M metagenome (GOLD analysis project Ga0208975, IMG submission 187700) | Freshwater lentic microbial communities from great Laurentian Lakes, MI, USA - Great Lakes metaG ER78MSRF (SPAdes) | ecosystem: Environmental > Aquatic > Freshwater > Lake | place: Great... | reverse complement strand
CGAACAGATTACGTCGCGACCGATGGCCGACTCTACCAGTTCCAGCGGAATGACGGTATCGTCTTCAGCGCGGGGGAACTCGCCAAGCACGCGGATACGGTAGGCGTTCGAGTCGATGCCGTGCAGCGCCACGATGTCGTCAACAAATTCATGGGACACCCTGGGGGAGTCGAGGCACGAAACGTGCATCCTGAACCATTTCTTTGCCAGATCAGGGTTCGTGTGCGTCTCGTAGAACATTCCACTGGTGCGAAGTGGGTTGCCCAGCAGAATTGTGACGGCAGAGTGCCCGGACATGGACCCGTAGGCGGCTTGAAAGACCGATTCAGGGATACCAGACGCCTCGTCAGCGATCAGCATCACGTTGGTGGAGTGTACCCCGGCAAGGGCTTCCGGCGTTTCTGATCGGCTGGTACGGGCAGAAATAAAGGCTTCATCTACTGCGCCAACCAAAACAACGCGGTCAGACTTTACTTCAAGCATCCCGCGGATCAGGGGCGGCAACTTCTCAATCCATGTTTTGATTTCGGCAAACAGCGCATCGAATAATTGGCTGGCGTTCGGGGCGGTAATTACGATCTTGACCGGGATGCGCGTCAGAATGTACCAGATTACGGCCCACGAAGACACTGTAGATTTACCGGTACCGTGGCCGGATCTCACCGTGATACGTCGCTCTCCGCGTGCGACGGCCATCAAAAACTCGTCCTGCCACTTGTCCGGGGTGGCCCCCAAAACCTCACGCACAAACAAGTCGGGGCGGTCGCGATATCGCCCTAAAAACTCAATAAACGGGTTTTCTTGCGGTTTATCTGCCATGCGTTCCAAGCGTAACACCACTTTCAGGTGCTGTTGACACCACCTCCAAGTGGTGTATAGTATGCTCAATGGCTCAGATGGACATTTCGGAACTCGAAGGGATCGTTTCATCGGCAATCGTTGACGCGGCCAGCTTCATCGACTCCGACGTGTCCCCGCTCAGGGCGAAGGCAACGCGCTACTACAACGCGGAGCCGTTTGGGGATGAGCGGGCAGGCCGAAGTCAGGTAATCTCGCAGGACGTGCGGGATACGGTAAATGCAATACTGCCAAGCCTGTTGCGGATATTCTTTGGATCTGAGCAGGCCGTCCAATTCGTGCCAAAGTCGGCGGAAGACTTGCCAATCGCAGATCAAGCGACCGATTACGTTCAGTACGTCATCTCCGAAGATAATCCGGGTTTTCTCACGTTTCACGGCTGGTTCAAGGACGCGCTGATTAACAAGACCGGCATTGTCAAGTATTGGGCCGACGACGCCACGCGCATCGAATCCCGCGAGTTTCACTACCTCGACGCGGATCAGGTCATGGGCCTGTTGTCCGAGGAAGGCGTCGAACTTGTTAATTCGGAACAAGAAAACGGGATGTTTTCAATTACGGTTCGCAAGAAAACCAGCGACTACCGGCTTCGGGTTGCGAACATACCGCCTGAAGAGTTCCTGATTTCTCGCGAAGCCAAAACACTGGAAGACGCAACCCTGGTGGCGCATCGCACCGAAAAAACGGTTTCCGACCTGATAGCAATGGGCTACACCGAAGACCAGGTTGCTGAGGCTGGCATCGGGGACACCACGCTGGAAATGAACGACGAGCGGCTGGCGCGTTCGCCGTGGAATATCACCATCGGGGCCGAAGACTACTCAAATCCGGCACAACGGCGAGTGGCGTACTGCGAAGCGTTTCTCAAAGTTGATTTTGACGGCGACGGCATCGCAGAACTTCGCCACATTTGCACAATGGGAACCTCGCATAACGTGGTGCACAACGAACTCGCAGAGAGTCGCCCGTTTGCCCTGATCTGCCCGGACCCGGAGCCGCACATGGTGATCGGAAACTCCATCGCGGATCTGGTGATGGACATCCAGCGAATTAAGTCTCAGGTATGGCGGCTCATGCTTGATTCTCTCGGGCAGGCCATCAACCCGCGAACTGCGGTAGTTGAGAATCAGGTAAACCTTGACGATGTGATGAACGACGAAACGGGCGGCATTATACGAATGCGTGCTCCCGGCATGGTTCAGCCGTTCAACCAGCCTTTCGTGGGCCAGAACGCTCTGCCTGTGCTGGCGTTACTGGATGAGACGCGGGAATCCCGCACAGGTATTACAAAGGCTTCGCAAGGGCTAAACGCTGACGTTCTCCAAAGCACGACTAAAGCGGCAGTAGCTGCAACGGTCACGGCGGCGCAAGAACATATCGAAATGATTGCCCGCATCTTTGCGGAAACCGGGATAAAGGATCTGTACCGGGGATTGCTCAAACTGGCGGTTCAGTGTCAGGACAAAGAGCGCATCGTTCGCCTGCGTAACAAATTCGTCGCCGTCCAGCCTTCCATGTTCGACCCGATGATGGACGTTTCGGTTAACGTCGGGCTGGGCGGTGGAACACGCGAAGACAAGTTGGCCACACTCACCGGCATTGCGGCCAAGCAGGAAGCCATCCTGCAAACGCTTGGTCCGTCGAATCCCATTTGCACGTTGAGCCAGTATTCGGCAACCCTGCGGAAGATGGCCGAAATGGCCGGATTCAGAGACGCAAGCCAGTTTTTTAACGCAGTGCCCGCTGACTACCAGGCCCCAACTCCACAACCCGCTGAAGACCCGCAGGCAAAAACGGCAATGATACTTGCTCAGGTTGAGCAGGAAAAGACGCGGGCCAGGATTTCAACCGACGCGGGCGAATTAGACCTGAAGCGCGACCAGATGGTGATGGACGATGCGCGGGAGCGTTACAAGATTATGGTTGACAGCCGGGTTAAACTTGCTGAACTCCAACTGAAATATGGCGCTGACATGATGTCCGTGAACGCCAAAATCGACGCAGACAACTTGCAAATGCAGCAAGACGCGCAGGCGCAGGTTAACGCCTCTAATCTACCTCAGGAGCAACCCGTCCAGTGACCACTGAAGACCGTATTATCAGAGGCAAGAGCGCCGAACAATTCCTGAGCAACCCGCTGATGGATAACGCCTTCACCTCGATTGAAGCGGAAATCGTAAACGACTGGAAGCAGAGCGGCGGATTGCCGACTGCCGACCGCGAGGCGATGTTTCTCAAACTTTCTGTACTTTCTGAAGTAAAGGCGAAGCTCGAATCTTTCATCAATGATGGCAAGATCTCCCAGAACCGCCTAAACATGAAAACCTTATGACCGCCACGGAAACAACCAGCGTTCTAACAGACGACACAGCCGCCTCATCCTTCGAGAAAATGCTGCTCGGCAACGCCGACACGCAGCAGGGCGAAGAGGATGAAACGGAGATCGACCCGGACGAAGAGGCTGAAGACGCTCCAGCCGACGACTCTGAAGATGAGCAGGACTCCGACGAAGACCCCGACGAGCCAAAACCTGTTGCCGAGTTCACCGTCAAGATTGACGGCAAAGAACAGAAGGTAACAGCGGACGAACTTGTGAAGGGGTATCAACGGACTGCCGATTACACGCGGAAAACTCAGGAAGCGGCAGAATTGCGGAGGACCGCAAACGCCGAACTGGAAGCCGCCCAATCGGAGCGCGTGCATTACCAGCAGAACCTCGAAACACTCCAGCACATGATTCAGCAATCGGCTCCGCAGGAACCGGACTGGATTCAGTTGGCAACGGAAAACCCGGCTGAATACGTTCGCCAGCAGGCGCTCTTTGCCCAATACCGGGCAAGACAGCAATCTTTGGATCTGGAACGTCAGCAGTTGCACGAACGGGAGCAGGCAGAGCAGGAACGCATCGCACAACAAAACCGCGCTGAAGAAAAGGTGAAGTTGTTCGATGCGATACCGGAGTGGAAGGACGTGAAGCGATTGAAGGCCGACAAAGCCGCGCTTCAGGACTTCGCCAGTTCGGTAGGGTTTACGCCGGAAGACGTTGACACGGTAGACGATCACCGCCTTTTAGTCATTCTGCGAAAAGCCATGCTCTACGACAAGGCGGTGGCAGCACGCAGTTTGCGACCCGTCCAGCCTATCGGCCCCAGATCTGCGACACCGGGCGCACCCGCAACGAGGTCAGGAGTTGGTAACCTTGCCCGCGCACAACAGCGTTTTCAAAAGGACCGTTCCGACGAAGCAGCAGCGGACGTGTTCCTGCACATGATGAAGCCAGCCTAAAGGAGGCATTTCAATGGCAATCGTAACCAACACATTTTTGACGTTCTCCGCAGTCGGTAACCGCGAAGACCTCGCCAACACAATCAGCAACATCTCGCCCGAGAACACGCCGTTCATGTCGAACATTGGTAAGGGCAAGGCAAGCGCCACTCTCACCGAATGGCAGACTGACGCTCTCGCCGCTGCCGCCGCCAACGCGCAACTTCAGGGCGACGAGATGACCTTCACCGCCGTCACTCCGACAGTTCGTGTCGGTAACCGCACGATGATTTCGCGCAAGACCGTCGTTGTTTCCGGCACTCAAGACGCCGTGGACAGCGCAGGCCGCGCTCGGGAACTTTCGTATCAGATGGTCAAGATGTCGAAAGAACTCAAGCGGGATATGGAGTTCAACATCATTGGCGTCAATCAGGGCGGCGTGACGGGCGACTCCACCACGGCACCCAAAACGGCATCTTTGACGGCGTGGATCAAAACCAACGTCGCCAAAGCCTCTGGCACCGGAGCCAACCCCGACTGGACTTCCGGCGTTCCGGCTGCGGCCAACGTTCGCTCGGACGGTACGGTTCGGGCTTTCACCGAAACCATTCTGAAAGCGGCGCTTTCGCTCTGCTTTACTTCTGGCGCTGAACCCACGATCCTGATGACCGGGCCTTACAACAAGGGCGTGGTTTCCAGCTTTTCGGGTATCGCTACCCGCTTCCGTGACGTTTCTGCGGGCAAGCAGGCGCAGATCATCGGAGCCGCTGACGTTTACGTGGGCGATTTTGGCGAACTGAAGGTTGTCCCCAACCGGTTCCAGCGCGAACGTGATGCCTGGATTCTTGACCCGAAGATGGCGGCGGTTCTCTTCCTTCGTCCCTTCCAGTCAATTGATCTGGCAAAAACGGGTGACGCTGAGAAGAAGGCCATTCTCGCGGAATACGCGCTGAAGGTCTCCAATGAGGCCGCTCACGGTCTTTGCGCTGATCTCGTCACCAGCTAAAGCGTGGCGTAACAACCTGGGGGAGGGCGTCATCACCGGCGCTCTCCCCGTTTTTTTAGGAGGATGATTTTGCAATCGCGACTGGTAGACAGAGACGCCGACGCAGGAATTGAAACTTGGCATCACTTTGACCCGATGACGTTGGAGTGTACGGTTGAAACAGTTCAGGATGTCAGCACTTTGATTGCCTGCAACAAAGCCGTTTACGCAAGCGTAGACGAACGCCAGAACTGGCGCGATGGTCAGGGTGACCGCGTGGCCTCAATCCCTCTCAGCGTCTTCTATGACCCCAAGGTAGGCATCCAGCACGACCGGGCGCAACTTCGCAAATGGCTCAACAATCCCGACAACCGGTTTTTCCGCACAAGGCCGGGAACAATATGAACCGGGTAGTTATCGGCATCCCTACACGCGATGAATGCAAAGCGCGGTTTGCGTTTGATTTGGTGAAGTTGGTAGCCGCGCATCTTCAGACGGGCGATACCGTAATCCCGATGCCGTCGATGGGAACGCTGCTGGCATCTCAGCGGACGGCCCTTGTAAAAGAGGCGCGGCGCGAGAACGCGACCCATATCCTTTGGCTCGACTCCGATATGCGGTTCCCGGCTGACACGTTGAAACGGCTGCTGGCGCATAACGTGCAGGTTGTTGGCGCGAATTGTGCCAAGCGCAGGATGCCGACCGGGCCGACCGCAGCGAACTACGACCACGTAGATGGCAAGGTTCCCGTCTACACCGAAGAAGACTCCACCGGGCTGGAGCAGGTTGACATGCTCGGAACCGGGGTTCTGCTGGTGCGAATGGATGTTTTCGACGAGATCCCATTTCCGCCATTCGCTACGCCGTTCGTCCCCGATATGCAAGAGTTTATGGGCGAGGATACATACTTCTGCATGTTACTGAAGCGGCAGAACATCCCGGTTTATGTAGACCACGACGTTTCGCAGCAAATCGGGCACCTCGGAGAATTTGAGTTTAAGCACCTTCACACATGGGCGGTACGTGAAGGCATGAAACAGGAGGCTACATGGCCATCACAACCTTTAGCGAACTGAAAACGGCCATTGCGGACACGCTAAACCGTGCGGATCTCACCACGACGATCCCAAACTTTATTACGATGTGCGAGGCAAAGGGCAATCGCATTCTTCGCACGCGGGACCAGCGGACGCGGAACGCAGCGTTCACTATCTCCAGCGAATACACGGCGGTACCTGGCACGTTTCGCGAGGCTGTTAAGGTCAAGCTGACGACCTCGGCACCGACGCAGCCGCTCACGTATTGCACGCCGGAAGAAATGGACATCAAGAGCGCCGAAAGATGGGACTCTACAGGTGAGCCAATTTGGTATACAATCGAGGGAGGATATTTGCGGGTCAATCCGACCCCGGATACAACCTACACAGCCGAACTGGTTTACTATGCGGCTCTGACGGCTTTGTCAGACAGCAATACGTCAAACTGGCTGTTGAGCAAGCACCCGGACGCCTACCTTTACGGCTCCCTGGTACACTCGGCTCCCTACCTCAAAGACGACGAACGCATAGGCATCTGGGCCGGGCTGTTCGACGCAATCATTCAAGATATCTTGCTGGAAGACCAACGCAGCAGCGTGGGCCAGCGCATTGCAGTACGAGGAAGGAGCATCGGATGAAACGATTTATCGCATTGGCGTTGGTGGTAGCGGGGGCGCTCTGGAGCCAGTCGGCTACGCCGATTGTGTATCCTCCCGGACCCGTTAACCCTACATGGCTGATGGAGCCGCAGGCTATGCCGACATCACCCACTGTCATTTTGACGGGTAGCGTGGTGGTTCTCGGCGGGTGGGTCATGTGTACGACAGCCCGCACGGTCACTATCACGGACGGCAACGCTGTTGGCGCGATGACGGCTATCCCCGTCGCGGCCAACCAGATAGTCAGCCTTCTGGTGTTGCAGGGTGCCTACATCCCGACATCTCTGTCAATCTCCGCATCTGGCTCCGGGTGCAATTACAGCATTTGGGGCCGTCGATGAAGACGCTTATCGCGCTCCTGTTCGTCGGTGGCCTTGCCGCGCAGACACCTCCGATGATCCCGATGGCCACTGGCGGCGGGCCTGTGGGCGGGGCCACGAACCTCACCACGGTCGGCGCGGTGCCATACGTCAGTGCGACGGGCACACTCAATCAAGATCCTGCGGATTTTTTCTGGGATGCCACAAACAACAGGTTGGGGATTGGGACGGCAACGCCTGTTTCAAAACTTGATATTTCTGACACGTCAAATGCAAATCTCCCCATAGTGTCGATCCGTAATACGAATGGTTATTCACCGCAGCTCAACTTTGATACATATGGCTATAGCGGTTCGCCAGCAGCGATGTATAGTGTGCTGAATATAATTGCAAATTATGCAGGAGTAGGTGGGGGGTATGTAAATTTTAACACTAAGCTTCAACCACAATCTACAGCAGTAACGGCGATGACTATTTTGGGTGGCGGTAACGTCGGCATCGGGACGACTACACCAGTTTACGGCTTGGATGTAGCAAAATCAGGGGCAAGCGGCACCTTCCGTGCTTACGACGCGACCGCATCAACAGGTTCAACGCTGGCAGTATTTCGGGCAGGTGTAGCGCAGAGTGGCAACGTGCTGGAAGTTCAGAATAACGCTGGCTCAAACGTGCTGAGCATTTCGGCTACTGGCCAGCTAACTTCTGCTGTGAGTATTACTGCGGGGGGTAATGTTAACGCAGGAGTAACGCAAGATTTAGGTTGGTCCACTCGCTCAACGATGACTTCGCCTTCTAGTGGCGTAATTGCACTGTACAATAACGCGCAAACCGACTTCAACCGCCTCCAATTCGGTGGCACCACTAGCAGCTTCCCTTCGATTCAAAGATCAACCACAAAGTTATTTTTCAGGCTTGCGGATGATTCGGCGGGGGCAACGGTTCGCGCTGGTGGGTATGAATCCAGTGATGGAACGGCTGGCGCAACGGTAACAACCTGCACGGGGTTTAAGAATGGCCTTTGCATTTCAGGAACGTAAACATAAAAGGAAAACGAACATGAAAACCCTACTCATCCTCCTCATCGCATCGGCCCTCGCACTTTCGGCCCAGACCGTAAAGGTTACCATTCAAGTGGACGCGCAAACAACCGAGGTCACGCTTGCACCAGCCGCCGTTGCCTCTCTGAAGGCGTTTCTTGCGGACCAGGTAGAGCCATGCACCGAACCCGACTGCACACCAAAGGCGAAGTACACTGGTCCCGCTGAACTGCTTATCAAGCACGTCATGGAGTCCCTGATTGTACCGCTCGTGCAGAGGTACGACGCAGGAGTCAAGGCCGCTGCCGCCAAAGTGGAAAATGCCAAGAAAAGCGCGGACGCGCTGGCTCTCGTCACCGCATCGGGAACCGTGGTGGTCAAGTGAAGCTCGCCGCTCTGATGGTCCTCACCTCGCTGGCGTGCCTTGCCGATGCGGCTGAAACGCCCAAGCTGTCCGACGCGCTCCTGAAGGAACGCTGGAAGGCGTTGGCGGGCTACCACTCGAACACGACGCGGTATCTCGAAATCCAAGCTGAACTGACTAAAGCTAAGGCCGCATATGAAAAGGCTATGGCCGATATCAAAGCCGCTTGCGGCACCGCAACCGTGGATGACACCGGGGCCGAAGTGGCATGTAAGGCTGTGGCCAAATGAAGCGATTCCTCTGGCCGGTGGCGTCATCAACAACTACTGCGTTTTGAGCAGGTGACAAATGGCTGATACAACAACAACATACCTTGGGCTGACAAAACCGGAAGTTGGCGCGTCCACTGATACATGGGGGACGAAGCTAAACACGGATCTTGACAGCATCGACGCGCTGTTCACGACCGGGCCGGTTCTGTTGCTGACGAAAGGCGGGACGGGCGCAGCAACGGCATCTGGCGCACGAACGGCCCTCGGGCTTGGCACGATTGCGACTCAGGCAGCTTCCGCGGTTGCCGTTACAGGCGGCACCGTTACCGGGCTAACATCGCTGGAAAACTCGCCTATTGGCCAGACCACGCCAGCGGCGATCAAGGGCACCATCGTCACAATCGGCACGAAGATTGTTTTCCCCGATGCGACGGAGCAGACGACATCTGCTGGCTCGTTCACGGCTGGCTTCCAGTCAATCACCACAAACACGACGCTGACGCTAACGTATCAAGACCACTACGTAAAAGTCAGCACTGCTGGCGGCGCGGTGACGGCGACACTATTTACTGCGGCAGGAAATACGGGAAAACGTGTCCAGATCAAGAAGACGACATCGGATTCAAACGCGGTTACAATCGCAACGACGGGCGGTCAAACTATTGACGGCCAATCAACGGTGACGATTGCCAGACAGTACGACGCCTACACATTCGTTTCTGACGGCACAAACTGGGGGATTTACTAAATGTCATATATTTCTGGTCGAGTTCAGAAAAGCCAGACCTTTACAGCCAGCGGGACTTTCACGCCGTCTGCTGCGTTGCTTGCGGCGGGCTACGTCGAAGTCATCGCGGTTGGGGGAGGCGGTGGTGGGGGACGGGACTCTTTAGGTGGAGCGGGTGGTGGTGGCGGCTCAGTCAATCACGCTTTCGGGATAAACGTCACGGCGAACGTGACAGTCACAATCGGCGCGGGTGGCGCAGCGGGCAGTGGTGGAGCGGGCACTGCCGGGTCAAGCACGACATTTGGGTCGCTATTGACGGCTACGGGCGGGCAGGGCGGCAGTGCAGGGGCAGCGGCAAGCGGCGGCGCATCGGGGAACTCGGTTGCAGCGTCGAGCGGCGGGCGATGGATGGATAACAACTACACCGGCGTCGGCGTGGGTTCCGGGGGCGGTGGCGGCGCAGGTGGTGCAGGGCTAAACGGATTTACGCTTCTTGCTACAACCGCTCAAGGGCACGGGGGCGGCGGCGGAATCGGAAGAGAAGGGTACGGGGGCGGTGGTGGAGGGATGGGATCTTATACTGGCGGCGCAGGTTCATGCGGTGGCGGCAACGGTTCCACACAAGCGGCATCAGGCACGGCTGGCGCAGCCAACACTGGCGGCGGCGGCGGTGGTGGCTACAGTGCCACTTACCCGGCGGGCGCGGGCGGCTCAGGAATCGTGATCGTTCGGTGGTGGGAATAGCGATCCATGTTGATCCCGCTCAAAATCCCGCCCGGAATCTACCGGAACGGCACTAACTACCAGGCGCAGGGCAGGTGGTACGATGCCTCGCTTGTGCGGTTTTTTGAGGGGACAATTCGGCCTGTTGGCGGCTGGCGGCGTCCGTTATCTGGGGCCGTGTCTGGGCTGGCTCGGGGCATGTTTCCGTGGCGCGATTACGGCACAAACCGGTGGGTCGCAATCGGGACACACTCTGGGTTGTACATTTACAACGGCGGTTCGCTCTACAACGTGACGCCATCCGGTTTCTCGTCTGGACGCGCTGACTCTCTGCCGGGTAACGGCTTTGGTGGCGGTGTCTTCGGTACCGGAGCCTTCGGCGCTGCGCCAGTAGTAGTGGGCGTTCTGGACGCCACAACCTGGAGTTTTGACAACTGGGGGCAGTACCTTGTGGGGTGCTCAAACTACGACGGCAAGCTCTACCAGTGGGAACTCAACACGGGAACAATTGCGGCGGTAATATCGGGCGCTCCTACAGGGTGCGTTGCCACGATGGTGACAGCGGAACGCTACCAGTTGGCGCTTGGGGCTTCCTCGAATCCGCGCCAGATTAAGTGGTGCGATCAGGAAGTTAACACGACCTGGACGCCATCAAGTACGAATACTGCGGGCGACGTTGAGTTACAGACGAACGGGCGGATTCGCTGCGGGCGACGGCTTCCTAATGAAGTTCTGATCTGGACAGATACAGACGTTCACTCCCTGCAATACGTCGGGCCTCCCTTCATTTACGCAGTGCGGCGCGTTGGCGGGTTCTGCGGCATCGCGGGGCCGAATGCAGTGGCCGTGATTGAGGCTGGCGCGGCATGGATGGGCGGGAACGGGTTCTTTTACTACGATGGCGCTCTGCGGGATATCCCCTGCGACGTGTCGGATTATGTGTTTGGCGACATCAATCTGGTGCAGCTTGCGAAAGTCTACGCGGGTCACAATTCCAAGTTTGGCGAGGTCTGGTGGTTCTACTGTTCGTCGGCAAGCGATGAGGTGGACCGCTACGTCACTTGGAACTACCGCGAAAAGACGTGGAACATTGGGAGCCTTGCGCGGACCTGCTGGGCGGATTCTGGCGTGTTCCCGTACCCAATGGCGGTGGACTCTAGCGGCTACGTCTACGAACACGAGTATGGATGGACGAACAACGGTACGGCCATCACGACTGGGCGCTATGCCACTTCCGGGCCTGTGGAACTTGGCACAGGTGATCAGGTCATGGCGGTACGCCAGATGGTGCCAGACGAAAAGACATCCGGGCAGGTGAACATGACGTTCACAACCAAATTCACGCCAGAAGGCGACACGTCCAGCTATGGGCCGTATACGCCATCGGCCTACACTGATATGCGATTTACTGGGCGACAGGTTGCGATGCAGTTGCTTGGGGCGACGGATGCGGATTGGCGCGTCGGTAATATCAGGCTTGATGCTGTAGCAGGGGGGCGGCGATGAGACTTCCAGACCCTGGGGCGCGTTACGTCCAAACTGAAGAAGCACGTCGAAACCGAGAAATCGAACTGGCCGACACGCGAAACCTCAAGCGCCAGCAGGACATCGAACTGGTTTCAGGGATGCGTCTGATTATGACCTCGCCCAACGGGACGCGGTACACAATCACAGTAAGCAATGCAGGCGCAGTTTCGGGGACCGCGATATGATGCCGATTCTCACACACGATCAGTTCAACCAGGCTGGTATTGAAGCGGCGCTCGAGCATTCCGGCGGAACTCATCGCTTCGAGCATGTTCGGGATGCGGTGATTCGCGGGGAACTCCAGTATTGGCAGAGCGGCAATTCGTTCGTTATCACAGAATTGGAGACTTACCCGCTGAAGCGCGTCTGCCACATGTTCCTCGGTGGCGGATCACTGGATGGTATTCGGGCCATAATTCGTGAGATTGAGCCGTGGGCGCTGACGCAGGGATGTTCTGCGGTAACGATGGCGGGGCGGCGCGGGTGGTTGCGGTCATTCCTCGTGGGTGACGGGTACGCGGAGCGGTGGGTGGGCATGGCAAAGGAGCTGGGCAATGGGTAAAGGTAACAAGACCACAACAAAAACGGACCAGACACAGACAAGCAACAATACTGCGTCAACAACTATCGACCCAATTATCCAGCAGCAGGTTTACAAAAACATTGAGGACGCGAACAAGACGGCGGCGGGCTACACGCCTGCAACTATAGGCGGGCCTGCGGGATTCACGGCTGACCAGTTGGCCGCGTTTGAAGCTGCCAGAAAAATTGGTGGTACAGGTTCAGAATCTGTAGCGGCTGGAAAAGATGCTGCCATGCGTGCAGCCGGGTACACTCCCGACCAAATCAAGGCTGCAACCTACGACCCTGCAATGTTTCAGGGTAACGCCAATTACACGGCGCAAGGCTTCAGCGGGCCTACAGGCTACGATGCGACAGGCTATAACG
>Ga0208975_1000995_pt1 | contig 12742 bp, 15 predicted proteins | sample GreLakmeER78MSRF_FD_187700 | JGI IMG/M metagenome (GOLD analysis project Ga0208975, IMG submission 187700) | Freshwater lentic microbial communities from great Laurentian Lakes, MI, USA - Great Lakes metaG ER78MSRF (SPAdes) | ecosystem: Environmental > Aquatic > Freshwater > Lake | place: Great... | reverse complement strand
CGACATAAAAGACCTCGTCGGCAAAATCGAACCCAAGCTCCCCGTCGCCGCACTAATTTAAAATGACAAATATCCCACCTTCAACAGGCAAAGCCTTTGAGCCATTCGTTGCTGATCTCACATCGTGGTTCGTGTTACAGCCAAACGATTTTGTTCTGTATTACGTTATGGAGGGGTTGCCACTTGGATTAGGATATAACCAATCAACCGGCGCATTAACAGGGACTGCCTCTGTCGTTGGAACATTTCCGATTTTTGTGTCTGCTTTTACCCTTAATAAAATTGTCCATAAGGCGAGCACGACTTTAAATGTAACAGCAGCCAACCCGATCATTAAAGCTAACCAGACTTTGACGGTTGCCTTGGGCATGGATGTGCTCTTTATTCCAGACTTCGATAATCCCAGCGTGCGGCAAGTCGCCTCGCTTCGCCTGGCATCAGGCTCAATTCCCTCCGGTTGCTCCGTGGCGACTTATGGCATTGTCGGCAAACCCGCCACCCATGGCACATTTACATTTGCGCTCATAGCCACGGGCCCCGGTGGAGACTCTGACCCGGTCACCGTCAGCATTATCGTCGCTGTTCAAAAGCCTCTTCTTTACAAAAAAAGCTACACTTTAAAAGTCGGGCAAACCTTTTCAGAATTAGGCTCGGCATTTCTCGACGCAGCGCCCGACAGGCCAGCCACTTCTTTTGCCGTCGATCAAATCCCGCTGGGGCTCTCGCTTAATTCTGCAACAGGGAATATTTCGGGAAGCGCCCAGCAAGTCGCGTCACTCATTTCTCATCTTACCGCCACCGGCCCCGGCGGGACGAGTGCGCCCGTCGATTTGAATTGGTCGATCTCCTCCGGCATACCCGTCGTGAGTCCCGGCCAAAGTTTCCCCGCAAAAGTCGGCGTGCCCTTTTCCGCCACCCCAGCACTGACCGATGAGCAAAACCGCCCCGTCGATAGCTGGCAGGCGAATGGGCTCCCACTCGGCTTTTCCATTAGCACCTTCTCGGGCGAGATCACCGGCACGCCAACAAAGACGGGCTCTTCTACAATCAACGTCTCAGCCAAAGGCCCGGGCGGCACAAGCTCAAGCACTCCCGTCACCTTCACCATTGCCGCTGGAGTACCCATCATCACCGCTGGGCAGACATTCACTGGTAGAGTAGGCACCGCGTTTTCGGCAAGGCCCGCACTTTCCGACGTCACCAACCGCCCTGTGACAAGCTGGTCGGCAACAGGGTTGCCGAGCTGGGCGACGCTCAACGCCTCGACCGGCGAGATCACCGGCACCCCGCAAGATAGCGGCAGTGCAACGATTACGCTTACAGCCACCGGGTCCGGTGGAACTAGCGAGGCGGCAGTAATAATCTCGGTTGCAGTTGGAGCGCCGATCATTACACCAGGCCAGAGCTTCACTGGCAAAACAGGCGATATTTTCAGCGCCACCCCAGCACTGACAGACGCCGCCGACCGCACGCCGACTTCGTGGAGCGCAAGCAACCTGCCACCATGGGCGACTCTCAATACGGCTACCGGCGAGATCACCGGCACAGCTCGCTTCGGAAATGCTACAATCAACGTCTCCGCAACCGGAGCTGGCGGAACAAGCGCCGTGACTCCCGTCACATTCACCATTTCCGCTGGTGCGCCCATCATCACCGCTGGGCAGACATTCCCAAGCAAAGTTGGCGAGGCTTTTAGCGCCACGCCTTTGCTGACGGACGTCACCAACCGCCCTGTGACAAGTTGGTCGGCAACAGGGTTGCCAAGCTGGGCGACGTTGAACGCCTCTACGGGAGCCATCACCGGCACCCCGCAAGATAGCAGCACCACCACGATTACGCTTACAGCCACCGGCCCAGGCGGCACATCCACTCAGACAGCCTCGATCTCGAGTACATTAGGAGCCCCCATTATCGTTGCAGGCCAGAGCTTCACTGGCGAGGTGGGTGAGGCGTTCAATTCGCCGCTTCCGACTCTGGAAGATCAGCTGGATCGACCAGCGATGTCATGGGCCATTAAAGGCCTTCCCGCAGGGCTTGTATTTCATGCCCCAAGCGGGACCATCACCGGCATTCCGACAACTAAAGGCACTTTTAGCGCAAACTTTATTGCGTTTGGGAGTGGCGGAACAAGCGCGGCGACTCCCGTCACCTTCACCATTGCCTCTGGAGTGCCGAGCATCCCCGCAGGCCAGACTTTCACTGGTAGAGTAGGCACCGCGTTTTCGGCAAGGCCCGCACTTTCCGACGCCGTCGAACGCCCTGTGACAAGTTGGTCGGCTACCGGCCTTCCAAGCTGGGCAACGCTTAACGCCTCGACCGGCGAGATCACCGGCACCCCGCAAGATAGCGGCAGTGCAACGATTACGCTTACAGCCACCGGGTCCAGTGGAACTAGCGAGGCGGCAGTAATAATCTCGGTTGCAGTTGGAGCGCCGATCATCCCCGCAGGCCAGACTTTCACTGGCAAAGTGGGCGAGGCATTCAGCGTGACACCAGTCCTCACCGAAGCAGCATCTCGGCCTGCGACAATGTGGGGCTCTGACGGCCTCCCCGCAGGATTAGCCATCAACACTGCCACCGGAGCCATCACCGGCATTCCGACAACTAAAGGCACGATCACCGTAAATATTTCCGCCCAATCAGTCGAAGGCGAATCCGTGGAATCTGTCGCCTTCACCATCGCTTTTGGATCTCCTGAGATCATTCCCGGGCAGAAATTATCCATAGTTCAAGGCGATGTCTTTTCCGCCCAGCTACAAGGAGCCGCCGAGTCCGACCGACCGATTTCCGCATGGACATCGTCCGACATTCCCGCATGGGCAACATTGGAAAGCGACGGTCGAGTCCATGGCACACCTCCCGCCTCAGGCCAATTCACATTTACCGTCACAGCCACGGGGCCGGGAGGCACCGACACCGACACCGTTTCTTTGGAGTCCTCAGCTGAGGCTCCGGTCATAGCGACGACTCTGGTTGACGCCAAATTAGGCGTCCAGCACGAATCCTTCTTCACCACGACCGAGCCCGCCTCGATGCCGGTTTCGTTTTGGGGAGTTACCGGGGCACTGCCAGCAGGCCTCTCCCTAGACCCCACTACAGGCCGTTTATTTGGAACACCTCAAGCGGTCGGCACAAGCTCTGTATCTGCCTACGCGCAGAACTCCGTAGCCAAAGGGTCGGCCACTATTTCCATCGTCGTCGCCCCAGGCGTCCCGATTGTGTCGGCTCAAGAGTTTTACGGCGCCGCTGGCAAAGACTTCGATGCCACCCTGCAAGCTCAAGACACGACCAACCGCCCGGCGACCACATGGAGCATCGCCCCCGCCCTCCCATCTGGACTCGCCCTCGAGACCCCCACCGGAAAGATCACCGGCAACCTCACCAACCCCGTCCGATTTTCTGCCACCCTCACAGCCACAGGGGCCGGAGGCACAGCCAGCGCAGCGCTCACCATCGACATCGGCGCGCCCATCATCGCGCCCATCGATGCAAAGGTTGACTTAGCCCTCGATGCCTCGGTGAATTTCACCACCGCCACCATCACCTCTGGCCGCTCCAAGGTGGAAACATGGACCACCACCTCATTGCCAACAGGCATCACCTTCAAGGACGGCGTCTTTTTAGGAAAAGCTCAGGCCTCCGGCACATTCCAGATCACCGTCACCACGCAGAATAAATGGGATACCTCCAACGCGAAAGTCACCTTCGTCGTCGCTCAAGGCGCTCCCATTATCGCCGCAGGCCAGATCTTCAAGGCCAAGACTGACACTAAAGCCGATTTTGAAATTGGCCTCGTAAACAAAGCCTCACGCCCGGCAACAAAGTGGACAGCTCAAGGCACACTTCCTCGAGGCCTGGGGCTCAGTCAAGACGGGCGGATCTCGGGCACTCCCTCGCAGAATTTCAACGGCACCATCACGCTCATCGCCGAGTCCATCCTGGGCAAAAGCACCGCCTCCATCGCCATCACCATCAAAGGCCCGATATTTTACGGCGACAAAAATCCCGTCTTGCAGCCAGGGCGCGTCGTAAAAACATTCCCAAGCGGCCTCGTGATGGTCTCCGAGGTCTACAAAATGCGTCCGAGCAACGAAGCAGCCGCACGCTCGAGGTTCGCGCAAGGCCAGACGCTTGTCACCTCATCGACATCCTCCACTCCGCTGAAGATATTCCCAGCCCCCGACTTCAAAAGCCAAGATTCGGGCTTCGTCGAGATGGTCGTCACCGCCTACGGATTCACTGGTTCCGATTTCCGCCGGACCAGAAAGCGTATGCAAAGCGCCAAAAAGCTCACCAAGGTCCTAGAAGTTCCAGAGGGCGGAGGAGCCCCCACTTTCCTAGGAAAATACAGCGAGTCCAACATTCAGATTCTCGCAAATACCCACACCATCACCCGCGCCGTGGCCTATGGCACAGCAGTCAACCCCATCGATGGATCTCACGGCGTCACATCTTTAGGGGGCTACTCCTCAGTGATTTCGACGGTCACAGAGCGATACGATGTCACCGCCTTTGGCGAAGTCGACGAAGTTACGGTGACGACCGCCTACGAAGTCACCTTTACCCAACAATGACCTCCGACCCACCAGTCTCATTCGACGCCGCAAAAAAAACGGCAGGCAACCCCTCAAGTGGCGGCTACCCCTACCAATTAAAAGCCGATGACCTCGACAAGAATTTCGTATGGGCGACATTGGAGATCGATGCCTCTTTCGTCGAGCAGACCACCGGCCAAGGAGGCCACCCCCAGCGCAAGCTCAAGCTCCCCCCCGCGCCCACCACCGGCACCCACGTCCTCGGCTCGGTGTCTGGCACGTTGACGTGGATCGCCACCGAGGAATGCTAAAAATGAAACCTGAGACCGGAAACCTGAGACCGGAAACCAGCGCGCCATTTCAAGTTTCAAGTTTCACCCTTCACCCTTTTCTTCCATGACCCTCGGCCTCACATCATCCGGCGCAGTAAAAACAAAATCCGACGGCACTCTCGGCCTTCGCGCTGTGAATTGCGCGTGTTGTGGGACGTGTGGTGGTTGCGTAATAACCGTAAACTCTGCCACGCGGATAATTTTAGATGCAGCAACAACAGGAACTCTTAATGGGTATTCTCCCGATACATGGTTGCAACTGGCAACAGGATTTGCTGCAGAGTGGTCTTATTATGTAGATGGGCATCTTGCATATTACCAATTCTTTTATGCTTACGGTTGTTTTTTTGGAGAAGGATGGGAAGGTGGATTTGAGCAGATTAGCACGGTATGCTGCGATGAAGGGCCTCCAGGATATGCTTGTAGCGACAAGAATTTAACAATAAATGGAGTTGTGTATTTAATACACAATTTTTATCCAACGGGAGCCCCTGATCCGGGACCATTAGTTCCTCCGCCGCTTTTTGTTTTTTCATGATCCTCCCGCCGCACATAGCCGAACGCCGCGCTCAACAACTCGCACGCTTCGGCAACGCCGCGCACCGCTTCGCTCGCGCAGGCTTCGCGACCACGCCACCCGAAGCACTCGCCAGCCGCGAAGCGACTTGCCGCGCCTGTCCCGAATGGGACGCCACCGCGCTGAACGCCACAGGCCGCTGTCGCAAGTGCGGATGCTCGACTTGGGCGAAACTCCGCATGGCAACCGAGCGTTGCCCTCTCGGAAAATGGGAAGCAGTGGCTCCCGACTTAAAACTTAATTCTTAATTCTTAAAACTTCTCCCCCCCTCCGCGACCCCCGCGCCTCCGCGTGAGTCTTCCCCCTCTGCTCCGCTCCTGACCTAGTTCCGCGCCCCCCGCGCATTTGACACCCGCCGCCTCGTAGCGGCATGAAGTTATTCATCGATCTCACATCTCGGCGGTTCGTAAAAAGCGCGGCATCCTCCGCCGCCCTCGCCTCGCTCACGCTCAAGCGCCGCGATCTCCTCCCCATCGAGATCCAGTTCGTGCTTCGCGGGGCCGCCGTCGCCACGCCCTCCGGCACGACCTTCACGACCGCGCTAAAAGCCAGCTACGCCGACGCCAACTTCCTCGCCCTCGCCGCCGCCGGGGTGCTCGATCTCAACACCATCCCGCTCGAGGCCGCATTTGCATCCTCCCCCGCCGTAGTCACCGCCCTCCTCGAGGTCCGATGGACCGCCACCGGCGAAGCCACCCGCACCGCCACTCTCCCCGTCGAGATCCAGAACTCCGTCATTATCGGCACCGAGGCCACACCAATCGCCATGCCGGACGGCAAAGCCACCCAAGCGCAAGCCGAGGCAGGCACAGACCACTCCGCCTGGATGACCCCGCTCCGCACCGCGCAGGCCATCGCACTTCTCGCCCCGCCTCCCACATGGGCGAGTGTCACAGGCAAGCCCGCCACATTCGCCCCATCCGCCCACACGCACACCGCCAGCCAGATTACCGACTTTGCCAGCGCCGTCGTCGCCGTCTCCCCGCCCGTCGCCTGGTCGAATCTAACAGGCAAGCCAGCCACATTCCCCGCCACCGCGCACACGCACCTCAAAGGCGAGATCACCGGCCTTAATGCCGACCTCGCCGCCCTCACTGCCTCAGATACAGCCCTCGGCCAGAGAATCGACTACCTCGCCGCGAATCTGGACCCTGCCGCGCTTGACAGCATCGCCGAAGCCGCCGCCAGCATCGGATCGCTCCAGACGCAGATCGACGGCAAAGCCACCGCAGCGCAGGGAGCCAAGGCCGACACCGCCCTCCAGCCAGAGCCCGCAGACTATCGCGGAGCCTACGACAACGGTGCCGACTACTGGCCCGGACAAATCGTCAGCTACGGCGGCGCTCTCTACATCCGCATCGCCGAACCAAACCCCGGCTATCCACCCGGCACTAGCTATTGGGCCGCATTCAATCCATCCGCCTCGCCCGCATTCAAATTGTGGGTGGATCTCTCCAAAGCCGACACGATCCACACCCACCCGGCAACCTCCATCACCGGCCTCTCCTCGTTCATCGTCGCCTCGGCCCCCGGGCTCTCGATCAACACCACCGTCCGCACTGGCAACGGCACCGCGACCACATTCCTCATCGACGGCCTCGTCAGCTCCGACCCCGAGCATGTCCTCGTCGCCCTCAACGGCGTCACCCAGACACCCGGCACCGACTACCTCGTTTCAGAAGCCAGCGGCACCATCACCTTCGACGAACCGCCCTCCGCAGGCACTCAGATCGCCGCCACCGCCCTCGGCCTCCGCAGCGTCCAGCCGCCCCTAGATCCCACCCTTTACCTCTTCGCCTTTGCAACCAGCCTTGACGGCCTAACGACCTACAGCGGGCGCTTGCTCAATGCCAACCGCCCCGCTTTACCAGCCCTGCCCGACACCGCCACATCGTGGACCGTCCGCCGCTCCACGACCGACGCCGCCGGGCGCGTCCTCGCAGTCGCCACCGCCACTGGATCGTGGCTCAACCGGGAGACTCTCGTTTTCGCATGACAACAATAACCGAGAGCAACCTCAGCCAGCAACTCGATCTCTCGAGCTTCGACCTCACGCTGCCAGGCATCGTGGTCGAGTATCCAACCCGCTCCAATTTCCCGAGCGTCGGAAAATCCGACCGCCTGTATCAGGCCCTCGACGAAGGCATGCCCTACCGCTGGTCGCCCTCCGCGAGCAGTTACGCCCTCATGATCCCGATCATCGATTGCGGCAATTTTTGACAATCTCCCTACCACGAACACCCAACCAAAACCACCAACCACCTAATTAGCCATGCCAAATCCAATCATTCGCATCAAACGCGGTTCCGGCAGTCCGGTCTCGCTTCAAGTCGGGGAAGTAGCCTTCGATTCTACGAACAAGAGTTTTTTCATCGGAACCGCGGAAGGCGTTTTGCCAATAGCGGGAGAGCACATCTTCTCCAAGAAGACCTTCGTCAATGACGCCGTAGCAGCAGAAGCAGCGCTTCGCAGCTCAGGCGACTCGACACTCACCTCCTCGCTGAATTCGGAAATTTCACGGGCACAAAGTGCTGAAAGTGGCATCGCGGCAGGACTCGCACAAGAGCTCACAGACCGCGCCGCCGCGATCAGCTCAGAAGCCTCCGCTCGTAGCTCCGCTGACACAACCCTCGACGGAAAGATCACGACGGAAAAAAATCGCGTTGACGCGATCCTCTCCGCAGCAGGCGCAAACTCCGACACATTTGCCGAGATCGTCAGCTTGATCAACTCGGTTGATGCAACCAACGACAGCGCATTTGCCGGTTATGTGTCCAGCAACAACGCAGCCCTCGCTTCCGAAGTCTCGAGCCGTGAAGCCGGTGATGCAACGCTGACCACCGCGCTTGGCGTGACCAACACAGCAGCCACAGCATTGGCCGGTAGAGTCACAGCAGCCGAGGCAGACATCAACTCGGAAGAGACTGCCAGAGCAGCAGCCGACACGACTCTTCAGTCAAATATCACGGCAGAGGCCAGCTCGAGAGCCAGCGGAGACTCGACACTTCAGTCAAATATCACAAGCGAGGCCAGCACGAGAGCGAGTGCTGACACCAGCCTACAGACCAATATCACGGCAGAGGCAGCAGCCAGGACCAGTGCAGACGACGCGCTAGACGCACGCCTGGATAGCCTCGAGGCCAGCATCGACGGCGGCACCTACTAACCAACCAACCAACCCCGGCGGGGCGCTCCATAGCGCCTCGCCACGCGGGGGTCTCCACCGCGAAATAAAACTGCCCTATGGCCACACAAATCATACCCAAAAAATCCTCCGTCCTCGGCAAGATCCCACTCGCTGGCGATCTCGCAGTCGGAGAACTAGTGCAAAATCTCGCCGACCATTGCCTCTACTCAAAAGACGCAAGCGGCAATGTCTTCCGCATCGGCACTCGTCCCGTGCCCGATAAAGTCGAAGTCTTCGACATCATCGGATCCAATCTCTACTACGGCAAGCTCGCCTACGCCGACTTCCCAAACAGCGGGTCCATCTACGACAGCGCCCTCTGGGACATCTCCCGCACCACCACAGACGCCGCTGGCGAAGTCACCGCCGAAGCCAGCGCCACCGGCGCGTGGAGCAACCGCACCTCCTTGACCTATGCTTAGTCCCCTCTACGGCCAACTCTCCCCGCTGCGCGTGCCGACCAGATCTCGTCGGAACATAGTCTCCGATACGGATGCCGAAGCGTATTTGCAGGCGGTCGAATCCGCCGACTCTGCGGGATTAGAGCAATCCGTAGCCGACGCCGTGAACTCATTTATCGTCGGCTGTAAATCGGACGGGATATGGAGCGCAATCAAATCGTCCTGCATTTTAGCCGGAGCCCGCACGCTCTCCGGGGCACTCGTCCCACTCGTTGGATCTGCGCCGACAAACTCTAATTTTGTCTCTGGCGATTTTAGTCGAAAGACTGGCCTGAAAGGCAACGGATCAACTAAGCGATTGAACTCAAATTATTTTTTCCCAACATCGAACCAAAATAATGCTCACGCCGCATGTTTTGCTTCAGGGATTACTGGAGCAGCAAAATTGCTGCTGGGCGACGAGGGAGGGGGCAGTTTAGCAACGACAAGCATATCCGTTGCATTTTCGACCTCGCAGTCTTTTTCAAGAGCAAATTGCGTCACGCAAACCACAACAGCACTTGCACCAACACCCGGAACATTTGCTGTAAGCCGCTCTGTAGGTGCCTCCTTTAATTTTAGAAGAAACGGGGCATCCCAGATTGTTAGTGTTAATTCAGTAATCCCTCGTCAAGTGGCCATGAGTTTTTTTTCAAGAACAAATACCCCCAGCTTCTTTTTTGACGGGCACATCTCCTTCTACTCAGTGGGGGAAAACGTCGACCTCGCCGCCCTCGACACCCGCGTCAGCACCCTTATGACCGACCTCGCCGCCGCCATACCATGACACTCGCAGACCTTATCCAGCAACCCGTAAGCTACGAGGCCACCAAAGACCTCGCGCTCGTATTCTCGCCCGCCCTCGCCGCGCAACTCGCCGCCGTCCAATCCGAATATGGCAACCCCCGCCATGTCGCCAGCCCCGTCGATCTCGTCGATGGCCGCAAAATGCTGTGCGCAGACCTCCTCACCGAAATCGCCCCAGGCGGCCTCTACTCTGGCGGCTTCGCGCATCTTCCCGCCGAGCTTTTCCCGCTCGTCGAAGTCCTCCCGATGTCCCAAGTCCTCCCGCTCCTGCCCCAACCCGAAGAAATCTAACCAACCCACCACCATGCTCGAACAAGTCTCCACCTCCGTAAAGTTCCTGGCTTTTTTTACCGCCAGCAAAACCGGCAAAACCGGCCTCACCGTCACCATCGACATATACGATCCATCCGGTTCGCAGATCGTCACCGCAGGCAGCGCAACCGCCATCGGAGGCGGGCTGTATTCCTACACGCTCTCGACCAACAACAGCGCAGAGGGCGAGTATGCCGCGATCTTCAAAACCACCGACGCAACGGTGGACTCTCAGCACATTCCCAGCCTTTGGGTGTTAGGCCGCGCCGGAGTGGAAAACCTCGACGCCGCGACCAGCACTCGCCTCGCTTCCTCGGGTTACACCGCGCCAAGCGCAGCGCCAACCGTTGCCCAAATCCGCACCGAGATGGACACCAACTCCACAAAGCTGGCGAATTTGGATGCCACCGTCTCAAGCAGACTCGCCACATCTGGCTACACAGCGCCAAGCACAGCACCAACCGTTGCCCAAATCCGCACCGAGATGGATTCTAATTCGACAAAGCTGGCGAATCTGGATGCCACGGTGAGCAGCCGCCTAGCCACTTCCGGCTATACCGCCCCAAGCGCAGCGCCAACCGCCGCGCAGAATGCTTCCGCAGTTCGCACAGAACTAGGGACCGAACTGTCACGCATAGACGCAACGACCTCCAGCCGCCTCGCAAGTAGCGCCTATACAGCCGCGCCGACAACCGCGCAAATCGCCACCGCAGTTGAAGGCTCACTTCTTAATGAAGCAGACGGACAAGCCGTCCTCAATGCCATCGTCGGCGCCATCGGTAACACTAACCTCTCGGAAGTGTCCATCGTCGCGGCCGTCCGCGCCGACCTCGAGCGCAACGGCGGAAAGCTCGACAGCATCCCTACCATCGCCGCACCGACCGCAGCCGCCAACGCGACCGCAGTGTGGAGCGCAGCCACGAAAGAAATCACCGGCGGAACGGTAACGACGCTCACTAACTCGCCATCCGTGCCGAGTGCGGCAAGCATCGCCTCGGCCACACGCACCGAACTGGCCGTGGAGCTGGCTCGCGTGGATGTCGCCACCAGCACGCGCCTCGCCACTTCCGGCTACACAGCCCCGACCGCCGCACCAACCGCCGCGCAAAACGCTTCGGCTGTCCGCACCGAACTCACAACCGAGCTAGGCCGCCTCGACGTAGCGACAAGCACACGCCTCGCAGGCAGTTCCTACACCGCGCCAGCGAACTCGGACATCACGGCCATCAAAGCCAAGACCGATTTGTTAAACACGGACCGCCTAGCCAACGTGGCCACCACCGCCATCGTCGGCAACCTCATCGCCCAGGCTAACAGCTAATGGACAAGCAGCTCCTCGAACTAACGAACTACGCCAGCGGTCAATCCGACCGCTGGCTCTTCGTCTGCCTCCTCGTCATCGGCCTCGCCGCCGTCTTCACCCTTTTTCGTTACTTCACGGGCCGCCTCGACGTCCTCCAAACCCGCATGGACAAACAGACCGAGGAGTTTGTGGAGCACTTGAAAACAGCCAACAGCGAAATGCTATCCGTCATCGCATCCGCCCGCAGCGTCATCGAGCGGGTCGAGCGCAAACTTGACACCCGGCCTCAATAGTATGGCCATCCTATTTAAAATCGTCGACTCGTTGTCACAGAACTCAACGTGGAGGGGGCTTATCCTGCTGGCCACAGCGGCAGGCGTCCACATGGAGCCAGAGCTTCAGAACCAAATCGTGGCGACCGGCCTTGGCCTTGTCGGCCTCATCAACGTGATTCGCAAAGGAAAATGAGACCCCGCCGAATCGCGCTGTTGATGGTCCTCCTGTCATTTGTATTCCTCGGCATGGCATTCCTGACCTCCTGCGTCACCGTGCCGATCCCGCCATTCGGCGACCGCGTGGGCGAGCTCGGCAACCTCCAACTCGCCCTCTCGGCAAAATACATTCCTAACACGCCACCCGAATCCCCTGGCGACAACGCCATCGCCTTCGCCTGGTCAAAATACGGCGAGGCAAAACTCTTAAAAGACAAATGAACCTCGACGAACGCAGCGAGCGTAACCTCTCCACCCTGCACCCCGATATCTACGCCCGCGCCGCCTCATTTATCCTCGCCGCCAAAAAGCTCGCCGCACCGCTCAACCTAGACGTCAAGTGCATCTGTGGCCTCCGCACATGGGCCGAGCAGGACGCCCTCTACGCCAAAGGCCGCACCACGCCCGGCCCTAGGGTCACTAACTCCGCCGGAGGGGGCTCCATGCACAACTACTCACTGGCTCTCGATATCGCCGTATTTTCCAAAGACGGCAAGACCTACCACGGCGACCACGCATTCTACCGCGAGCTCGGACCCCTCGGCGAATCGCTCGGCTTCGAGTGGGGAGGCCGTTGGAAATTCAACGACGAACCGCACTACCAATTCCGGCCGAAGTGGGCGACCGGCATGACCGAGCGCGACATGATCGCCACCCTCCGCTCCCGAGTCTCCAAAAAAATCGACGTTCTGGCGTAGGGAAAATAGCTAGCGTAAAGCGAAAGGAAGCAACACATTACCCCCCCCCCCCCACCATGC
>Ga0208975_1000994_pt1 | contig 12752 bp, 16 predicted proteins | sample GreLakmeER78MSRF_FD_187700 | JGI IMG/M metagenome (GOLD analysis project Ga0208975, IMG submission 187700) | Freshwater lentic microbial communities from great Laurentian Lakes, MI, USA - Great Lakes metaG ER78MSRF (SPAdes) | ecosystem: Environmental > Aquatic > Freshwater > Lake | place: Great... | reverse complement strand
CTGACCATTTGACCTCAATGTGTTCGCCAACATCGGCCTTGGATTTATCCCATGTAATGCCAGGTTCATAGTCATAACCTAACCGCTTAGCCACAACCATCTCAGCCAACATTGACTCACCCATTTGTGCCACATACTCAAACCATGAAAGGTTTTTTACGATGCGTGAGCTGTGGTCGGCTGATCTGTCATGGCAATGTGATATGGCTGCGATCATGCATTGCACCTCCTCAATGCGATCTATCATCGGCAATCACCACAAAACCAAATGATGTTTTCAGTGCGGTCATAACCTTTTTGATAGCCAAATTGATCTAATCGCCTCAGCTGTGAGCATTTGTCACATTGCTCAATTTTGTATTCTTCAACCAGCACACCATTGCACAGCAATTTGGCTGTCATGCTCTGTGGATGGATTATTTCAATGTAATCGCTCATTGAAACATCAACCACATCATGATAGTCAAAAGCATTATTTCAAAGATTGCCAGTAATATAATCAATCGTTTTTTCGTCATGATTACACCTGTGGCTTAAATGTGCCATCGCTGGTCAGCACATACCATGCAGGTTTGCATTGCTTTTCTTTGATTTTCTCGCTGCAAAAGTATCCAGCCCAAGCTTTAGGCGCATCGGGTTTGCTTTGATTCCATCGCATTGATCCATGTGCGCACATTGGCACGCCATTGACCGCCCATCCTGTTTCATCAGCTTCTTCGGCTTCTTCTCTGGTCTTATAGCTTGGCACATCGCCAAATTTAGTTGTCCAGTAATCATGGTCAGCAGCTGGTGTTTCAGTCTTAACCAATGTCATGACCTCTTTTGTGGCCTTTTCCGTGCCCCCCATGACCAACGCCATGACCCGCATCAAAGCTGAGGTGCAAGTATCTTCTACCATCCAACGCCTCATTTTCTCGCTAAAAGCTGCAAGATAGCCATGGGCGTAATCAATGCCAGCAGGATCAATCTCTGTCTGATTACGCCAAGCCTTAGCCTGAACCAGCACATAACCTTTTTCGGCGTTAAATTCAACAATGTGCGCTTCCAGCCTGCCTTGCGGATATGTGGCAATCCACCTGTCAGTGCGCTCTTTATTGCCTTCGTATGAGTCCATGAAGGCCATTAGCGCACCGCCTGAGATGATGCGTGGCGCTTTACGGCCTTGCCTCGCTGATAGCCATCTCTGTGGCCTTCTTTATATCCCACCGCATAGCTGCAAATGGCCCATAAAATGCAGGCCACAGCCATAAAGATAAACAATCCAATTTCACCTGATGTCATTTTCTTGCTCCCGTTTCTGGGAGCCGTGTCTCAGCTCCCGAAATAGAGAGTGACAGGCAAAACCGACAAATTCAAGATTCCCGCGTGGATTGTGGCGTGTCGCTACCAGTTTTTGGCTTGCTCTTTAATCCATTTCCAGCCAACACACCACCTAATGAACCGGTCAAGAAAATTGCCAGCGTTTTTAGTAGATCAATGAAAGCGGCATCATTCGGAGCTTGAGCAGATATTGGTTGCGTGACAAAAATTAACGCGTAAGTAATTCCGATTGTAACGATGAGAAATACCATTGCAAGCGTTGTGCCAATAATAAGAATCAGCTGCGCATGGACTTCTTCTGCGCTACGGCGTCGCTCTGGGCGATGGCGATAATGATCCAATGACATCGCTAGTGCAGTTTCCCAATGGGATGCATTGCGGTTTCTGGCATTCGGGCTTTTCCCAGTTCTCAAATTCTTGGCATTCATATCGTGTCCATCCTTGATAACCACAAGCAGTCAGTATTGATAAACCTAAGCAAATCAATACTGCTGCCAGCAGTTTTTGAATCACTTCTTGTTACCAAATGCCACATCATTTGGGTTAGCCCATCGAGCTAGTACCGGAACGAGTCCAGCCACTAACCCCAAAGCTAAATCCTTTGGATTGGTATTGCCTGTCATATAAACGGCCAACGCGCCAGCCACAGAGCTTCTAGCCCATGATGCCAGCATTGCTTTTGCTTGATCCATTATTTTTCTCCTTTTGGTCGGTCGGGCAAATCACCCGAAAACGGGCCATAAGTTGGTCGGCCGTAACCGACAACAAATGACCTTGCTCCCAAAGTTCTTGATTTCACCATGACCTCGCCACCATTGCGCTGATCCCCACCACCGCTGGTGTTGCCTTCAATTGTCACGATTTGTTTCTCCGATGCCCGGATAACTAAACCAATGTGATTGATGGTCACTTTGTCATCAATGATGAAATCGAAAAACACAAAATCACCAATCTTTGGTGTTTCGTGCCATTGCTTGTTTTTTTTAAACGCCTCAGCCCCGGCTTTAGTACTGACCACATTTGGCACTTTCACACCAGCTTGATCTGCGCACCAATTGAGAAATGACCCACACCATGGCAGCTTGTCGGCTTTCATGTGCTTGCCGTACTTTGTCTCGTTGTTTCCAGTCTCAGCTGTGCCAACCTCGGCGAGCGCAACCTCAATCAAACGGGGCAATGTGCCTTGCGGGAATGTCATTTGCCTAGTTTTAATCCATCTGGAATTGGCTGTGAGTAATCCCATCGTGCAATGTAATCAATGCCATCGCCATCATCTTGCAATGAAATAACTCCATTCATTCCAAAATCTGCATCTGTTAATTCTGGATAAACAGCTATAATTTTTTCCCACATTTTATGCCCCCAAATAGGTTACTTGAACTTGTGCCGAAAATGCATTTCCACCAGATATGCCTAAATTGCCGCCCGATGCTTGTTCTCCTTGGATTTCAATGTAATCAGTAGCAACTAGTGATTTAACAACATTTAATGTATTAGCTACTCCACCGCTACTTGCTGCTTGTATTGGTGAATATGCCAAAATTGTGCTGCCATTAAGTCTAATTCTTGCTTCACGATAAGATGTAGAACTTGAGTTCCAATTTAATGTGACCTGAATGAGATACTTTCCGCCATAGTTGGCTGGAATAGTTATTCTCGAATTGTTTGTTACAGTGCTGTGAAATGAGTTTGTGTCAAAATGTTCTAAATCCCATGTGATAACTGTTGTTGTCACATTGCTCAAAGTTTGATCTGCACTCTTATAGAGCGAGCAGCCAACATAAGCGGGCGTTGAGACAGCAGCCCATTTTAAGCCTGTTGCCTCAGCCGAGTCAGCTGTCAAAACTGTTCCATTTGCACCAACAGCTAATCGAGCTGGTGTATCAGCTGCCGTTGCACCAATGAGATCACCTTTTGCATCCATGATTGAATTTTGGATGGCATTTGTGTCATCAGTTGTGACCCATGTAAAATCCATGTCTGCGTTCGTTGTTTTAGATAAAACTTGGCCTGTTGTGCCACCTAATAAATCAGCTAATGATGTAGCAACGGCTTGACCAAAAACTTCGAAGTCTGCCGGTAAATCTGTGACCAAATCCGTGGGGGTCGGCATTTGCCAGCTAAACGGGGTTGTGGGATTACTCATGTGTTACCTCCTAAGCAACGATTCTGGCATTTTGCCATTGTAGAACATTTGAGACTGTATTCCATGCTTCCGCGATATTGACATCTTCCCATTGCTGAGCAATTAAACTGTATGCCAGCGGAGACATAATCAAGCTGATGGACACTCTGTTGTAATTTGTGGTTATTTGCCAACCTTCGACAAATCCCAGATATGTACCTGCTGCCATGTTCAGTGGCAAATCTGATAAGCGGACGGGCATACCCATAAAGACCGAAATCAAAGCATCACGATCTGCATCGCTTATGTTGGGATTGGTCAATTCAAAAGTTGTTTCTTGGAACATAAACTCTGGGAACGCTCTAATAGAAATATAAAAGTCAGCTTGGTTTTCCGCATCAACTTGGTGTTTTACTGTTGTAGTAATAATTTGAGCCAAGGTGCCAAAAGTCGCTATTGAGGCTGCATCACTTGCCGAAACCTCTGAGTTTGAATTTGTGCCGTATTTTAGTGTTATTTCATTTCTGACATCGCCAGCTCTGGATTGCATTGCTATGCCAGAACCTAAAGCATCTTTGGCTGTTAAATCCACATATCCGTAAAGTGTCAAATAATCTACGCGATGATTAGCTGAGGCATATGAGATGCGGCCTTGAGCATCCTCATAGATATAGCCCAATCCCGATGTGGCCAAATCTGACACTAGAGAATAAACATCCACTCGGTCTGATGATCGTGCAGCTAATTCATATTCACCTGGACGATCAATTTCGCCTAGCCCAACATTTTCAGCTGTGGCCCATGTTTCGGTTGGGTCGTATGTCTGCCATTGCACAGCGGCCGGTACTTCGCCCCAATTGTTAAGCAGCAAATCGCCTAAAATTTCATAGATTTGGTCGCCATCAAAATCTTGTGCCAAAACACCATTTGTCAAAGCTTTTTGTAACCTGCTTAAAGCTCCCAATGCCGTAATTTGGATTTCCTGCGTTGTGGCTATATTGCCCGTTTGTGCCACTCTGATTTCTAAATCAACAATTGTGCCGCCAAAAATAGGCACATAAACAGCTGTAGAATCTTGCAGCTCAATAGTTACTGAGTCATTTATTTGAATATCAACTTGAGTTTGTTCAAGGTTTATCAAAGTCAAATTGACATAACCAGCCTGCGCTTGTTCATAGATGTTTGTGCGACCGCTAACAATTTTTAAGTTGGCTAAGGCGTAGTTTGTATAAATTGTGCCATCTATGGTTACGCGCCAAATTGGATTCCAGATTGTCATACGCCAACCAATGCGGTTGCGCCGCCTGTGCCTCTGAAGAATGCATCATTGACTGTATTAACAATTGTGCGTGCTGTGCCTTCTTTATCCACTGCGCCCGAAACATTGATGGTAATGCTTGGCGTTGCTGCTGCTGCTGCTGCTGCTGCGACTCTGGCTGTATTAGCCGCCTCATTTCGAGCCAGAGCTTCTGCCGCTAATCTTGCTGCGTTTTGTGAATCCGTGATGCCACCAGCTCCTGCAAATCGTGCCGCATTTTGCGAGTCCGTAGCTGCACCACCGGCTGCAATTGCAATGCGAGCAATTGCAGCATCTCTGTCCGCTCCGGCTGGTGCAAATCTTGCAATTGACTCATCGGTTGGGCCTTGACGGGTGCCAGTAGTACCACCAAAACCGCTAATTGCTCCCGGCGCACCGCCTACTGCAAAACCATCCGTACCAAAATCAACATCACCATCTGATCTATTTGCCAAAGCATTTGCTCCTGATAGAACGGCAGCCGCTAAAGCAACTGCGCCTAAACCAAGCAAAGGATTAAGTGCAAATGCCGTTGCCACACCAGTCACGATTGCCGATGCTTTAAGAGCGTTATAAGCAGTCATAAGCAACTTGATTGCCGAGACTGTGGCAGCAACACCAGCTGCTATCTTTGAGACAACAAAGACTGTGCCAATGACACCCGCCAAAATAATAAGTTCGTCTTTAAAATCAATGACTATCTTAATCAAGCCTCGAATGTCTTTGCCAAAGTTTTGTGCTGAAATTTGCGTATCTGATAAACCTTCGGTCAAGCCATCTTTGCCCGTTAATCCATCTACAAAACTTTGGACAACCGGCACAACCTCTTGCAGAATAAAAGTGGTCAATTCTTGTATGACTGGTAACAAGGCAGCGCCGATTTGTTCCTGAACTTCATCGGTAGCAATTTTTATGCGAGCAAAAGCTTTTTCTGCACTTTGAGCTTCATTATCTGCAAAACCGCCAAAAGTTTTTGTAAGTGTTGCAAAGACTAAATCAAAATCTTTGGATTTTAAAATAGATGCATCTATACCCAAACCCAATCGTCCAAGAGCATTAAGGTTGCCGTCGTAGGCTTTTCCTAATGCATTAGCAACAGCTTCTAATGGTTTGCCAGTAGCCGATGATATATCTAGCGCCAAATTTAACAATCTTTGGGCATCTTCAACATCTTTTGTTGATCTAGTCAATCTTGCAAATGCTGGCCGCAATTCATCGTCAGTAATACCAATTGCAAGTGATGTTGTTGAGATATATTGCTCAACACCCGCAATTTGCGCTGCCGTTGCATTAGTCGTGTTCTCAATTGTTAAAGCTAAAAGGCGTTGAGCCTTTTCATCAGCGGCTGCATTTTCAATGGATTGTTTAGCAAATGCACCAATTGCAGCTCCAGCAGCAGCAAATGCTAAAGCTGCTTTTTTGCCAAAATCTGTAAATTTGTCTCCAATAGATTCGGTGTCATTACTTGCAGCCTTAATGTTTTTGCTAAATTCAGCGACATCTGCCAATAAGGAGAGTTTAAGCGTTCTTGATCCTTGAGCCGCCATTTACCAAACCTTCACAATCTTAGAAAATGCCTCTTGCCATTGAGCAATTATTTGAGGCTGTTCTGCTTTAAGCGTTGGATAAATAAACCAGCCTCTTGAGCCGCGACCTTCTCGTCCAGACCAAATTGGGAACTGCTTGTATTTGTTTGATCCAAATTCGTAGCCACCCCAGAGCTGCTGAGTTGTGCCACCGCCTGAAAATTTTTGTGATGCAAAACCAAATGACATTTCGCCAACTTTAGATGATTTGCTTACCCGTGATCCTTCGGCAATACGGCTGGAAGCTTTATCGCGGCCTTGAGATTTGGAGATAATTTTGGATTGAAGATAAGTGGCAAGACCATTAGACACAGATTTGGCTTTTGTGGCAGCTTCTTCATCCATGCCTTTAAAAGCGTAAATGATTGATCGTAATTCAGCTTTGTTAAAAGCAACCGCATCCTCAGCCATTTCGCCTCTCCATAATCTCAATTGCCGTTAGTAAATCCTCAGCTGTTTTAAATTCGCTGACAGGTTGGCCACTTGCTATGGCTACCTCCCAAAGAATCCTATTTATGCTTCCGGACTTATAGCTTTTGGGTTTGCATCACCGACAATGATGTCAGCAACAGTCTCGCACCAAATCTCAAATGGCTTAGCTGGCTTGCCCGCCATTTCTCTTTTCATTGCGTGGTATGCAAGAAACAACAGATCAGACACGCCCATTTTGTCTTGGGCTTGTCCAATCGTGTTGCCAGTCTTGTTTTCCCATTTTGCCCATTCTGCTGGATGTGCAATGTATGTTTCAGCATTGCCATCCGTGTATTCGATTGTGATTGGTAGTTTCATGCTCCCGTTTCCTTTTCTTAGCTAAATGTTGCTACTGGTGTGGTTACACATGTGAATGCAAGCGAAACAGTCTGTGCATCTGGTGCAGTTCCACCAGCTGATGGCAAAATTGGCTGCACATCAAATGCAAATGATGCGCCTGTGTCTGCCACAAGCACAACCGCTAATCCAGTCTGTGGTGCGCTTGTTGCAGCGGTCCAAAGTGCTTCGCATAGTGATGATGCCGCTCCCCAATCTGCAAGCATTTCGACAGCAAATGATCCTTGGGTATCTGTTGTGTAATAAGCCTTGCCATCGAGTGTTTGATAGGTGTTGATTGTTGAATCAACAGTTAGTGTTGCTGAGGTGGCTTGTGCATCGTATGTATCACTATCAATTGTGAAAGTGATGTCTCTGCCAGTTATGATAGTGGTCATCTGATTTCTCCTTAGTCGTTGTAATAGGTGCTGACTTGTAAATCGGCTGTGAGGTATTTGCCCGCACCGACTTCCAATGGTTGTGGTTGATTGACATTGCCGACTTCATAACCTGATGGCATTGTGCTGATAATGTCAATCATTAGTTGTTCAAGATTGTCCAAGGCTGCTGCATTGTTGAGATAAGCAACAACACCTGTGACAGTTAAATTGACTTTGACTTTTGTGGTTGATCCATTAATTAAAACACTTTCTAGATATGGTGCATCCGGAATTAAACAGATGCTTGGAGATGTCATTGCCTCTGGAATGCCGTTATACACATTGGCTGCAATTGTTGAGAGTGCAGTCTGCAATGGTGTGCGGATAGCTGATTCGATAGTCATTGACACATACTTTCGACATCCAAAAACGGGCCTAATAAACCAATTACTCTGTTGCTGAGACTTCGGCCTAAAACGAATGGTGATGGCTGAAAATTGTCTGCCATAATTTGATTGCCGGGAGCTGTAATGCTTTGAAAAATTTCAACCGAAACAACCAAAATTGCGTTCTCAATCGGCGGTGTGCTTGCGTAAAGCTGTGCAGCTGATGATCCGCTTAATGTAGCCAATGCGCTTGGGATAAATGGCAATGGATAAGTCCGGTCGGCTGCTGCTGTTGCCGCTGTAAATGTAAATGGCTCAATCCGATCATCGGTGACTGTGTAAGTGCCATTGTAGGTTCCGGCCCCGGTAACAATGACAGATTGCCCCGGCACAAAATAATTCGGCCGGATAGTTGTGAAATAAATGACGGCATTATCCACATTGGCAAAAGTCACCGATGATTGGTATTGCGTAAGTAAAGGCAAAATCGTTTGCTCAGCTGAATCAATGAATGAATCAAGCTGTGCGTCAGAATATAAAGAAACCGAGACACCAAGAATTGACCTCAGCTGTGCGGCTGTGACTATTGCTGGCATCTCGGTTCCTTTCGTGTCAGTAGCGTTCGGGAGCGACCGCTACCGATAGTGATTTGTTAGTCGGCTCAGGTCTGGTTCCAGCATGCGCCAAATGGAATCTTTGGAGCAATTGCTGCATAGCCGTAGTAAAGAATGTCAATGGTTCCATCGCTCTGGATTGCTGTGCGCAATGTAAAGCGTGGTGACTCATACCATGTCCAAGCATCTGGATTGACAACGACCATTGAGAAATCTCCGGTTGATGTTGTTGGGCCAGCGTTGCCAATGGATCGTGAAACAAAGAGGTTCAGACCCGGTGAAACTACACCGCGCAATGAATCGCCTCTCACATTTCCGGCTTGATTGCTAGGTTGCGCCGCATTGTATAGCGGTGTGCCATTGTCGTTGTAGCCCATGATGTTTGTCCATTGTCCAGGAGAAACAACGATGTTGCGTGCAAAGCCAAGTGATGATCCATAAACGGCACCAGCAGCTTGTGATGTGTAAGCCAAGAAACCTGTGGCTGAGTTTGCATTGACACCGGTTTGCTGACCTGCACCAGCAATTGTGCCAACGGCAAATTCATCAGTTACTTTTGCATAAGCAAATTCAAGATTTTGCAAAAGAGCTGTTAGATATTCTGGACGGCTGCGATCAATGAGCTCAACAGTAGATATGGCTCTACCTTTAAAGCTTTGAACAGGTACGCTCAAGAATGTTGCTGATAGTGATGATTCTGTGACAGCTGCATTTTCTGCAATGTTGGCAACAGTTGGAACAGCTGTGACCTTTGGAATTTCAAAAGTCATGCCTTCGCCAACAAGTGTTTCACGGCTAAGCGCATCAATCATTCCGCGATCCGCGTTGGCCAATGCGTTGATTACCTGCGTGCTTTGCGGTGTTGGCACCATTCCGGGTGCTGTGCTTGTTGTGTTATCTGCTGCCTTGACATATTGGCGTGAATCCTCATCATGAAGAATTGTTGCCTTTAAATAGTGTTCAAGGTATGTAACCTTTGACACAATTGGTGATCGTGGAGCTGTGTAATAGGCAGGTCGTGATGCCTGTACAGCCTCAGCTGGAGCCTCTACCGGTTCAGCGGCAGGAGCGGTGTTTTCGGTAGTGTTATCCACTTTGTCTCCTTCATTTGGGTTTGTTGTCTCTGTAACTGTTTCAGTTTCAGAATCTTCTGATGCTGCTACCTCTGAAACGCGTGCAGATCGCACGGCTGGTTCGGTAACAAGTGCCACGCCTTTAAGCTGACCATTCAAAACTTTCATTGTGCCATCCTTTTGCATTTCATAATTATCAACGGCTAGTTCAATGCTGAAACCATCGCGCAATCCATCCATGGCCTCGACCAATGCATCCGTTCCAGCTGTTGTGTTGGCAATTTTAAAAGTAGCTGTCATTTCTTTATCATTAACGCTCATGGCAATGCTTTTGCCAATTCTGCGTGTGTTGTCATGCTCAAGGTTTAAAAAAACATCTTGAGGCACAATCGATCCGCGAGCAAAAGTGACTTTGCCTGTGCTGGCATTTGCTTGCTCGTTGAATGCAACTATGCGACCGGTGATTGTTCTTGAATCAGAATCAGCTGCCGTGATTTCCATTGGTGTTGTTAGCTTCATGAGATCATATCCTCCATTTGTCTAATTTCATCGGTAGTGATTGCTCCGATGTCAAATAAAATCTTGTAAATCTCTGCGCGCTCTTTCTCTGAGCCGCGTAGGTATGCCTTCAAATCAAATTCAACGCGTTGTGTTGATGGCGTGAAATCTGGCATTGATAAACGGCTAGAAATCGAGTTCATCAATGGGAGCAGCGAGAAATCTAACAAGGTTTGACGCGCCGTGCTGGCGTTTGCATAGGTCATGGATGATCCAGTCGGCGCATCAATAAAGTAAGCCGGAATGCCAACGGCTCTGGCTAATTCTGTTGCAATGATTTCGCGTGCAGCATTGAGGCCAATTTGCTCTGGTGTAAAGCCAACAGTTTCCATTGTGATGTCAGCATTGAGAAAAGCCGTTCCGCGGTTTCTACGCGCTGCCCCCCAAGCATCAAGCAATTTTGCAATTCTATCAGCTGGTAATGCTGTGCCATTAGATTTTAAAACCATTGATGGCACCGGTTCGCGTGCATACATTGCGGCAGCTCTTTCAAGCTCTGCACCTGCGCGAATTGTGCGACCAGCTCTATTCAATAAACCTTCATCATTGCCGTAAAACACAACAAGCGATCCAAGGCCTGTGTATGGCACCTGCATCCCATCAACTGTGTAATACTCAATTTGTGTGCCTTTGTCGTTTAAGAAAACACCAACACGATTAGGAGCAACGCGCCACATCTCGCGCACTCTGCCGGTGTCGGCAAATTCCGACATTATTTGAAAATAAGAGAATCCTGTAAAAAGTAAATCCTCGGCTGCCCAACACCATGATGCAGCTCCCGGCACGCGTTTATCTGGATCATTAATTACAACGGGTTGATCAATAACCTGCCCGGTTGTTTTGTCTCGCGTAATCATCGGGATGGTGGCAATTGAATTGCAAATCATATTTCGTGCGCGTGCAATTGCTGGCACACTCATTGCTTCTTCACGGCTTGCAAGATAATCCGCGCCACCAAATGGATAAAACGCATCTAGCGTTGGAGCTGGCCCAATCTGTGCAGCGATATCAGCACCGCGCATAGGCGCGACAGCTTCAATGGTGCGTTTGCGGTCAAATAATCCCATGGGCGCATTTTCTCAAAATGTCAAGCATCAACCCACTAAAATATCTATATCCGTTTCCGGGCGTGTCGCAAAGTGTGTGCATAGCGCGGCTGCTACGGCAGCACAGACCGCCGATTGGCTGGCACGCCTTCCAATGACCCAACCGCCATCACCACGCCGCAATTGCACAGCTGAAAGCATTTGTTCTGTAAGCGAACTTTGATTTCGGTGTTTAAGTCTGCCGCTGTTAATTGCGCCCAAAAGCTCATCGCAAGCTTGCGGGTAATCGCTATCCATGTCATGAATCGGAATGCCTGCTGGCTGCATTCTGGCGGCAACGGCTCCAGATGTGCGGCGGCTGTAAAGCAAATACTCAATGGGATATTTTCGGCAATAACTAGCTGCATCGTTGGCAATTGCCCGATCATCTAGCTGAATAGTGTTTTCCCAAGTGTGCAGCAGCTTTACCACAAAACTCTCTGATCCAAGCTTTTGAGCCGCGACCAATGCGCAATGTTTTCTGTCCGGTGAAATGTCAATAGCCATCCATGTCAATTTATCCTCATCAAGGTCAATTGTTTCATCTCCACAGGCTTGCCATTCTTTGGCACCAATAACGCTGGAGATTGTCTGAACCCAACGATTTAAAACCTCGGTTTGCACAACATCGGGAGGATCATTGAAAACGGCTCGGATATTGTCGGGATGGATTGTTATGTTGAGGCCGGGATTGGCGAAAGCTGCATTTTCTAATGAAATCTCATCAGTCGGTGCTGACCATTCAAAATAACCCACATCATCGGATGCACCACTAGCTGCGGCCAATCCGCGCTCGCGTAATTGGTTGAGCACAATGCTGTGACTATCACCAGCCGTTGAAAAGCAATTGACCTGTGGGTTTTTGGCAGCCATCAATGTGTATCGCATTGCCGCAAATGTTTCCATGTCGTGCAGCTCTCGGATTTCATCCATGTGGATGCTTTCCGGTTTTGATAAACCTCTAGCTGCTGATCCACCAGCTTTGATGATAAAACGCGATCCTTCTAGCGTTTCAATTTCCTCGGCTCCATGTTGCCACCTAATCCGCTTGACCCGTTTAGCTAGATCATCATGACTTTCTACAATCTGCACAATTGCTCGAAATTGCTCAAGCGATGTCACCAATCGGTGAGCTGTGGAGACCTGCAAGCTCTCTTGCCAATGAAATAAACCCATCAAGATTCTGGCCATCATGTAAGTGCTTTTGCCATTTTGGCGTGCGACTGTGGCCACCGAGATTGGGTGATGATAGCGACCATCCGGCTTTACCTTGAGAGAATGCTCGGCCAGAAACTTTTGCCATGGCATAAAGCCGCCTTCAATGATCTGGTCAGCGAAATCAATCAATTCAAAGCCGCGCGATGGCAAATCATTGAGCGGTGAGTGGATTCGTGGAGCTGTTACCGGCAAAAAAACCGATTCCAGCCTATCTGAGCCTAGTTCAGCCGTAAGGCCACCAACTATGACCTGTTCATCCTTAATCATGACTTATCGACTCGTTTTGGGGTATAAACACACCAT
>Ga0208975_1000993_pt1 | contig 12768 bp, 14 predicted proteins | sample GreLakmeER78MSRF_FD_187700 | JGI IMG/M metagenome (GOLD analysis project Ga0208975, IMG submission 187700) | Freshwater lentic microbial communities from great Laurentian Lakes, MI, USA - Great Lakes metaG ER78MSRF (SPAdes) | ecosystem: Environmental > Aquatic > Freshwater > Lake | place: Great... | reverse complement strand
TATTAAAGTGATAAAAATACTATCATGTTTTCCAATAAAAATTGCGCGAATTGCGGGGTAAAAAAATCTCAATCAGGGTTAAAGTATATGTATTGTTGGACGTGCAATGATCATAAAAAGAATACTCATAACTTTGTTAAATGTAGAAGAATTAAACTTGATGGTCAGGAGTGTAATGTTTTAATTAGTCCTCATCGTAAAAGTTGTTATTTTCATAGAAGTGTCTTAGACACACCTAATTTAATTAAACCTGTAGAAAACGATAATCATACTGACTCTCAGGATGATATCGTTTTATAATCAAATATTATTTTATTTACTAATAAATAAAATGGATCTAAACATTCTGAAACGTCGCCTTCAATTTCCTAATGCAACCCCTCTTGAAAGTGAAGAGATACCTAAAATAGTAAGAGAAACAGAACATATTATAGAGACTCAACAATACCATCGCAATCCTCCTCCACCTAATTCTAAAATTTTTACCCCTCCAGATGATTTTAAATTTAATCTATCAGAAGGACCTATCACATTTGTTTCTAAACTAGGTTTATGTAATCCTGTTTATGATTTTAGATTGACCACAAGAAAGGGGAAAGCTTCACATAAAAATTTTCAAAATTTATTAATGGATATTTTATAATTTTTTTATCTTATATATATTTTAATAATGCCAAGAAAAACAAAACTATCCACAAAACAAAGAAAAGCTTTATCTTTGCTTAAAAAAGATATTGCTCCTGTTCTTAGAAAAGATTTAAAGGAATTAGGAGCATCTAAACTTGAAAAAAGAGCTAATCTATACATTGCTAATGAATATAGAAGAGATATTGCCAATGATATTCGTTTTAAAAAATCACCAGGTAGACAGGTCAAACGTTTGAAAAAAATTCGTTATACTAAACCTATTCAAGAAGGTAGAGGTCGACCCGCTAGAACTGTATCTTCACCTTCAGTACCTTCTAGAGCACCTCAAAGTCGTAAATTAGGTCCAGGTTTTGAGACAAGGGTAGCTAAGAATGGTGTAATTTATTATTATATTGACGGTAAACGAGTTAGCGAAGAGGTATACAGAACATTAGCTCAAGGAGCAGAAATACCCATTACCGAAGAGCCAGAACAATTAGGAGGAATAGGAGTACTATAATTTTAAAATTTTTATTATCTAAACTAATAATAAAATGTTTGGAAATTTCTTGAAAAGAGCAGTTTCTACCGCTGCCGGAGGATTAGTAGCCGGTGGTTTAACAGCTATTGGTCAACCACATCTAGCTCCTGTTTTTTCTCCTATTGCTGCAAATCTAGCAGGAAATTTAGCTTCCAAAGGTATATCTATTTTAGCTAATCATAAATTTAGTTTCGGTAATAAAAAATACTCTCCACGTGATATTATGCGTAAAGCAAATAAAACAGTACAAAAAGTAGAACAAATTACAGGGAATGACCTGATGTCTAGTAAATTGAAGCAATTATCATTAGAACCAGAACCAGAACCAGAGAATATCGTAGTAGATAAAAGTTGGATGGACGATCCTTCATTCGTAAAAGAAGTATATTATGTTGAACCTGATATTGATCCTAATTCTGAAGATTTTCGAAGAATATTAAATGGTTTATATACTAATGCTATTGGTGAGGGTTTTATAAAATCATATGAGGATGCTTACAATCAAATGGAAAATAAAGAGAACGCTAAATCTTATTGGGATGCAGCACAACTTTATAAAAAATTAGGTTATAATAAATTTATAGCTTTGTATGGAATTGAAAATACTGATTAAAATATTTCCTAAAAAGGAAATATTTAAAAAGTAAATACACAAGAGACAGCACATTGTACAGAACTAGGACCGCTACCTGAAGCATCTGTATACCCCCATGCAACTAAATCACCTGCATTTACACTCACACTATTAGATGTATCGGATGTTGTTGTATTGCCTGATGATAGTGTAGCGGTTAAAGCTGTTGACGAACCATTTTTATATAATGTAAAAGTTCTATTAGCCGCAAACGTACCATCTGTTTTTACATATAGTTTACTTATTGTTCCTGCAGCAGGTAAAACCATTTGCACATCTGCTATCGTAGAATCATCAGAATCTAACCATCCTTGCATAATAAAATATCTTACTGAAGTACTAATAACACCACCATTTAAAAGACTCATAAAAATACTTCTATCTGTAGACGCAGACGCGGTATTTGTAACTGTAAAACTCGGATACGTACCAGTGATAGATATTCCACTCCCAGCAGTTAATACTACTGTTTGATCCGGTGCTGTATTTGTAACTGTAAAATTAGGATATGTACCTGATGTACTTATTCCGCTTCCAGCTGTAAGAGCTACTGTTTGATCTGGAGCAGTATTCGTAAAAGTGACACTTCCTGTACTTCCAGAAACCGATATTCCTGTCCCTGCTATGGCAGATGTTACAGCTGTTCCACTCCCCGCAGATGTAAGTCTACCTTGCGCATCAACTGTAATACTAGAAAGAGTATAACTTCCAGCACTTACAGCAGTATCTGCTAAAGAAATCGTTCCTGTAGTTGTAATAGGACCTCCATTCAATCCGGTTCCTGTTGCTACTGAAGTAACTGTACCATTACCTTTACTATTAAATGTATTCCAATCTGTTGTTGTTAAATATCCGCTACTAGCACCACTAGCAGCGCTTATGCTTAAACCTACTGTAGGACCTGTAGGATTACTAATAGCTATTACACCGCTACTAGTTATTTGATTTACCCCTGTTCCACCTGTAACCACGTTCTCTATTAGAGTGGTGTTAAAAAAAAAACTCTGAATAGAGAATGGATTCTGCGTAGAAGAAGATGAATTATTTATTCCTAATCTACAATATTTGAACGTTATATTTTTAATAAAAGAATAAGCTTGTCCTGAGGAAGGCATAGACAACGAATCAAGGACATGAAAACTTACTCCATCGAAAGATACTTGTAATTCTACAGAAGCCCCTGCATGACTACTATAAGCAGTAAATCCTATCTGAGTAAAACCTTCACAATTCACTACCGAGGTAATTCTTGCTGAAATAGCATCACTAAAACTCCATTCAGGGATTAGTATAGACATGTTTATTAAAACTAAAGTATAAAAATATTTTATTTTACAAATTTTTATACCTTAGATTTTCAATTTTTTGAGTTTTTTTTATCTTAGAAGAATTGTAAAAATGGAAGAGCAACTAAATGGTTTGCAAACCCAAGCTAATATCAATCTTGAATCCCCTGCGGTTTCAAATGCAATGCTAACAAATGTAGCCGAGGTTCTTTCTCGCTCTCGTTTGTCCCTTAATCATCCTTCCAAAGTAAATTTTGGAGAGGATATGTTTTCTAGTACATCAAATTCAGAACTAGATACAGCAATGCGATCTAGGTTTACCGGTCGTATGAAGATTTCTCCTACCTCTATGCAATTTGGTGGTCTTTCTACTTTTTTGATCGATCCTGGAGCATGGTTTGGTAAAATTTATATCTACGCGCAGATCCCAGCTCAACCTAGATATGCTGTTTTACCTAGTGGTTGGTTATACAGTTTAATTGACTATGTGCAGTTCAGTTGTGCAGGTTCATCTTCTATCTCAAATCTTAGGATTAGTGGAAGAAGTATGTTTGATTTATTGATGTGCGCATGTGAAACAGCAGAGAAGAGGAATGACCTTCTTGCACTTGCTGGAGATTTTAAAGAATATCCACTTGCCGCAGGAACTGATCCACTTGATGCTGCAATTCCATTGCATTATCTTTTTGCTTCTGTTAACGGTAAATCATCACTCGGATTTGATACTGGTGTTCTTAGATCGCAAATCATCTTTAGCATTCAATGGAAAAACCCTGATCAAGTATTTTGGCATCTTTCTGGTGCTTCTTCTGCTCTTAACTATGGTACTGCTTTTTCACAACTTTATATGCGAGTACATAACCAAGTTATTTTAGAAAACGATCTTATCGCAAAAGCTTGTTTATCAGATCCAACCTACCTGTATTCTGTTCCGTTTAAATATGTCCAGACCTTTTCGACATCGTATACACTTAATGCTAGTACAGACACAATGCAATTTAATCTTAGCTCTTTCCCCCGAGGGATGCTACAATGTATTATTGTTTCTATGGTCCCACAACAATTTTTAGGTAATTCTGCTCAAACAAACACTGGTCTTGCCCCTAATGCTTCTTATCCTATTTCACAACTTAGATTATTGTATCTTGGACAGGCTATTTATCAAGTGGACACAGAGCGTGAACATGAACTTGCTCAACATATGATGGATGATGATGGTAATTCCAAATATAGATTCCAAATTTATAACTCTAATGCCACTAACTTGCTTAATCTTACCAACTATATCAACATTATCCCTTTTGTAAATAGAATTGATGATGTTCTTAGAAAACAAAAACAACAAGTATCGCCGAGTTACGGTGGTTCTCAAATTCAGGTACAAATTGTACCTTCACAATTAGGTATTCCTACTATTGATAATACTGGGGCTCTCGCATATTATACTTGTTCTTATCCTCAAACATTTAATATTAATTTTACTTATGTATTCAACGCGCTTTTGGAGACGAGCAACGGTGTGATGTCTTTGCAACTTGATTAATAAAATATTCTATTCAGAATATTTTTAAAAAATTAATATTAAATTATATTTCTATATTAGTAAAATGAGCGATCGTTGGATTCAAGAAGTTAAACGCACTCAAAAAGAGTACAAAGCCAAAGGTATTAACCTAACCTATCAACAGGCTATGTTATTAGCTAAAGATTCTTATCAACAAATTAAAGCTAATCCTACACAACCACCTCCTCCTATTAAAATTGAACCTGAAAAGATACCTCCTTTTAAGAGTAGAGCAAAGGTAAGTCCTTCTCTGCCTAACCCTCATCGCCCTCAAGTAGCTCCTCATCCTTATGATTATGGTTATGAATATTCTCCAGATCCTAGACCTCCACCTCCTACAAGAGGAAGAGCTAAAGGAGATTATCAACCTACTGGGAGACCTGTAGGAAGACCGAGAGGTCTTCCGCCTAGAGAAGAGTACGAGGAGGATTATTATCCTCCACCTAGAAGGAATGTACACCCCCAAGAATATTATCCTCCACCTCGTTACAGGAGGGAAGAAGGGTACGAATATGAGGATTAAAAATAATACAACTCAAAAAATGTTACCTAAATTATATTTTATATATTATAAAATATTACCATATATGGATAAATCCGCCCTTACAGTAAAGTTCAAATCCCCAAAGACATATTTTGAGGCTATCTTCAAGTATAAATTAGATAACCACCTGGGAAGATGGTATACTAAGAGTATGAAGTTTTATAACCTGAAAAGACTAAAAGGAGTACCTTATTCTTTTATAGAGTGTTTTATTCGTTTTCTTATCCAAAATAAAGTTATAACCCCAAACCTCCTAGAATATAGCTATATAGTTTATTTGAAAACCTTTATTGTAGGTGAAATATCTAACTGTTGGAGGTTTTACAATGACAGCACAAAATCCGCAGCTATGAATACTCATTTTATGGAGTTTGTTTTAAGATATCAACAAGGAGATCTCTTTGAGACGGGAGTGAATATTGAAGGAGACATTCCTTCAGATGATTCATCACCTCCAAAAGGGGTTAATTTAGTAGATCCTGTAGATGTATCTGTATTCCCTAGAGATGGCATCTTTAAACCAGATTTTACAGGTAAAAGCTACTTGTTGTTAGGTAGTAGTTTTTCAGGAAAGACAACATTTATTGTTGAAAATCTTAAGAAATTATTTCCTTTAGATTATGATCTGATATGTTTGTTCACAGAGACAAAAAACAGTGAACCATTGAAAGAGTTACCAGAGGATCTACCTATCAAAATATTTGAAGGATGGCAACCACAAATCCCCCAATTCTTAAAAGAGATAAATGATCAATGTGACAATAAATTTAAATTTTTATGTATTTTAGATGATATAGTTGACGCTAAGCTTTCAAAGACCTTAAATAAGTTAATTCTAACATTCCGTAACAGTAATATCTCTACAGTTATATCTATACAATATCCTAAACTTATTTCAAAAGCAAGTAGAAGTTCTTTTCATGAGGTTGTAGTATTAGGTAGTAGATCTGTTGAATGGTGGAAAGCTGTTTGTGATACTTTAGACATAAAAGAATGGTGGAAAGATAGAATGTTAGCTACATCATCAGAACATCATGAAGTAGGAACGAAACCTTCTGCAGATGAAATATTTAAGAGTTTGAAAAAAGCAACAAAATCTCCAAAAAATTTTATTTATATTAATCAAAGAGAAGGTAAAGAACCGACATTAGTATGAAGGTATACATACCCCCAATAAATAAATTACACTATTGTGCTAACACTCGAGCGCAAAAGTTATATTCTAGCTATCTAGAAAACGCAGATGATATAGATATAGATTTTGTCCGTGAACAGATCCTTGATAAGTTACCTACATACACATTTGTAGATGTAGCGCAGATATATTCCTTGTTAAGAGATGGCTATTATAATGCTAGATGTGGTAATGATATAAATTTATTTGGAAAGCACTATATATACAACACTACTAAAAATATGATTAAGAATGTAGATGATGAAAAAATTTTAAAAGTGTTGGCATATATAAATAATGAGTATATGAACGATAGGGATAAAAGAATTGTTTACTAAAAAATATTTTCTTTAGAAAATATTTAATAAAGCTCTGCCTTAAATAAGAAAAAGCATCCGTATTGAAAATTATTAAGAACGACGTTTAAAACCTCACCTAGATTATGCCCCCATTCATCTTGCACAACAATATCTACAAACCTAATTGTATTACCTGAACAGTTTATTACAATAGGATGATCTATGTTAAATGTTTTTGTTGTACCAGGATATTGAGATGTCTGGAATTGTTCCTCGTTAAAAAATTCAGCAGGAGTAACAACACCGCAACAATCTTCATAAGAATAACGACTATCTATGAAACTCAACCTAGAATTATTTGTTAGACGAGCGCTTCGAATATAGTAATATCTAGAGTACATCATCTCTAGAGAAACAGAAGTGATAGTATAAGAGTTACCTAAATTCGCTGTTAGATTGGTACCAAAATTAACTACATGTATTCCTTGTTCGAGAAACGAACCAGATGTTAAAGTAAAACCACTTGGAGTAGTAGCTGTATCTTGAATTGTTATATTTCTCGATGAATTATTATAAGAAACGTTCATAGACCCGAAAGTAGCGATAGCTCTATTAAATTGAAAGTTTAACTCATTGCATAGAGTCTGAGGATTATAAAAACCATTCGTAATAACTATTTGGTAGGCGTTAGCTCCATAAGTAAAATTTAATACATTGTTAAATGTATTTATAGTAGGTAAAAGAGGTAGTACACATTTTGTAAGGTAGATCTGCTTTAATGCTATCTCTTGTTTGATATCTACAACAAAGTCAAAGTTATTTCTGCTGTAATCTAAAGCATCTTCATTATCAATAGCGATATAAGTAGAAGAAGGTTGGATAGCTTGAATTTGTTGAGGAAATAATTTTCCGGACCTTTGAACAGGGTCATCTACGTCGCTAACAAGTTTAACGTAGGTATAAGGTTTATGCTCAAAGGTAGTATAATTCATCTTTTTGTAATAAAATAAATATAATATTTTTACAGTAAAAAAGATCTTGTTTCAATAGTAAATATGACAGACATTCCCGCTTTCGAGATACATACAGGGTTAGATATCCTTGGAAAAATATCTGTAGTGAGTGATTTTGTTAATGTTAGTAACTTCAAGAAAATTAAGTTTTGTTACTATAGTGATATACCTATAAACCTTTGTGTAGTATTTAGCTATAATGGTGTAGATGATGGACCTATATATAGTAACGACTATGTTGCTAGAAATTGTTGGAAGAACTTTGAGATTGATGTTTGTATGAATTTTGTTAAGATGATCATTACTAAAATGAATAACAAAGATGTTAATCAAGTATTACACATCACATCTAGAGGGTATAGTGTTAGAGGTAATAAAATAGCCGCAGCTGTTAGCAAAATAGAAGGTAAAGAGGAGGTTGTTAGTAGTAACTCAAGTACACCACCTAAGCGTAGTTTTGTAGATAAGATTAAAGGAAGTCCTTCGAATTATACAAGTAAGAGTGGGAGTGTAGAGATGCCGTCGTTGTGTTTACCTAATCAACTCTTCGTTGGAGGTAAAAATAAAGTAAATGTTATACCTCCTCCTGATAAAGATGGGCAAACATTAATGTTCAAGGATGGGTGTATAAAATGGGTTTAAATTTTTTCTCTAAAAATAATATATAATTTATATTAAAATGGAAACTATTGATATTAAAGATTTTGATAAAAATATTTTAGATGGATATTTTCCATTCTGGTTTAGGGTTAAAATTTATTGTGGAGAGAAACATGAAAATTATAATTTTGCATGTTCAATCTTTATAAATCTCACCCATATAAAAATTTTATGGAAATGTGATGATCCATCATCAAAAAGATTGTCAGAGGAACTAATAAATTATTTTAAAGAAAATAGAAAAAGATGTGAGGATTCTGTGATGGATTATGAAGAATTTGAGAATGATCTAAAAAATATGCGAGAGTCTTCTAATTTTTATGATCTTTTTGAAAAATATATCCAAGATAGACATTTATTTACTTTTGATTGAATAAAAATATTTCTACTTTAGGAAATATTTATTTAGTACCTTCTTCGTATTGTTTTTTAGAGATACGTTTGCCAGAATGAAAATAATAGGATTTATTGTTCTTACCTGTAGTTTCATAAAATCCTAAACGAATAGGAGGTCTCTCCATCAACGCTCTTTTAGTATTTCTTTTAGTACTGATTCTTTTAGATACCTCAACACGTTTAGGTTTAGTAGGAGAATCTGATAATCCTGCTAATATATCATCGATATCTGCTTCCAATTTATCATAATATTTTTTCCTAGCTTCTGCTCTATTTGGTTTAGGAGGTGGAGGTTTATTTCTAGTTTTAGGAATCACAATAATTTCTACATTCTTAGGTTTATTTTTAGAACCTTTTGGTCTTCCTCTTCGTTTGTTGACCATTTTTACATATTAAATTATATATTATTTTTTTGATTTTTTGTTTAATTTTATTCTAAGCAAATTGTTCTCGTAAAATCTTCTAGAGTCTTAAATTTGAAGTCTCTAGATACTTCAAACCTTGGTATTTTACCTCCACATGTTAGATCAAATTCTATTTTTTTACCTTTAGCTATGTCTTCTAACATTTCGAATGAATCATTGTAGTTTAGCTTTTTTACCATATGATTTATAGTAGATTCTGGTATTCCTTTAATTTTGGTGCAGATAGATGTTCCTTTTTCTTGGTTAATATCATAAGTTAAGACTACTGAATACATTTTCTTAGCAACAAAAAGAGCTTTAGTAGCTATGATATTAGTAGCGTCTTTAGGACAAGCCTTAGCATAATCGTTTTGTAATTCTCCTAAATTATCACCCAGAGGAGATTTTCCATATTTAGTAGTATATAATTTATCAAATTTAGATACGTCTTTCAAAGGAATAAACATTGAATCTGTATCAGTGTAAAAAACTTTAATATCATTATCTAAACATGTATAGATATAAGAGTTCATAATGGATTTAGAAGTAGCTAAAATAACAGAAGCGATATGATTATACGCTTCATGTCCGTAGATAGATTTTTTAGTCTGAACTGTCGCACATTTAACTTTATCATATCCTTCGAAAGGGGTAATGATGGTTATCTTATTAAAATTGTTATTAAGATAGATATCGTATTTTTTCTTGATAATGGGATCATCTAAATCTACAAATATCTTTTCTCCGTCTGTGATAGGAGACATCAATGTTCTACCGTAGATAGAATTAAGAATGGTCTTAATAACATTAGCTAAAGCTGGGTTAGATTTCTTGATTCTCTTACGTTCGTTCGCAAAATTATCTACAAAATCATCCCATTTTAAAAAAGGTAGATTAATATCAAACCCTAATCCTCCTTTAGATCTGTAAATTATTTGTTGATATTTACATAAATCTCTTAGTTGTATATGATTTAAAAAATAAGTACCTGGTTTATCTTCCCAATTTCTAACACCTGTTTTAGGGTCTACTTGACTCAGTGAAGCGATAGAATAAGGTTTATTAACTGTAAGTATCTCTACTTCTAAAAAGTACCATCTGTAGATAGAATCAAAGTATTTAGTATGATTATAAACGTTATTTGTTGCTTCAATTTTAGTAGGAAGCCCTTGAGGAATTTCTAAATATTTATAAGCTGTAGGGTATAATGAAACCACATCTAAATCCATAATCTCTTCATTAATATCATCAATAATTTTGTTGTTAGCTGTTTGATTTCTACCTCCAACAATTGTTTGTTGGATAAACTGCCTAGCTACTCCGGACATAATTGGTACTTCTTCTAGTTTATTTTGTGTAATAACTACCGCTAGTGCAAGTCCTGGAGAAGAAACATAATCAAAAATGTCTAATTTTGTAAGTTCGAATATTATGGATCTAAATTTATCAAAACCTGCTTGTAAAATATTACAATCTTGTTTACAATATTCTTCTGCATAAGATATAATTCTAAATTTAGTAGGTTGAATACATCTTTCATTATGATATGCTTCTTCAATAAGATGCGGCTCAATACAATCTAGAAATTCTTCTTTATCTTCTGGTTTTATATATTTTAGAGCTGTTTTAATGTTACAAGAATTGTTATTTACTCGATATTTATTAACTGCTTCATAAGGAAATACTCCTTTTTTATAATTCATTTCCAAACCTAATTCATTTTTAAATGATGCTAATTTAAAACTTAAAAAGGCTTTACTATCCATAAACTTAATAATTTTATTAAAATACTTAATTGTAGATGCTTTTGTGTTAGAACAAGCATTACCTATCCTTGAAATAACTTCTAAATTCTTAATACCGATAAGAAAGGATAGATCATAACCTAAGTTATGCGCAATACATCTTATGTTATCATCATCAAAAAAATTATCGTTAATAAAATCTAAAAACTGTTTACCGCAGTCTTCTCCTATAAATGTTTTTTCAATGTCATTATATTTACAACAACACATATATACTGTATGATTACGTTTTGTAAGATATGTTTCAAAATCAAAATAAATAACTTTATAGGTGTCAGAAAGTTTTTCATAAGTTTTATATCTAGGAGGAATAACATAAGTAACACCATTTTTCTCAATTGTTTTACATTTGTAATTAGGAATTTCTTGAGATCCTGATAGAAGATGTTCATCGCAACCAGAGATTGTTAAATCTTTAGTATTAACACATTTCAAAGAATCTATAGATGAGATAGGTCTTAAAAAACATTTATAGTTACCAGGGCCTTCAGCAGAGTTTTCATTAACTAAAAATCTTAAGAATTCAATAGAAGAAAAAGGGGTTTTGCGAATACCGTTGTATTTTATACCAAATAATTTTAACAAAGAAGTTTGATCTATATTTGTTTCTTCGTTTAAGAAACAATGATCCTTATAAAACATAATATTAATCTTAGGGTGTTCAGGGTTACCATAAGTTTTTGTTCTTCGCTGTTTAGATCCAGGAATACCTGTAAAATGTGATTCAATAATACATAAAGAAAGTTCTTCAGCGATTTTAGGTAATTCCCTCAAAGAAACTTCATGCCCGTTTGAAAAAACTCTTGCTGCTTTATATTTATTTACTAATTCAGGATAAATTAAACCTATAGTATAAGCTAAACAATCATTATCTTGTTTAGGAGATACATATCTTTCGTATTGTTTTTTAACTTTTTCAAAATAATCTTCATCATAACCATCAACTAAAAGAGAGGTATCTATCTCGTAAGGAAAAAAAGCACCACGATTAACTCGATTAGTTTTTGTTAATGATTCGTTTTTGTTGATGGTAATATATCTTAATTTATTTTCTTTAGCAATTGTTAAGGTAGCCTGTGCAAAGGAATCATCAATACCTACGATTTCTCCATTATAAAATGTAGGTTTTTCTAACATATTCTTAGTGTTAAAATTTAGAGGTAATGTTTTGGTTAATTTATTTTTATCATCGATAAGATCAATATATTGTTTAAAATTTCTAGTGAGAGATCTACTCTTATTTTTTAATCTTTCTATGCTTTTAAACTCATCAACGGTAAATTTAATTGATTTAGCGTTATCATCATTTAAAAAATTTAAATATTGTTCGGTAGGAGAGATAGGATTTTTAATAAAATCTTCTAATTGTTTGATAGTAGTACCAACATAAGGTCCTTTAAAACCTAATTTTTTGGCTTTATTATAGATCTTAGTTTTGTTGTTAGTGGTTTTTTTAGCTTTTTTAGATGTTTTTTCTCTTTGAGGTTTTTCCTCGGAGAATTTTTCTACAAACTTTTTAGAAAGAGGCCATTTAACATTCTCCCCTGCTTCCTTAAGTTGTTTGTAAATTTTGGATGCTCGTTGCAAAAAGTGGATAGGCATTTTGTAACTGATATAGTAAGTTTATATCTTTAATATAGAAAAAGATAAAAATTTTACGAAAAAAGAGAAAAAAAGTTTGGAGTGTAAAAAGCACCTGTGAGAGGTAGGAAAAATATAATCAACCTGAGGAGAGGGGGATAAAGGGAGGAAGGGAAGAAAGTGGAAAAATCAGGGGGAAATGCGAACAGGGGGAAATGACTATCGTCGGTATATACTACT
>Ga0208975_1000990_pt1 | contig 12789 bp, 11 predicted proteins | sample GreLakmeER78MSRF_FD_187700 | JGI IMG/M metagenome (GOLD analysis project Ga0208975, IMG submission 187700) | Freshwater lentic microbial communities from great Laurentian Lakes, MI, USA - Great Lakes metaG ER78MSRF (SPAdes) | ecosystem: Environmental > Aquatic > Freshwater > Lake | place: Great... | reverse complement strand
ATTGTAAGATTTTGATTGTTATTTTCCATATTAAAAAATTAAGTATAATGATAAATATCTAAATAGTTTGTCTTTTTACTTATTAAACCGTATTTGAGTTACAAATTTTAAACACTTATCTTCACCAACAATGATTGGGGACATATTTTTAACATGAACCACTAAAACTAAAAATTCCACTACTTACTGTACCATAATTAGTCCAATCTGAATAATATCCGTCAGGGGCTAATGTAGTACAAGATATATCTGTGTAGATTCCTAACGCAAAATCCAAGATACAACCATTTGTTTTACAAGGAACACTTATATAGTATGTTGATTGAGTAGCCATACAAGCCATAACACTGTCATTTAAATCGTAACCCAATTGAATTTCACAACAACTAGTTAATACTAATGTATCACAAATTACTTGAGGTGAAACTGGAGAAACATTTGTGGAAGCAGAAAAAGGATTATAACATACAGTATATCCAGTGGTGCTAGGTCCACTTGTTCCACTTATTTGTCCGTAAGGGTAACAACATGAGTAATATGAGTATACGGTATCTTTTTCTATGAATCCTTCAATACAATTAACGGGTGTTTCAGTTGGTGTTGGTGTTGGTGTTATAGTTGGTGTTGGAGTATTGGTTGGACTTTCAGTTGGAGTTAAAGTATTTGTTGGAGTTTGAGTGTTAGTTGGAGTTTGAGTATTTGTTGGAGTTTGAGTATTTGTTGGAGTTTGAGTGTTAGTTGGAGTTTGAGTATTTGTTGGTGTTAAAGTATTTGTTGGAGTTTGAGTATTTGTTGGTGTTGAAGTATTTGTTGGAGTTAAAGTATTTGTTGGAGTTTGAGTGTTAGTTGGAGTTTGAGTATTTGTTGGAGTTTGAGTATTTGTTGGAGTTACACTTGGTGTTACGGTATTTGTTGGAGTTACAGTATTTGTTGGAGTTACAGTATTTGTTGGTGTTACACTTGGTGTTACGGTATTTGTTGGAGTTACAGTATTTGTTGGAGTTACAGTATTTGTTGGTGTTACAGTATTTGTTGGTGTTGGTGTTACAGATGGACTTGGAGACTCTCTATGTTGATCTGGTAATGACCCTCTTTTATTCGAAAAGTCTATATCAAAAATCTTGGCGGTCAATATATCTTGACCAGGTACAATTAAACTTGATCCACCCATTATTTTTCCCGATCTTCTCCTTACACTTAATCCCATTATATTTTATTAATAAATATTATCTACCCCCAAATAACCAACCGTATTTTTCGTAATCACTTCTACTTGGTCCACTATTATTTCTTCTTGAGTCATGCCCTATATTTGGCATTGTTGGGTTAAAATTAATTATATCCTTAACAGATTCATTATTACTTATGGTCCAAGACTCAATCATTGATTTTGTATGTTCTGTTACTTTTTCTAAACTTGAAAATGATGACTCCCCCACGTATAATGCCATGGCAATAGACATAATTAAATCATCGTGATGTCCTTTTTGGTGATCAGGTCTACCGTTTATATAAACAAAAGTATTCATTTCGTTATATAGTCTAGAACTATACATTCTAAATCCGTGTCTTAAACCCTCCTCAAATGCTGCAATTATCTGTACTCGTTTAGAATTAAAGTTAATTCCTGGTATTTTATCTACCGTTCTTGATGCCGACCTCCACATATTATTTTGATCAACACCATCAACATAAAGATTTTTATAATCAAATTCTTGTAATTTACGTACGGTTGTAATACCCATACCACCGGTGATATCAACTACAACAAATGCTGAATACATATTTGCCCATTTAAAAGCAACCTCAGCCAACGTATCTGGTGGAATTTTTCCAATATATTCTAACACCTGTTCTCTTGTGTCAAAATCAACAATTTGAATTGTACTAAAGTCTTCACTATCACCACGAGAAACATCGACTCCCATAATATATTTGTGACCAACTTCCGCTTCTTTCCAAATCCATAATGAATTACCCATCATTTTATTTTGGGGTTCTTTTAACATATTTTCACGAATTGTTTGTAACATATTAGAATCAAAGACATTATCTCCAGATCCTAAAAAATTACATTCCAACTCTTGGGATACTTTTCTCTTATCGTATTTAAGTTTTTTTACCATACCCTCAAACCAAGAAGAACAAGGTTTATAACCTGTATCCATAATTGATTTTAGTTTAACGTAATCTCTTTCTACAAATGGGATCCCATCCCAACTAATAATATTATCATCAGTATACTCTTCTTTATTTAACAAATAATGAATAATATTCTCTGTTTTAACTAAATATAAATCTTTGGTATATCTTGGATCTCTAAACCAATACATTTCAGAAATTTTAAAATCATTGATATTTCTTAACGCTTGATCATATATTTCATAATAAATTTGGTCATAACCATTTGGCGTTGAAACCACAATTACCTTACCCCCTGTGGATAGGGATGCCATACAAGCCGCCCAAAAATCACTATCAGCTTCAATAAATGCTGCCTCATCAAATACAAGTATTGTGGGGGTAAATCCACGTAAAGCATCTTTTGATGTTGCAACCGCCTTCACTTCAGACCCATTATTTAATTTATAATGTTTTTGTGCGTTTTTTTCTACCGCAAATCCAATACCAACCCAAGAAGGCCATTGACTAACAAAAGATCTAATTTTATTTGCCATTTCTTGAGATGTGTCAAGTTTATTAGCAATAATAAGAATTTTTTCAGGTTTATTTTTTTTTGCGAATGCCAATTTTTTTGATGCCCAAGCGGCGGTTACAGTTGTTACTCCGGCTTGTCGATATTTTAGGGCAATGTTTTCATTATAATTTTCATAATCTTCTAATAATGATATTTGATCGGGAAATAACTCTAACGGTACGTATTGTGAAACCGTATTATCATATGTTTGTAAGTAAGTTTTTAATGCGTAAGTTGTGTCTGTCATACATTTAACATACTCTAACATTACTTGTTCTTTAGATAAACCCATAAAAGTTTTTATTGATAAATATCAAAACCCCCAGTTATTTTCATAAAAGGGGGTTTTTAGTTATTTTAATAAATTATTAAAGACCTAATTGTTTAAGAATGTCATCATCATATCCAGGTTCATCTTCATCATCATTTTCGTTATTAAATTTATCGTACTGACTTTTAGCATCTTTCAAAATTTCTTCAAATTTACGTTTTGCCTTATTATTATCATTTTCATTGTCAGAAACAACATTTGCAATTACATTTTTTAAAAATTCTTCTGCAGGAATACTGTAAAGAATTTTTTCAAAATAAGGTTCATATTTTCTACCGTCGGCATCCATTAATTCATAAGGTAGTAATGTTCTTAATTTTCTAACTAACTCACCACCAACTCTAAATTGTGCTGGTTCATTTAACATGTTATCTGTTTGTCCCATAATATCATGAGCCATTGATGGGTCCATTCCTCTCCATTGTTCTCGTGACGGAACCATTTTAAATGATTTGTCTAATTCATGTAATAAAATTGGGAATATTTGACCGTTACCATAATATGTGTCAACATCATTTTCACCATCACTATCATCAAATTCTTCTTCATCATCATCATCATCGTCACCACCATTTAATTTACCTGAATCTCCAGCGGCATTACCACCCAAACTATCGATTAACTGTTGATCAGTAAAATACATTAAATCATTTGCTGACATAATTTTATTATATAATGAGTATAATCTTGGATTAATTTCATCTAATCTATCTTTATATAGTTGATAAGCAAATTGACCTCTTTTACCGGATCCTTGGATTAGTGCGTTAATTACATTACGTTTTTCAATTTCAAGTTGTCGTATTTCATCTGGAGTTAACTCATCTACATCAAATGAGAAATTTGCCGGTAAGTCCAATTTTTTACTTTCTTTTGGTTTCATTTGAAACGCTCCGGGGTCAACAGGTTGTTCACCTAAAAAAGTTAACATGTTAAAATAAGGAAACTCATAAATAACCCCCCCGTTTTGACCAGGTTTTTTAATTATTGTTTTTTGTTTTAACGATTGACTCATTGTAATATTTGGTGACATATGACCTCTTTCTTTTGCTGATATCTCAACTGCAAGGTCTCTCAAAGCTTCTCTATTTTGACTAGTTTCAAGACTCATTACCTCTCTTACTGCTGCCATTTGTTCCATTTGTATTGCTCTTTTTACTGATGGATCGGTAATATTTTCTTCCGTACCATAATAACGTTTTACGGAATCAACAATCTCCTTAAATCTTTTTCCTGCAATTCTCTCAACATCGGAAACTCCCTGTCTAAAAGATCTATTTTTAGCATATAATCCTTCGGGATCCTCAATTGAGGATTGAACCCTTGGGTCCATTCTTTCTGGATAATCTCCGTAATCTACAGGAGCTTCTTTAATTAATCTTTGTATTAATCTTTCTAAATATTTATTATCCATTGTTATTGAAATACTTGTTTAATTAACCCAATAAAATCTTGTTTCATTTTTTCTTTATTTTTTTTCTCTCCTCTTGGAGATTCTTTAACTCCAGGGTTAGGGTCTTTAAAGGGGTTACCTCTTCTTTTTGGGGGTGTTCCTGGTTTAGTCGGAGCATCCTTCTCTTTTGTTCTTTCTTTTTCTTTTGTGTCGTTTTCTTCCATTGAACCCATAATCGGCATCATTTGATTTGGTCTTTTCATTCTTTTACCTTCAATGCCAGATTCATGTGAAAACATACTCATTTTTTTTGGGTTTCTCAACATCATGGAATTATTTTTTTCCATTTTTTCTGAAATTGTTTTTAGAATATCTCCTTTAGTCATTTTTGGTTCAATACGTCTTTCAATCATTCCCACTATTTTGTCTTCTAAAAATTTTTCATAAGCCTCATCCATTTTTTCAGGATTTTTCTTTTTGGGCATTGTCTTGTATTGTTTTTTTGATGTTGAATCAGAAAACTCTCTTGCCAATTCACACCATTTATTCTTTTTAACACCTTTACTTGTGTTACATTTTGCCCAAAAGAAATTTTGTTGAGATTGAGATTCAAACTTTTCTTTTAATTCACTTTCCGTAGTCGGCATACCATCTTCAGTTGCGTCAGGATCTTTTACAATATTAAATGTTGAGTCCTCATCCATTTCAGTTTTTTCATATACTTCATATGGTTTTTTCTCTGATTGTAATTTTGATTGAGTTGCTGAATCAGCACTAGAAACCATAGTTATTTCATTAGTTTCTTTTTTATTAAATCTTTCCACTAAAGATTTTGTTTGTGAATCATTTAATTTTGAAAGAAAAGACGATGATAAACCGTTTTCTAATAAAAATTGTATGTCTTTTTTAGTTCTCATATACTACTTTTTTTTCAAATTCAAGAACAATGTCTCGCTCGTATAGTTTATCTTTAACAACTTGTTCCGTTTCTCCAAATTTAAAGACAAGTCTTTTTATAATGGAAAAATCAATATCATTATTTTCTTTTTCCCAACCTAAAGATATAACACCATCCATAGAATCTAACATTGAAAATAAATCAGAATCTTGAATTAACTCTAAACTAACCTCACCATTTGTTAACACACCAACTTTTTTAATATGTTCAACATCTGGTGGTGTTGGATATCCATTTGCGGGTTTTAATTCCCAATTGTCTCCCCACACTTCTAATGTATCAGAAAAAATAAATTCATAAATGTTATCCCCTTTATAGTTAGGTCCCATTCCATTTATGTAAATTAATTTATTCATGAAATTGATCCATTTCGTGTAATCTTAGTATCAGGAATACCATTACCGTTATTAAAAATTAAATTTCCTTTATTAGTAACACCAACCAAAGAAGATTTTGGGTTATTTTCCATAAATTTTAATGATGATCTTTCTTGTCTTATTGATTCTGATAATCTAACAATCTCGGATTTATTAAAATCACTCATTTCTTTTTTTAATTTTCTTTGATTTTCTTCTTGTATTGTTTTTTCTTTAACATCAGTATTAAAATATTTTGAAATAATTCTATCAATTTTTGATTCTCCAAATGTTCCGTGAGATAAAGTTGGATATGATTTATGTTTCATTTTTGATCCGTGTCTTGGATATTCATCTTCTTCATAATCATTTAGATCAAACATACTGTCTCCCATTGTTAATTCTTGTCTCATGTTTCTACTAAATGCTGACGGAATTTTTTCATTAAGAGCGTCTTCTAAACTCATAATCTCTTTCATTTCCCCTCCTTCTGATGGTGGAGGTAATTCTTGATCACCCATTCCTTCTTCATCACCCATTCCTTCTTCATCACCCATTTCAGGATTGTCATTAAGATCATCTTCTTCAACACCTTCTAATCGGTCAATTATTTCTTCTACATCGTCATCATTTAAAGTTGTTAAATCTAATGAAGATAAAACAGAATTTATAACATATTTAACGTCATCTCCACTCATTTCTTCTTCTTCATTACTATTATAAGCTCTAATTTTTTGTGCTAATTTACCTGTAAGTTTTTGAATAATTTTCATTGTAACTGGTTCGTCATCATCCTCTTCTTCATCTGATCCCATTCCGTCAAAATCAACATCTTCATCAGAAGATAGTGAATCGTCAGTTGCCACAGGTTCTGCTGTAGGTGCTGCAACAGGTGCTGCAACAGGTGCCGCAACAGGTGCCGCAACAGGTGCCGCAACAGGTGCCGGGGTTTGTTCGTCAAGTTCAATATCATCTGTACCATACGACTCTTCGTTTGTAGGTCTTCTTTTTAAGATGTATTTTTTGTCTTCATTAAATAATGAAGTCCCGTTCTCATTTTCAAATAAAGTATTTAATTCTTTAGCGATTAAATTCATTCTTTTGAATGCTTGAGAATATGATGCGTAATATTGTCTATTTTTCATAGGTGCAATATATTCGTTTTCAGATTCATTAATTGATTTCTTTATAATATAACCCGATTTTTCTTTCACAATTTGGTATTTATGTCCATCTGCTAAATTGATAGAGTATTCTGTAGATTTAGATTCATTAATAGAATTTGGAACATTCTCTTTGTAACGAGAAATTTCAATAATTCTTTTAATTTTATCCATTCCCTCTAATTTTTCACTACCAATCGGTCTTAAGTTTCCCATTTTTTTGTTTTTTTAAAAATATTATTTTTCTTATAAATATATTAATACTTATGTTTATTTGTTGTTTTATAAAATTATTGTTTCATGGATAACTTTTTATTAATAATTTTAATCGGTAGGTCGTATAATTTTTCAATATAACCATTTCTTCTGAGGAGTTTAAAAACCAAATTTTCTAAAGACATTTCACCACCTTTTTCTAATCCACAATTTCTAAAATTTTTTAATTTTTCTTTATATTTTTTTACAATATTTTTTATCTCTTCAGGGTCTTCGTCTTTTATGTTGTCAACAACACCATCAATAATCCTCATCCATTGTTTGGACCTTTCTTTAATTAATTCTTTGTCTATAGTTTCTTTATTAATTTTTTCGGGTTCATTCATCCACATATCGTAAAGAATTGAATATACCCCACTACTAAATGCTTCTGTGTTTTCATCTTGAACAAAACACTCAACATCATACCCAAACATAGTTATATCATGTTTTTGGTTAAAAATAATTTTTTTCAAATCAAAAAATTCTAAATACAAATCTTTGGTGTTTTCAGAAAATTGATTAAAATTTACAACAATATGTAAATCTATATCTGAATATTTTGACCAATTATAGTTAACAAGAGACCCGATCATAATTATGTCGGTAATAATAACATCAACACCTAATGAATCAATAAAAATATTTGAGGTTTCTAAAAGTTTTTCTCTAACTTCAGAATTCATAGTTGCAATACCATTCTTTAAATCCCAAATTTTTGGATTTAATTCTTTTTTTGGTTCAAAACTTTTTAGTATTTCATTATTATCCATTACTTATAAATATAATGGTTTTTAAATTAAGATATTTTTATATATTTAAAAACTTTGGATATTTGTGAATTAAAAAAACTACCTTGTGATTTTGCGGATCTAAATTGGGTATAGATTTGATGAGGAACATCCTCATATTCATAAATCATTCCATTTTTAAACTCAGCAACAAGTTTTTTTGTTTCAGTATCGTATTCCGTTTTAATTAAATTACTTGATTCAATTTCATTTAAAATTTTTGTTCCCTTAATTTCTTCTTTAATAACTCCCATAATCTTTTATTTTAAATATATTTATAAAAAAATAAAAATACACCTTATATACTTTTTAATAAAAAATTATTACATTTATAAAAAAACAAATATTATGATTGAATTTCAAGACGAAAACGAAAAAGGAAAAAAGAAACCAGACAGTAGTGGAGGAACTCCCGTTTTAGACAACTTTAGTAGAGATTTAATAAAAATGGCAGAGGAAGGGAAATTAGACCCTGTAATTGGTCGAGAAAAAGAAATTTTAAGAATTGCTCAAGTTTTATCTCGAAGAAAAAAAAATAACCCAATAATAATTGGTGAGCCAGGAGCCGGAAAAACGGCAATTGTTGAGGGTTTAGCAATGATGATTTTTAATGGTGAATGTCCTAAAAACTTGTCAGATAAAAGAATTGTATCTTTAGATATGAATTCGGTTGTTGCTGGAACAAAATATCGTGGTCAATTTGAGGAACGAATGAAAATTATAATTGAAGAATTACAGTCTAATCCAAACATTGTTGTTTTTATTGACGAAATTCACACAATGGTGGGAGCGGGAAACAGTTCTGGATCTTTAGATGCTTCCAATATTTTTAAACCCGCATTATCTAGAGGGGAAATTCAATGTGTTGGAGCAACAACATTAGACGAATACCGAAAACATTTTGAAAAAGATGGGGCATTAGAAAGACGATTCCAAAAAGTAATTGTAGATCCATCAACTAAAGAAGAAACTTTTGAAATTCTTAAACAAAGTAAATCTAAATATGAAGAACATCATAAGGTAAACTATAGTGACGAATCTCTTTGGATTTGTGTTGAACTAGCTGATAGATACATTACGGATAGAGAATTTCCCGACAAAGCATTTGACATTTTAGATGAGGTTGGAGCAAGAATGCAGATCGATATTAAATTACCTGAAGTTATTGAAAAACTTAAATTGGCCGCCCAATCAATTAAAAAAGAAAAACTTGATGTAATTAAACGACAAAATTATGAACAAGCCGCAGAATTAAGAGATAAAGAACGTACTATTGTTTCTAATCTTGAAAAAGAAAAAAGAAAATTTGAGGATTATCTTAAAACAAGTAAAAGAATAGTTTCAGAAGAATTGATTTATGAGGTTGTTTCTAATATGACAAAAATACCCGTATCAAAACTAAACTTGGATGAAAAAAATACTTTGGTTAATTTAGAGTCTTCTCTAAACTTTACAGTAATCGGTCAAGAAGAAGCTGTTATGAAAATATCAAAATCTATTCGACGAAATCGTGTCGGAATTAAAGATCCTAATAGACCAATAGGATCATTTATTTTTTTAGGATCAACAGGTGTGGGTAAAACATTTTTAGCAAAACAATTAGCAAAACAAATATTTGGAAATGAAGATAATTTAATACGTGTTGATATGTCGGAATATCAAGAGAGACATACGATATCAAGATTAATTGGATCTCCTCCAGGATATGTGGGACATGAAGAAGGTGGACAACTTACTGAACAAGTAAAAAATAAACCGTATTCTGTAATTTTATTTGATGAGATTGAAAAGGCAAATAAAGATATTTTTTCAACATTATTACAAATGTTAGATGACGGACATTTAACTGATGGATTAGGTAGAAAGATCAATTTCAAGAATTGTTTAATTATTATGACATCTAACATTGGAGTTAAAAAATTACATGATTTTGGAACTGGTGTTGGATTTAAAACTAATAGTGATGTTGTTAAAGAAGAACATAAAAGAGATGTACTTAAAAAAGAATTGGGGAAGTTTTTTGCTCCTGAATTTCTTAATCGTATTGACGATGTTATTATCTTTAACTCATTAAAAAAAGAAGATATAGATAAAATTGTTAAATTGGAACTTGATATTTTATTAAAAAGATTACTTAAAATGAAATATAAGTTTAGTTACAAATTGGAAGTTATTGATTTAATTTCAAAAGTGGGGTTTGACGAATTGTTTGGAGCTCGTCCATTAAAAAGAGCAATTCAAGATAAAATAGAAGATTTAATATCCGAAAAAATACTTTTAAATGAAGTTGTTGAAAATAAAGACTATATGTTATTAGTAAAAGACGATGAAAATATTTTAATTGAGGACCATTCTATTCCTGAACCAAAAAAAAGAGGTAGAAAAAAGAAAGAGGATCAACCACAGTAGTAAAATTAAAAATATTTAATGTTTAGTGTAACCAAGTTCCTCAATCATTAACTTACCAACTTTGATCCCATTGTAAGTATCGTCAACAACAACATATTCATTTGGTGTGTGATAACGATAATATCCAATTGATATATTAAAACAAGGAATATTAAATAATGTATTAACCATATATATGTCCGTATAAGGGTGTTTATGGTACTTTGTGTCAGATGGGAAATGTTCGGTAATTAAACCCCCACCAACTCTAAAGAATTCACTATCACGATCAAACATATTTTTACTCATAAGATATTCAGAAATCATATTGTTCTCAGGTGCATCAAATTGAATCCCATATCCAACATTTTTAAAGAACTCCGGATCCGCGTTTTTTGATCCGTGACAACCAGTTTCTTCAGACACAAAAAATGCTGATTTTAAATTTGGTAATTCTTTTAATAATTCCAAACAACCAAACACACCACATTTATCGTCACCACCAATACCAGTTGGGTGTCCTTTATCGTTATATGCTTTAAGTGATAATTTGATCTCTCCCTGAGCGTTAGGTAACATTTCCTCAACAACGTTAATTGTGTCAATAGTATGTACCGTATCGGTGTGAGCAATCACACACGGGAAGTATTCAATATTTTCATCGGTTTGTTTCGTTGCGTAGATGTTATACATCTCATCAACATAAAACGGAATATTGTTCTCGGTTAACCAATTGGTAATAAATTGGATCATCAAATCCTCTTTATATGTTTTTGTTGGTACGGACAATACTTGTTTTAATAAGTCATAATTTCTTTCCATGGTACAAAAGTACAAAAATTATTTCAATATACCAACAATTCTTTTAATTTCTTCAAATAATTCGTATTGGGTCTCAATTCTTTTCAGATCTTCAAAATCTACAGATCTTTTTTGTTCACGGTCATCACTCATGTTATTTCTAAAAGTAACAATGATCTTATTTGTTTTTGGATCAATTTTATCCACCTTAAACATTTTATTTTTATCTGTTTTTATTGGTAACCATTTATCAAATCCATATTCTTTATCTACTTTTTGCTGAATATTAATAAATTCATTATAGTTTGTAAATCTTTCATCATCATCAAAACCTTCATATACTTTTTCTAATTCATTTGCAACAAAACTTTGAAATTTATCATAGTCAACATCACAATTGGTATTATATCTTAGTTCATCCCAACCACCTCTACTATAATTATTTTTATCTAATTTTTCAATTAACGTAGTTAATAAAGTTTTAAGATCTTCATTTTCGGATTTAGTTTGTTTGTACCAAGTTAATAACACTCCAACCGTAGTTTGGAATTTATATCCAAAGTTTATTTCTTTTATTCCAAATTTCATAAACGGATTTACAAATTCAGATCTTATTGTGTCTTTAATTGTATTATAAACACAATCTTCAAATTCTGTACTATATTCACCAACAATTGTATTAACAAAATCAATGTTTATGTCAGACATTGCTTCTGATATTTTTTTGATATCATAGTTCTTTATTGATGGGTAAAATGTTTTAACAATATTATAAATACTGTTAGAATTTTCATCACTAAGAGCATAATTCATAAAGTCGCCACTTTCCCAATCTTCAATATATTGTTCGTCTTGATAATAGTTATCATAACCCCCATAATTTGACATATGAATGTTCCATTCATATTTATCCTCATCACCAATATCAAAAACGTCTAAGAAATCTTCATCTTTCTCAAATAAAATTGTAACAATTGAACTATTTGGGAATTTTTCATTAAATTTAATTTCATCAATTAAATTATCTCCACCATTTTCATTCCAGTTAGGATCATATCCCCTATAAACTTTTTTCAAGAATTCAAATGTTCTACCAAATATAACTAATGGTGTTAGAAGTTTAAGTGATTCTGGAAATAATTTTCTTAATTCATCCACATCACCAAAACGAATAATATCATCATGAACCCTAATAACACTTGTTTGATTATTTTCCCGATTATGTAAAGATACAATTGGAGTGTCTTCATTAGAACTAATTATGAAATATGTGTCCCCATCATTAAAATTATTATCCCAATTATTACTATAAAAATCCCCACCAAAATAAAATGCGGCATCTTTAGATAATACCTTCACTATCTTTAAATCATCATTTTCAATAATTATTTCTGAATCTCCAGATTCGTATGGGTTATATTTTTTGTTTTCCATGTAAAAATAAATATCTTAAATATTTGGAATTTTTATTTTTTGCCTTATCTTTGTATTTATAATATTACAAGTTATTTGACATATGGGGGTGTTTTTGGATTTGACAGGTATTGGCTGAAGACAAAGGGCACGTGGAGACTGAATTAATCTCCTTAAAAACTGATTCACAAAAACAATCGGCGACGTTTTATCGAAAATGGAAACTCTTGGTTTACTAAGAG
>Ga0208975_1000986_pt1 | contig 12837 bp, 18 predicted proteins | sample GreLakmeER78MSRF_FD_187700 | JGI IMG/M metagenome (GOLD analysis project Ga0208975, IMG submission 187700) | Freshwater lentic microbial communities from great Laurentian Lakes, MI, USA - Great Lakes metaG ER78MSRF (SPAdes) | ecosystem: Environmental > Aquatic > Freshwater > Lake | place: Great... | reverse complement strand
GCCAAACCTGTGACTTCGTATCGTATCGGCGAAGAAGGTGCGACTACTCGCGGCGGTGACGTTATCGGAGGTTTGTATCCCGATGAATTTACGCTGTGGGATTTGAGTATGCAAGCAATTGGCCTACAACCACTCAAGTTGTACAAGGGCCAGAAAGCCGTTATCCAAGCTAAGACGTATCAGCAGAAAGTACTTGATAGGCATAACTCAATACTTAACCGCTTGTGGATGGAGCGCGGTACACCTGCGTACGCTGATGCTCAAGAGAAAGCCCGTAAGTTTTCTTTACAGTTCCCAGATATGGCTATCGACGCAGATGCTATTGATAGTGCGTTTGATGCGCGGGCTGAAGCTCAAGCCCAAGCTAATGCAATCGGTGCAAGGTTAAATGAGAAGTTATTTTCTAAGACACTGCCGATGCTGGGCTACGGTGTTCAACCAGCTAAACCCAAATAAAAAATCCCCCGCACTAGGCGGGGGCAAGGAGGGTTGTTTCCAAGGAGAGTAGCAACTGACAACCTGCGTAGAGTGTACTACTTAATTCGCCAAACACGCAAGCCTTTTATGCCATCTTCTATAACGGGCTTTATTAAAACCCTAAATCCAAATCTTTTTGTGGCCGTCAAAATCGCTAGTTCACTTTCTTTTAGCCGTAGGCACGGGACAAAGAACGACCAGCCCACTCGGAACTTGCGCCAATTAATACTATAGTTAACTCCGTTAATCCTCATTTGCTTCTGCGACAGCCACATCAGCATCTGGAGTACCTACGAAAGCATCGGTGTCAATGAAGTCTCCCTTAGAGCAATCAAACACAAACGCATCAACCGCAGGGACACTGCCGAGCTTAGTGCCTTTTGCCATACGCTTCTTTACCATACCAGCGTACACACCTTCAGCAGTTAACGAGTTGAGTACATCTTTCAAAGTAATCTGATGCTGAGAACACCAGTTCCGTAGCTTCTTAGCAATAATGAAAAGCTTTTGAGTGTCTGGTTCCATGCGAATAATTAGCTCACCCGAAGGTTCTAATATGGGTAGCATCTCCACCCCCGTTCGCATATCCACCTTGTCATTGATGACTAAAGAGTTGCGGCGGTGTTCGTTCCAGTACTCACCGATTACACTTGCATGGGTTGTAGATGGTGGTTTAATTTCCAAGCGCATTTGTGAGAACTGCTTGAGCATCCACTTAAAGATACGACCGACGTCAATGTCGATCAGCCCAAGACGCTTGGCAAACAAAGCCCCTGCAATGTTGCAAGCCGCAACACCTGACCAAAAACGCTCGCGGTTTGTAAATCCAATCTTCTTGTCAATTAGGATTTGGATTTCTTTGACTTCTTGGATTCGTTCTTCCAAGTTCTCGACCAAGTCGCGCAAATATATACGACCTGCATGTCCGTAGTTTGTGTACAGCTTGGGGTAAATGTCGTCAGCTTCTTGTTTTGACAAGAGTTTAGTCTCGGGGATTTCATACTCTATTAGTCGCATCAGCTCGCCGTCGGGCGTAGATTTTAGGGATTTAAGTTTGTCAACAGCAGAAGCGTTGGAAGAACACAACAAAATGGTTTGCCATTTAGCTAAATTAATCCGCTCTGCGTTTTCGTTTGACTTCATCCGACCACGGCCTCGGCCTTGCGACACGGCGTAAGCAAAGTCACTAAACTCGTCCGACGACATTTTGGTCAACTCGTCACAACCCAAACCCAAGTTGTTCATAACGCCTAGTCGGTGTAAGCGCACGTTCATAGTGTCCCGCTGAATAAGCATCAGCTCTTCGGGGTGTCCATAAACGCTATGCATTGCTTTGATAGTAGTAGTCTTGCCCGTGCCTGACTCGTTGTTAATCATGTTAATGATTGCGCCTTTGAGGTTGAGGTGCCTCATCAGCGGTGCGCCAAAAGCAGTGAAGAAACCAAACGCATGTGGTTCAAAACCTTCACGATCGTAAACGTTAATCACTGACTGCCACTCTTCTAGCGTACCAACAGGCGTAAACCAATCAGCCAACTGCGCAGTGTAGCTAGATGGAGGGCTGTATTTGTCACCCTCGGCGCTAATTTCAGTATCCCCCACAACAAACGATTTATTCTTGTCTGTCCACCCAAACTGTGAACGCATAATTTCCGCTCCTTCTTTGTATTGCATTTCTTTAACCGACCGCACGATGTACCCCATGATGGAGTCCATCTGTTTCTTTAGTGCAATTACACCAAACCACGCCAACTTCTCGCGTAACTTATCGGCAGTGAGTAGGTCAACCGCCGGTAGCGCAAATTCTTTTACTCCGTCTTTTGGAGTATGCAAACGCATCCAAATAACTTCCCCGCTCTGTGGGTCTTTCAATCGCTTGACAACATACAGGTCATGCTCATAAATTAATACAGCATCTTCATCGTCTTCGTCTTCAGACTTGCGGTACACGCCGCCATTCTTGCCGCGAAAGTATGGAAAGGGGTACTCAGGAATCTTGTAAGTAACAGGCTTAGCCGCTTCTGCTACGTACTCAACAGTGTTGTCGGCATCGGTTGCTTGTGCTACTTCTGCGCCAAGCACAATGGGCGAACTGATCTTGCCTTTGTGAACACAACCATCACAGCCACTTGGAAACACGCCTTCAAACTTTTCGCACGTATACGGGCCCCTAATCTTTATGACTTTCTCTATCGTGCTATCAGGTGTGTAGTCTGGATGGCTGCGGGAAATATCATGGATAGCCGTGTCTTTGTCTACGCAAAACGCAGGGATTGAAAGCGCGGCTCTCCACCGAGGCTCTTCCAAACTTTCTTGTTCTTCAATGGCTCTCGCCAACTGCATACAGCCCGTGCCATTTGTGTTCTTATCAACGATGATGCTAAAACGAAACTGTTTGTTGCCCATCAAGGCGCGAGTCATCTCGTTAGCATACGTTGGTAAGTGGTCGGGTACGTCGTCAATTGCGCCGAGCTTAGCCTTGAATTCTTCAAAGTCAATTGGATTACCGACATGCTTTAGCGTCACCGCAAGTGGTGGGTTTTCTTTGTGGTTCAGCGTATCAGGAACACGCAGTATCGATGCCGCATCTGCCGTTCTAGCAGGGTCGGCTTCCAAACCTTTCTCATGGCATAGCGCCTTAAGGCGCATAGCTACAGGCCTCCACTGCGATCTTGATACATCAGCAGTCAAACCCCAGTACACATGAAGGCCCCGGCCAGAGTCGACAATTGTCGGCCTTGGTAATCCAATCTCTAAACAAAACTTTTTAAGCGCGGCTAAGCCGTCGCCTTGGGTAGCATATGGTTTGTTAACCCCACAATCTATATCAAGCCAAAATGCCCGTATAGCCTTTACGTTATCTGTCGTTCTAGTTTTGTCTGTCTCGTACTTAGCACAACCAAAATACGCATCGTATCCTTTGGCTAGTAAGTCTTCTATTTCTACGTCAGCTTCACTCAACCCCTGCACAAACGTTTGTCTTGGAAGTCCAGTCTTTTTAAGACCGACAATACAATACCATCCTTCTGTGGAGAGCACCGCCGACAACAAATCTGCTCTTGTCATAGCCGCCTCTGCACCGCGATAAAAATAGCGTCTAAGGGGCGCGGCAAGCCCGATAGACGCCTTGGACTACATGCCTACTTTGGCTTGGACAATGTCTGTAATTTTTTGGGTGTGAATCTTTCTGGGTATCCATTCACCGACAAACCATTTGTATATGGTCATGCGGCTCACGCCAAAATATTCTGCAACCTCACGTACAGGAATGTCCTTCTCAATGCAGAAGCGACCCAGCTTTACGCCGGGGCTTCTACCATTGGCTACCTTGTTAGCATGAACAATTCGTAATGAATAGCCTCTTGTGTCCATCATTACTCATCGTCTGTCCAAGTATTCAGCACATCCACAAAGTCTTTCTTTGCGGTTGGCTCAGCGGCTTTCTTGGATACTCGCTTAGTAGGCTCGGCAACTTCTTCAGCTACCTCGGCTTTAGCAACAGGTGCAGGCTGTGCTTTAGGTTTTGCACCATCAGTAGCGGCAGGGGTCTGCGTTACTGCTGAACGTGCGGCAGGGCTATCGCCCTTCTCTTTAGCAACAAGCCACTCTTGCTCTGACAAATAACGTACGGGCTTGAACGTCAGCTTGGGGGTGTCGCTATCGCTGTCCATACGCATCTCTGTTACCAAGGTGTTGATGCTCTTGCCTTGAGCGCCAACGTACTTAGCGTATTGTTGGAACGGCATCTTATCCAAGTCGCCACGACCAAAAATAGACTTTGCAGGTAACACCAACTGAAACACTTCGCCGTCCACATCGTCAGCCAACAACACTGCCAAACGTTGTTGATAGCGGCATGCGCGTGAGTCGCCTTGACCAGAACCTTTGATATTCTGTGAGCAACCTTCGCATGTTTTGTTTTGTGGGTATTCAATGCTTGCGTCGGGTTTGTCGCCGTCGTTGCTCCAGCAGTCAGGTGAAGTTGTCTCACCGGGTACGTACTTACCCGCATAGAAAGAACGAGATACTTTAGCGGCACCATTAATAATGACGATGTTCATTGAACGGTTTTCGTTCTTAGAGATTTCTTCTCCGTTGACCATCATGCGGAACACACTGCCACGAATGGAAATGCGCTTGAGGCCAGTATTACCCGCCAGTGCTTTGGTGAGGTCATCTTGTCCTGCCTTCTTCAAGTATGCAGGGACGTCTTGTTGGAACAAAGCAATGTCATTGCTCATAATTTTCTCCTAGTTAAATTTACTTACGACGAATGGTGATTTCATATTCACTATCAATATTGAGTCCGGGCGGATGCACTTCGGGATTGGCATCCATGAACTCTTTAATGTTAGTTTGGTGAATACGCTTCTCAAGTAGTTCCATAGTTCCTTGCTCTCGCATGAACGTATAGAAACTTTCCCAGTCATTAGTCCAGTAACGGTTTTTGACTGTGCGATAGGCAATGCCTGTCGGTGTTGAGAAGCTAGTAACGCCCGTCAGCTTTGATAGCTCGACGATCTTGTGCTTGAGAATCTGCATGTCTTCATCAAGCTTGGCTGTGTTTTCTTTGAACTCTTGGTAGAGTCGGTCACGTTTGTCGCGTATTTTTATGTACGTAGTGACGATCTGTTCTATCGGTACGTCTTCCATATATGTCCTTAGGTTTTGTGAATCGGGAGCGCTTATTATACATCCTTTCTTGACAGAGTCAAGAATTAATTTCGTTGTTGTACAAATCAATGATCTGTGAATGTAAGTCCAACTTTTGTTGAAGCATTTTGTACAGGCTTGCTTCTACTGGACTACCTTCGATGTGAACCACAGTGACGGGATTCTTTTGGCCTTGTCGGTGTACACGTGCATTGGCTTGCAAATACGTTTCACTCGATGTGACGGGAGCGTACCATATCACGACGTTAGCCGCAGTTAGGGTAACTCCGTGGGCGGCGGCTTGTGGCTGAATCAATAGCACACGTGGCTCGACGTCTTCTTGGAACCTTTTAAATATATCTGTGCGCTTTGTAACACTTACGTTGCCATTAATGATCTCGGCGCTGATGCCTTGCTTGGTCATGTATTCTTTTAACATTTCCAACGCATGCGTGAACGGCACAAACACAAGCACCTTGTGTGATGATTCGTTGATAACCTCAGTCACAGCGTTAAGCCGATCCGAGACATCAAATTCAATTACGTTCTTGGTGTCGGTGTACACAGCACCGCAAGCAATCTGCAGTAGCTTGTTCAGGTTAGCCGCCGCATTGACCGCTGAGACTTCTTCCCCTGCGGCTTCAATCAACATGTCTTTTTTAAGCTGCTTATAATATTTGAGTTGCTGTGCTGACAGAGGGGCAAAGCGTGATGTATGAGTGACGTCTGGAAGGTCTAAGCAATCCTTCTTCTCAAACCTAATAGCAGGTTGCAGTAGCTCATGCACAGCGGCAACGGCGTTTGGTTTTGGAATCCATTTGAACCGAGTCAACTGGCACATAACCATATCTCTGTAAGTACTGTATAGAGTCGGTGCTCTTGCAGGTATGCAAAGCTTAGCCAAACCATACGCATCTAGCGGGGACTGCGCGGCAGGTGTGCCTGTCATCATCCACAACCATTTGTCGTGAGTCACAATCTTACGCATGCTCTTGAATCGCTCTGTGCGAGAGTTCTTGTATGCGTTGGCCTCGTCGATAATAATTAGATCAAACCCACCATTGATGATATCGTCTTCGACAATCTTAATACCATCAAAGTTAATGACAACGAATTCAGCCAGCCCATTAATGATAGCCTTGCGCTTGTCTCGATTGCCGTAAGCAACGTCAACAGTTCGGTGAACCGCAAACTTAAACAAGTCGGCTTGCCATGCGGCTTGCATGATAGACAAAGGGCAGACAACAAGAACACGCTTAACCGCCCCTTGCGTCAAAAGATAATCTGCCGCCCAAATTGCTGATGCTGTCTTACCAGTACCCTGTTCGTTAAAACAAAACGCTCGGGTATTTAGCGTTAGGAATGATGCTGTTTCTTTTTGGTGAGCCATTGGCTTAAAGATGCCGGGCCAGTTGTAGTCTCTGTCGATGGGTGATGGTACGTTCTTAATGCCAAGCTTTCGCAGAGTTTGTGCTTCTTGCAACCCCCAAAACACCGCAACTTCAGTGACGCCGTCTTCGTGGCTTAGCACAGTGCTTTTCTTTATCGTAGTAGTAATACGGTTTGGGTCACGTGTACGTAACACCAGTACCTTGTTGTCAATAATATGCATGCTATACGTTACGCTTCACTGTGTGGTCGGAGTTGCGTGGATACGATCTGTTGTCGTTGTCGTCGGCGACTCTTAGGTTACTCCGTACTGTCTTACCACCTTTGCTCAATGGCTTCTTGTGGTCAACGTCTTTGCCGTCACCTTTATGAACAAGCCCCGCTTTTTCCATGATTGCTCGGGCTTTGTTTCGTGCGGCGCGTTTCTTTTTAACGGCTGGCGTGCCGTCATACATTTCATATTCTTTTTTATATGGTCGGGGTTTGTTTACGTATGGCATGGTGACTCCTTAAATGGCGATCCATTCGCCGTCGTGAATTACATATTGCGTATCAATCTTCCCGTCAACGAACGTGTGGATATGCACGATCTCAGGGTCTACAGATTTGAAACATTCAATTACGCTCCGCATGTTAGGAACATTGAGTTCGGGCAGGTATAAATACCCGCAACGATTATCAATATCAATAACGATCTTTGAAATATTACACATTACATCCCACATAGCTATCTAGCCTCCAAAAAAGTTTCGTTTAGTATTGTGCTCACAATCTTCTACCGAACACCAACCTCGGCACGTAAAGTTGGGTTTAGGATTCCATACATCATTAGCATAAGCGGCATCAAGTCGGTTGGTTTCGGTCAGCCACTTCTGCCATGCTTCACCTTGATCTTCAGTCTTGTATGTAGCAGGGACTAGGTCTTTTGCAACCAAGAAAACCAGTCCGGCTTTAACTGACTGAACTTTGGGGAAGTGTTTAAATGTAAGCAAAGACAAAAGCTCAAGCTGTTTCTTGTCGGCGTATTTGCTAGACTTGCTCGTTTTCCAATCTACGATACGGGCTTTGTCACCATTGATTACAAGTACGTCCGCGATACCGCGAAACCAAACGTCTTTATCTCTGAACCCGCAAGGCTCTAAGTTCCGTGTCAGACCCATCTCATGTTCGCATAACTTTTCCCCGGGTAGCGCCTTAATAGGGTCGATCTGAGGTTTAATGTATGCATACTTCTCAGGGATGGGGGTATCGTCTTTGATGTATTCTTCAGCAACCTTGTGTACTTCCGTACCATAGATGAGGTGGTCTTGTGGTGGCTCGACAATGTCTTTGACCACGCGCATGCGGTGGTACTTGCGAGGGCATTGCTGAAACAACGAAATACTTGAATACGACCACGTGTACATGCTTACCCTTTAAATTTTGTTGTAGTGCCGTAGCTGTCACCATACTTAACTTCGCAGTTAAGCGGCAAGGTTTTAGCCCAATCAGGTCGCCAACGCATGCACTCTTGAACGTAAGCTGCTGCCACTTCTTTTTCTTCTACTGGTACTACGCAAGCAACAGCGTCATGGACAGTCAACACAACCTTGTAGCGCTTGGCAACTCGTAGCATCTGCTCACCGATCACGCATCTTGCAAGAGCTTGGCAAAGGTTCTCAACAACCTTACCGCCATAGATTCGAACAGGGCCTTTGCGTGTCGAATAAATATACTGCGGACGACCCCGCTCGTCAACGTCTGTAGCACGTAAATCCATGTATTTCAAAGGCAACCCGCTAGGCAAATCAAAGCCAATTCCGGGGAGAATACTCACTGCTTGTGGTTGGACACCAAACGTCGTAGTGACCAGCTTTTCTGATGACAAAGCTTCGAGTGATCTATGCCCCTCATCCCATAGCGCAGGTATGTGGGAAAACTCCGATCGATATGCTTTAAGAACATGCTTACAGAAGTTTTCGTTTGCTTCTACGTTAAATGTTTTTAACTGAAGCTGAAACTTAACGGCACCCATGCCATACCCTGCACCAAGAATCGTAGTCTTTCCAACAAAGCGTTCTTCATCGGTTATTTGATCTATCCGTTTGTTGTATATGGAGGAAGCCATCATCTTGTAAACGTCTTCGCCTATCTCAAACGCCTTAACCAAATCGTTCTGCCCTGACAACCATGCCAATACCCGCGCCTCAATCTGTGAGGAGTCGGAGTCGATTAGCACATAGCCTTTGGGCGGTATGATCGAGGACTTCAGAGGTGACTTTCGTGGGAGGTTCTGAAGGTTTAGCTTGTCGTCTCCGCCCCATCTACCTGTGTGTGCGGCGTAGTAGCGTAGTGGGACTGGCAAATTGCCACGCTTGGAAATGTCGATAAATCTTTGAGTCCGTGTTTCTTCTAACGTACTCTTAGTGCCAAGCCTAGCCGCCACAAGTGCTTGCACTCGCTCGTCAGGATGGTCTGCTAATTCTTTAAACCCCGCATCACTCTTAGCAAGTGCTAGGGCTTGCTTGCCTGTCGTCAAGCTAATCTTCATAGGAGGCACAACACCGAACTCACGTAGTCTGTTAGCAAACTTCTCGTTTGACATAAGTACTTCGCGGTCGGCGCTGGCGTCGGCTATGAGCTGTTCCTTCTTGGATACCACATCAATCAGATGTTGCTCAAGTAGTGGGAGGTTTAACTCAAGCACTGGCGCTGTGAACATACGTAAAGTCAGATCAATAAGCTTCAGTTCCTTCTTCTTAAAGTTCGCAAGAAGAATCTCAAAGAGCTGATGGGTTATCTCGACGTCGTTCTTGCAGTACTCTCCATAGCGAGCTAGCTCGTCAGGGGTAAAGCTACGTCGGTTCTTGCCCAACGCATTTAGCACCTCAGTACCTTTAGTCCCTAACCCATAGCGCAATGCTAGCTTCGCAAGGCTGTTGCCAACTTCCGTGCCATCAACTGCTCGTGCCATTGCTAGCGTATCACCAAGCACCTTTGGATGGATGTCGAACTGCCACGCTAAGATAGCTCCGTCAAACATCATGTTATGGGCTACCACAAAATGCTCTGACATATTAAAGCTATCGAGCCACTCTTTCGTTTGATCGCGTGTCCCGCTAAACCATTTAGTCGGTTCGTTGTCTACCTTGACACAAACACCAATCGTTTCAAAACGCTCGTCACGAACGTATTCCTCTGTTGTTAATTTGGTCAGACTGAATTGCTGATCGTAGTACGTTTCAAAATCGATGGTGATTATGTTCATTTGGTTTCCAATTAGATTACTTAGCAGTCTCAATAGCTCGGGTCAGATACCATTGTGCCTTGCGCAAGTCTTCCAACTTGTTGCCTTTGTGGTCGGCACGTGTGACATACTTAATTACGTTGCCAAGGTTGTAATCGAGTTGTTTCGCTTCGATAAAGTCGATTGTCTCGATGCCGCCTATCTTATAGTGGGCAGGGTGATTGACAGTATCAGACTTAGGCTCAAACATCTCTACTTGTATAGCTTGGTTACGCTTAATGTTGTCGGCTATCGCACCAGTCAATTCCACCAGTCGTTGTGTGTGCGGACTAATAGCTGTGTCTGAACTAAACACACCAAGATTTTTCCAGTTTGCTTTTGCTACCATTGGCGTATCCATCTTACGACGAACAGCGTAGACGTTTTGGTATCGTGTCTCAAAATGAGCCGCAATATCCACAGTCTTTGCTGTCGGGTTTTCTCTGATGTATCGACGAATCTTCTCTGCACGTGTTAGCTTTTTAGCCATTTGATTTCTCCTTGAGTTAGAAAGGCGCATCTTCGTATTCTGTTGATGCTGTTTGTTTTGGTTGGCGTTTATTAAGGGCTACCAACCACTGCCCTGTTGCTCGTTCGAAGGGCCACCACTGTGACCAATCGACCTGTCCCTTGGGATTATTCCTACGAATATTGTTTCCATTGACTTGTAGTTGTTTCCGCACCCGAGGCAGATTCGGTGTCGATACACCACGCCCTCTGCCTTTCGAGTCTCTCGTACTGTTGATTTGGTTACATTGCATTTCGGGCATTTCATGTTTTATTCTTTTGTGATACTTCGTAGTATTTGGCAGGTAGGCTTGCACGCTTGTCTACATATTTGCGTAGCCACTCGGCGCCGCCAAGCTGTTTGAATATCAACCATTGCTTGTCAGTCATTCGCATGTACCTGTGCTTTAGGGGCTCGGGCGGTTTAGGTCTTGGCATTATTTTTTCATCCCTCTTACATATATTGCAAAGCTTGCCGTTGTGTCTCCACCATTCTTCATGGCTTCAAATTCCTTAGCCACTTCTTCAAGCACTGCGTTGCGCTGTGAAGGCGATACAAATACATCGTAGTGGTATGGCTGACCAATATCAGTGAGTATCTGCTTACCAAGATTGCTATGTTTTTCCACCTCGTTAAAGGCTTCGTCTTCTTCGCTTGTCCATTCGGTCATTTCTTCTCCTTGTTGTTCACTAGCTTTACCCAATCATGGCCTGATTGCCAACCATCTTTAAACCCATCAGTCCAAGCACGATCCCAAGCTTGACACCACAGTTCGTAGTAGCCGCCATACAGCGGAAAGCCTTTGTCAAATAAACCATGCTTGACTAGATGCTTTACATCTTTGCGTTTGATAAACGCCCCCCATGCCTTGTCACGAGCTTGGTTGTAGATGGGTATGTCATCAAGCAAACCTTTAGGCATGATTTTTCTCCTTCAGCTTGGCTTCAATGGCTTCGGCATAAACTTTAAATGTCGGAGGCATCTCATACTGGCTCATTAACAAACTGACCGCAGTAACAACATCAACAGATCGCAAAGCTTCAAGCCTTTCCGCATCCGTCAGACCCACCCAAGGGCGAACGTAGTCTTGAATGTCATCGTCATCTTGTGTCATTCTTCTGCCTTGGCCTGTACCTTGACCTTCTTAGTTTTCATAAAGTCAATATCCGGTTGCTCTTTGCGTAGCTCTGCATACTCTAGCTGTACACGCTGTGCATTTATGATCTTTCCTGCTGTGTTGTTCATCTCTGTGGCAATCTTTACATCCATTGTGCCGTTCTTAAGTCCCTCATACAGAGCAGATAGTTCTGTTGTTAATTCACTGATGTGCTTCATTTTTACTCTCCAATAATTTTCGTTTGATAAAAAGTCTAAGCCTTGCCGCTTCGATCAACTCGGGCGACATTGTGGATTTGTACAAACTTCTAATATAAGAATCAGAAGCTTTGACAGCCTGTTTATGGGCTTTTGCTCTAGCTATCTCAGGGTGAGCCTTGAGATATGCTTTGCGTCGTTGTTTAATTTCTTCTTTATTAGCTTGATGATATGCCCTCCTTTGTTCGGTTATTCTTTCTTTGTTGGCTTCTTCGTATGCTTTCACTTTATCTTTGTTAGCCGCATACCAAGCCTTTCTTCTTGCGTTTTCGTATTCTTTATTGGCATGGTGATGCGCCCTTCGCTTTGCGTTCTTTTCTTCCCTGCGAGCTTCGTGGTACTTTCGACTACGCTCAATTACGTGTTCCTTGTTGGCTTCTTCCCATTTCTTTCGGTACTCATACGCTCGCTCTTTGTTGTTCTCAAACCATTCTTTGGCTTTGGCGGCTATGTGTTCCTTGCGAGTAGCACGATAGGCCTTACGCTTGGGGGCTTGTATTTCTTTGGTTGCTAAGTAGTACGCTTTTCTGTGCTCTTTATTAGCTTCATGCCACGCTTTGCTTTTCGCTTGCACCTTGTCTTTATTAGCTCGTGCGTACTCTCGTTGTCTTTCTCTAACCTTTTCCCTGTTAGCCTCCAAGTAAACCCGACGTTTCTCTTTCAGCAACTCTTTATTAGCTTCCCTGTACGCTTTGTTCTTGGCGGCGGCGAGTGCTTTCTTCTCTGCGTCAGTCATTCTTCTAGCGCCCCTTCCAAAATAAATTTAATTCGGTCAAGCATATCGGCCCTATCGCCATACTGTTGTGGGTACGCGAGTACTCTACTGATTTCAACCAAAGCTAAGTGGTATGCGTCGCCATTCAATGCGTGTTTTAACTTTAGCTCGTCATGTGGATAGGTAAATTCAAGTACGGCTTTCATACGCCATTCCCTTGGTAAGCAATATCAGTAGTCTTGCTTTGCGCCATGTTCTTCGCACATCGGTTTGAGATGAGTTTCTGTACTTGAATTTGGGGTCTGTGCATAGGCGTGTAGGGGTTGCCTTGGATAAAAACTTTAGTTGTCCCATTTAAATTTCTCCTGTTAAAACAATTTTTAATTTTGGCCTACCGCGAAACTATATGGTTTCTTCTTGGGAACGGTCATTGTTTGCTTAGCAACAATGTCTCTA
>Ga0208975_1000984_pt1 | contig 12853 bp, 9 predicted proteins | sample GreLakmeER78MSRF_FD_187700 | JGI IMG/M metagenome (GOLD analysis project Ga0208975, IMG submission 187700) | Freshwater lentic microbial communities from great Laurentian Lakes, MI, USA - Great Lakes metaG ER78MSRF (SPAdes) | ecosystem: Environmental > Aquatic > Freshwater > Lake | place: Great... | reverse complement strand
CTGTTATCGTAAGACAGAATTAGATATGCACATATATGATAAGAAATCATTAAAAGAAAAGTCTGATAAGTTAGATTTATTAATTAAAGAATTAAATTTATATAAAGATTTTATAGATAATAATGCTGAATACTATTTTAAATTAAAAGAAAATAATAAAGATAAAAGCTTATTAGCATTACTAAATGAGGATGAAGATGATTAATGAACATGATATCGAGGATTTATGCCCTGACTACTATAAGTCTCAGGAAGAAATTCTACATGACGACCGAGCCTATTGGTACGATATTGAGCTACAAGGGCTAAAACTTCCTGAGGTATGGGGTAGGTATATCCTAGGTGAAAACGTTAGATCCTACGAGTTTAATATTAGCAAAGGTTATTATGGGTAAGGGTAGTGGTCGTAGACCTACTGATGAAAACAAGTTCCAAAGTAATTATGACCTGATCTTTGGCAAAAAACCTCCTGAAGGTCAGGAAAATAATAAGGAAAAACAAGATGGCAACAATGACACCACCCGAAATGAAGAGCAGTGACCTATGTACAATGCTTATGCAATTGTTTGCAGACAACTTTGTAACTTATTTTAAGTCACATACCTATCACTTTAATGTGGAAGGTCCTATGTTTGCTCAAGACCACGCTTTGTTGCAAGAGATCTATGAATTTCTGCATGAACAGCATGATGGTATTGGAGAACAAATCCGTCAGCTAGAAAAAGGAACACCATGTTCTCTTAAAGAACTTCTTAAGATGACTGATATTGTTGAATGTGATTCACCAAAGAAGCCTAGCAAAGAAATGTTTACATGGTTGAATCAAGACTTTGATTACTTGTGTGAACATGCTCAAAAGATTTATGATGAAGCTGATATGCAATGCTACGGTGGATTAGCTACATTTGTTGGTGACTATATCAGAGACTTATCTAAACTTAACTGGAAAGTCAAGGCAACTTTAGGAAAGAGTTTTAAATGAAAAGCTATAACGTACAAGCATTAAGAGGTCATGAATATGATGATCATGACTTTCAAGTTGATATGCGGGATGTAGGTATTAATATCCCTGACAATGTTCTTTATACTAAAGACCTTGGTCCTTATGTAATCAATGAAGTATACAAACAAAGTTCAACAGGATTAACAGATATCCTTAACGATAAGACAGGTATGCCTTATACTAAATCAGAGGCTGAAGAGTTTGCTAGTAGCAATCGTAAGCAAGCGTTAGATATGTATAATCAACTATTGAAATAAAAAAAAAATAACCCCTATTAGGAATAATCCTAGTAGGGGTTTTTTATTTGTCAGGTAAAGAAGTAAATCAATCCTTTTTTACCTCGTGCTGTAAGTTCTTTTAAGAAAGAATTACGCATGTCTTTATATTTAGCGTTATCCCAAGCATAAATACCCATAGTTTTACTATTAAAATTATAAAAATCATTCATAGCTAATACTAAAGCTCTTGCTTGTTTAGATGTTAAGCGTGTAGACTCAGGTCTATTAGGACCCGGAGGTTCATAACCAGAAGATTTACTTTCAAGAAATTGTTTTAATTTCTTTTGGTATTCTGCTAGCTCATTAGGTTGTTTATCTTTTAACCACTTGTATTCACGATCAAGAGTAACAAAGATTCCTTTATAAGGTGATCCTGGACCAACAAGGACTTCATTAGAACTCATCATATCATCCAGACCTTGTTTAAGTTGCTTACGGAAGTCGATAGTAAAGCCTTCAGCCATATTCCAACTAAACACTTTAGGAGCTACAATATTATTAGCTACGTAATGAACAAAAGGATAGCTCATAGAGTCAACAATAAAGTTATCAAACACAGGGATAATAAAGTTAGAATCTGCTGGTGTCTTATTACCGTTAAGTAATCTTGCTGTCTCAGCAATAATAATTGACTCACGATATTGACCGAATGTAGGACCAACTTGGTTAACTGCTCCAGAACCTTCTTCAGGTATAAACAATGAACCATCGTCTAGCCTTAAACCTTTAGCCTTAGCAGGAGCAAAAGGATCAAACATCCTGATAGTCTCCATGATACGTCTACGTTTACCTTCTGGACCTTTAATCTGAACAATAGTACCTGTAGGCTCAGTACCGAATCTACCAATAGAAATGTTCTCATTGTAGTAACCAATTGGTTTAGGTACTCGACCAAACATCTGTAGGAATTTAACCATCTTCTTAGGTGTAGTATACTGCCAAGAGTCTGTTGTTTGCTTAAGAGTTGCTTTATAAATCTCATTGATGTCTTTAGCTAAGGCATCTACATCGCCTTTATAAAACTTTACTGCCTCATCCCTAAACTCAGGGTGACTCTTTAAAAAGGCTTTAGCCTCTGCAATGTGGAAGTTAGCTGGCTTACCATAATCAGTAGTCATCAAGACTTTCTTTGAGAAGTCTTTATTAAACTGCTTATTACCAGCAACTCCTGCACCACCGTACTTAGCAAGTAACATTTTAAAGTTCTCAACCTTCTCTGATTTAGCATCACCAAAAGCAGAAGCAATACCTTGATCTAAAGCTACAGTTGTAAAGTAATATCGTGGATCACCCTTCTCATTAGGTAATGTATCAGTAAAAAAGTCACTAATCTTATCGTTAAATCTATCCCACAATAATCCAACACGACTTAAGATATCCATGTTACCAACGTCAGCGGCTAAGAACGAACGACCAGCAGAGTTCATATCAAGAGCTACAGTAACTCGTGGTGTAAACGGTGTACCATTCATTTTTGAATCTAAATAGTTAGCCGCATCAAGATATCCCTGAAGTTTATAACCCCAGTCATCTCTATCTGCTTCTTTAAGGAAATTATCTAGAGCACCTTTCTGAGCAGGAGTAAGTTTCTCAATAAGACCTTCTGGTTTACCAAGAGCATTGACAACGTCACGAGTATTATTAGGTACAATACTACGTAACAACCTACCTTTTGCCGCAGCCTCAGCAATAAATGCTGGTGTCACTGTTTGTAACAAGTCAGGCAACAAGATAGATTCAGATGACATACCTGCAGACCTACTTGAGTCAAGCACACGACCAAGTGTTGTAAGGAAACTTAATTCTTTTTCATCTGCTGACAAAGTAAAATTATTATTTCTTGCTTTACCTGCAATCCTACTAAAGAAACCTTCAGCAGTTGCTTTGTTAACACCTGTATTATGAAAGTTACTATTAAGCATAATAGGAGAAGACTTACCTACAGTTAATGCACGAGTCCACTTATCACGTTGTGGATTAAAGTTAGTTGCATCTTGATACATACGGTGAGTTGCATAGTCTTCCCAATAAGTAGAGAACTGTGGACCACCATAGGCTACGTGTTCAGCCATGTCACCTAATTCTCTTTGTAAGTTATTAACCTTTTGATCAATAACTTCTGCCGCTGTTTTGTTTCCATTAGCAGAAGCATCTTGGATATCTTCTTCGGATACCTTTAACAAACCCATAACATCTAACTGTGCTGGGTTCATTGGGTTCTTAACATGACCAAGAATAGCTTCATTAAACAGAGCCGCAAAGTAAGCTTTAACAGGTGAAATATAGAGTGGTACTTTAGCTACAGCACCTTTAGCCTCAGCCATTTCTTTGGTAGCAGTGTACTCTTGTTTCTTTTTATCCATACCACGGATATTTTGTAATTCACCTTGGTAAGCACCTGTCTCAGTAGGAGGAGCTTTCTGAGCCTTACCTGATAATGCACCTGTAATATTACGTTGCATACCTCTACTCTTAAGTCTTAAATCAGCACCCAAGCCAGGACTTAACCTAAGAATTTCAACACCATCTGGATTAACATCTTCAATTAAATAACCTTTATCAACTAATGCTTGAACAATAGTTGCACCAGCGGCTTCATTAGAAATATTCTGGTTAATAGGTGCAGAGCCACCAGCAAAAGATTCTGGACTAGCAGTCTTAGATAACTTTTTAAACAAACGACCTAAGCCCTTTTGAACCATGTCACGCTTAAGACCACCACCTACAGCTACCTTATCTAGAGAGCCATCACCATCGTCCATTACTAGTTGATCTAAACTATCGATATCAGAATTTTCTTCAGCAGACATGATCTCACCGTCTTTTTGAGATGCCGCACCTGATAACATAGGAGCATACAAAATAAAAGAAGTAGTGGCGGCATTACCAATCTGCTTAGTGTCTAACCCAGTACCTTGTTTAAGATAAGTAAGACCGTTAAGTTGTGCGTTAGATGTTGTACCTTCTTGATACAGACCTACATCAAGATCATTAAGACCATTAGTGATGTTCATAGCAGTACGTATAATAGCACCTGCCTCTGTAGCTTTAACTACACCTTCACCATAGGCATTTCTAATTTCGGTTTCATTTTCAAAACGAGATGGATCAAGGATTTGCCTTGTTTCCATTTGCCTATTACGTTCTTCTTGAAGCTTGCTATAGTAATCTTCGTTAGTAGTTTCCATAGCAAAGTTACTCATACCAAAGCCACCATCTTCTTGAGGAGCTTGATCCATCTCAGGCGCAGTCTCTATAGACTGGTCGGTAGGTGTTATCTCAGTTGGTAACTCAGGTACTGAATCACGAACATCAGTACCAGCTAATAGCCTTGCGTCAGGAGGTAAACCACTAAGCCTTCTTGCAGGAACAAAAGCTTCCTCTTCACCAAACATTGCAGAAGGGTTAGGCACTACCTCTCGTTGAGGCGGTGGTGGTGGAGCAAAACTACGAGCCTGTGCTTCGTTAATTTGCTGTTGAAGTAACTCATCCGCAGTACCGGGTACTGTAGGTACGTTCCTATTTGTGTTAATATTAACTGCCATTTATTCTCCTAACTCTTTCTGTAAGTATTTAGCGAAAGCGGGACTTGTTCCTACAATAGGAATCAGCTTCGCACCCTGTTCAATCCGCTTACCTTCTGGAGCTTCTAAAGCTTTTTCAACCTTTCTAAGGTATGAAAGTTGTGCTGATTGATCAACAATCCTGTCAGAGATTGATTTTCTTTTATTATCTTCCATTAATGGAAATACCTGATCAAAGATTCGTTGTCCTGAACCTAAGATACCCATTGCATTAATAACTCTTAAGAACTCTTTGTTCTCTTTAACCCACTCAGGTGGATGTTCACCATACTTAATCATATCTTTAATATACAAAGAAAGCATAGCTAAAGCAAGCATCATAGCTATAACAGCCGCAGTATTCTTTTGATCATCTGATCCTGACTTACGAATATCTGTTAACAATCTTGGTAGAATGTTTGCTGTAAAAGCTGATGTATAACCAGTAAATTGAGTAAACAATTTTAAATAGGGATCATTATAAAACTTAGGTCTATTAAGAATAGTAGGTATAAGAACTGCTTCATTAACAAAATTATATGTAGCCTGTTGTAGGTTATTTAAAACATATTGTTCTGTAGATTTAGTATCCGCATTAATAGCCATCATGTATTCATAGTCAACGTTAATACGTCTTAAATGATCTTTAGCGTCTGATATTTCTTGTTCAGTACCTGTACCTTCAGACACAACATTCAACCAATTCTGTATAGCATCAGCCGCAATAGCTAATCGAGCATTACGAGTAATAGCAGTTACAGAAGTCAAACCAGTTAATTTAAAAAATGCATCAGTCCATTTAGAATAGTATGATGTTAAGATGTCATTACGATGACCAACACCACCTTCTCTTAAATATCCTGCCTCAGATAAATCTGTCCTAATCCTAGCATTCTTAATAAGAACTCTATCAGTAAGCTTGTTACCAATCTCTCTGTAGATAGCTCCTATTTCACTGCCTGTACCTTTGAGTAAGGCTAATGTAGCTTTAGCGGCTTGTGGTCTATTAAGGTTACGATATATCTGAGCAAACTCTACTGTAGAACTAATAGCGGCTAATGGTAGTGCAGTGATAGTAGATAAGAAGTTAACAGTGTTCAATGCACCTTTTAAATAAGGATTAGTAATAGCTTTAAATTCACCATTACGCATTGCCAACACATCTTGAATTTCTTTAGCTATAAAGCTAGCTTGTCTATCATCAATGTCACCATTGTCTTTCATCTTCTGAACTAATGCGGCAAGCTTAGAACCATTTTCACCAATTAACTCTTTATTAGTATTATATGCGGCACCTGATGCGGCTAATGAATAAGCGTTATCTATAATGTTATGAGACATATATTGATTAAAGAAAGCTTTAACATCTGGTTTAGATAATTTAGCTTCTAACTCTTGTTTACCTTTAATCTTTTCTGCATTACCATTCAGCAATGAATCAAGTGAATCTTCAAAACTATTAACCTGTTTGTTATCTAATATTGCATTAGTTAATTCAGTTGCATCCGCATAGTTCATACCTAAACGTTGTTGTAAGTCTCTGACAAACTGACCAGAGTTCTTTGACACAATTGTTTTATCTAACGGTTTATACTCTAAGAATTGTCTAACAGATAAGTCTTTACCTGTAGCTTGATTGTATGCCCTAGTTAAATTACTTATTCTATCAGCATAATCAATAATAGAATCTTTAAAGTCACCAAAGTTACCGTAGTCAATATCTATCTTATCAGCAATATCCCTTGTAGAAGTAGCAAACAAGTCTTTCTTAATGCGAGCTAACTCTGATATTGCATTAGTAACAGTAGGGTTAGATATAATACGAGAAGCTTCTGTAGCAGACACACCACCAAAAGCAGAAATAAAATTTTCAATGTTACCAAAGTTCTTAAAGATGTTTGATTCTAAAACAGCCTGATGGTTCTCAATAGAAGCTCCATTAACAGCAGTAGAACTACCTAACAATGTAGATAATGTAGCTGAATAAATACTCTTATGTGTAGTATCACCAGTTATAATCTTAGAAAACTTACCAAATAAACCACCAATACCTTTGTCTTTTATAGCAGACATTGTTTTAGCATATACACCTTCAGTTTGCCTTTTAGCAGTTTCAGCAGAAGCTAAAGCATCTAATGATGTTTCAACAGCATTTTTCTCTTGTGATGTTAATGTCTCACCAATAACGTCTATAGTAGAAGGCATAGTAACAATAGGTTTATCTCCTAAAGCTACACGTTGTTCATTAATATCACTGATATATTTTTCCCTGAACTCAACATCTGTTGATGATCTAGGAACAATATCGCTTGGAGCAGTTAATACTGAGTAAGTCTTAAGACCACCAGATAAACCACCGCCTAATACAGCACCACCAGTAGCGGCATTAGCTAATCTAGACTTTAACTTTGTCATTTCTTCTGGTGTAGAAGGTAGATTAAAACCACCTTGCTCACCAAAGTAACCAGTTAATTCTTGTAATGTTTCTACACCACTTTCAACAAAGGCACCTGAAGCAGTAGCTCCACCAATACCTTTTAGCTTATTAAGAGTGCCACCAGAGATTGTTTTAAACGCAGTACTAACTTCTTTAACAGACTCAGTCATAGACTTACGTAGCAACTCTTCAGCCGCTTCTTTAGTCATTGTCTTCTCTAATTCTCTTAGCACCATAGTTTGAGTAGCTGGCTTAGTAATATCTTTACCTTTACCAAGGATAAATGGTAATGATAGCTTATCAAGCACTGTCATAGTAAAACCAGCGGCAATAGCAGCAGTAGCATTTTTATTCTTTTGATCGTTGTATACTTGACCTGTGTACATACTAAAAGGAATTGATAATGAAGCACCATAAGTTAATGGTGAAGCCATAACAGAAAGAATACTAGTCAACATCTGAGGAGCGGAAGAAGCTGCACTACCTACAGTCCAATCAACAAATTTACCTAGTGTATTTAGTTGCCAATCCCCCTTATCATTAAAAGCTTCTCCGCTTCTTAACTCAGGTATGTCTCTTAACAAAGAAGTGTTTTCATTAATACCTGATTGTGCAAAGTCCTTAAATGATTCGCTACCTGTCTTATCAGCAATAAGATCAAACATACCATACACACTTTTAGAAGCGTTAAGCGCACCTTGATCCCAACCACTACTTAAGTTAGAAGTAGCTTTACCATATCGATCTTCACCTTTTCTAATAATAGATGGACCAGCAAAGTAGTCACCGAGACCCTGTTCTTTTGCTTGACCAAACTGACCAGCAGTATCTGTCATAATCTTAGACATCATAAACCCATTAGGATTACGTTCTTTATTAAGATCATTAAGAAGATTGTCAGCTATTGTAGGTTGTTTATCTACTCTACGTTGGGCACGTTCAAGATTACCCATGTACATAGCGTTGTATTGCTCTCTAGTTGTATCGATTGTTGGATCAACAATACCTAGCTCTAATGCTCTGGTAGTAAGACGTCTTCCACTAGGGTCTGCTAAATCACCAAGAGTACGTTCATAAGATTTATTTTGTGTAAGTACTGGTGTAGTAAAATTACCTTCACGGATAACATCTTCCATTAACCTATTTTGAGTATAGGCACCCGGTTGAGCGCCTTTACTTTGACTTAGATCAGTAGGGAATTTAGCAGTCTCTCTTGCATTAATGCCTTGAAGACGGATGGATTCCCCCGAAGGGGTTACCACGGTATCAGCATCCGTTAATGAGATACCTCCTGGTAAATCTGATTTCCTTGATATTATCTTTCTTAGGTTGTCTAAATATCCATCCATTTATTTTCCTTTAATTAGGGTTAGGTTTTAATTTAGTTAAACTTGCTTGCATAAACTGTGCAAAGGCTGACTCATTAGGTGTACCTTTATGTTGCTCACGATGTTTCTTACCGTTAGGACCATTCCATTCAGCAAGAATACCATTTGCAATCTCGGCTTCTTTTTCTTTATTAACTTTACCTGTCTCTGGGTCTTTAGCTAAAGATTTAACCTCTGCAAACATTGTCGTTAACTTTTCAGCTGGCATTGGTGTATTCTTTTTACCAACATTAAGCAATTCTTCTGGAATTTTTAAACGACTAACCATAATATTACGAGCTAAGTATGGCGCAATGTTAGTAACTTCACTAACTCTACCACTTCTCTTATCATTAATCATATCCATAGTTGCTAAACTAATAACAGATTTAGCCTCTATAAATACATCAGGGTTGGACACATCAATACCTGCTCTTCTTAAATAAGAAGCAGATTGACTAGAAATTTCTTTAGATGTTGGAAGACCTTTTCTTTCTGGATTAACTTTATCTTTAATATCTTCAGCACCAAGTTCACGTTTGTAGATACCTTCTACTTCATTAGCCGCTTTTTCAGTATTTCCTATGTATCGATTAAGTATTTCTTGAGGGCTATTAGCTCTTCTGTCTTCTCTATATTCCATCATAGCCCACTGATGACCCATCAAATTAACCATTCGCTTATCTTGTTGAGCTTGTTGAGACGCTAAAATCTGAAGTTGTTGTTGAAACTTTCTATCGTCCCTTGTACGTTCGAATTCTTCTTTAGCCTGTTGCATTTTAGATGCTTGTTCTGCTTTAAATCTTTCATGATCCATACGAGCATTTTCTCTTTGAATTGCTCTCTTTTCAGCAGAAAGAGTATTTTCTTCTTGACGAAGATCACGAACCTCTTGACCACGAATCTGAACAGCGGCGGCTCTAATAGCTTTCTTATCTGCCATTGCTTGTGCATTACGCTTAGATGACTCTTCAAATGCTTGTCTACCTGCAAAGGCAAGAGCACGATTAACACCAAACTTTTTAGCACCAACAGCAGTTGATATAGCCATACGAATAATATCTTGATTATTTAAACCAAGTTCTTCTTTAAAGCCACTAGCAGTAAACAAGTTAACTAAAGAATCTTTAAAGCTCTTCTCAGTCTTCTGTGTTCCAGATAATTCTTCAACAATCTCTGCTACACTACGAATTTTCCTAGATGCTTTAACAGGATCTGTTTCATAATCTTTTTTTAAACCAGAAACAAAAGCAGGATCTGTGCTTTCTTTAGGTGGAACTTCAGATACAGCAACTGTTACAGGAATATTTTGGATATTACCCTTATCACGTTCAGCAAGTTGTTCTACAGTCATTTGTTCTGGAGCAACCGCAAGAGGTGCTACGACAGGAGCTGAAGCTACTTGAGTAGGTGAAACAATAACAGGTTGTGTGTCTTCAGGTACTACTCCCAAAGGGGTTTTGTATCTATCAGGTATTGCAGGTACAACTGAAACAGTAGGAGCTGGAATTGTTTTAATTTCTTCTAGAGGTAATGTAACTCGTTTATCAGTTATAACCGCATTAGAAGGAGCTGAATCTAAAACAATAGAGGGTACTGCCGCAGTAGGTGGTCGTTCAATAGCTCTTGCATTAGCAAATGCTTCAGCTTGATCTTTAGGGTAACGTTCATCCCACACAGGAATGTTTTCAACTGTTGGTTGAATAATCATTGGTACTACACCTTGACGTTTTCTTTCTTCATCAATGTCTGCATCAATAGTACCATCATAATAACCTGCCGCAGACTGTACTTGTTGAGGTACTACACCATAAGACCCATTAGCATAATTAGCTTGAGCAGAAGAGCCACGACTAAAGTCAGGTACACTCATTGTGCCATGCATGAATGATGATCCGGGTACGTCTGGATGACGATATGCTAATGAAGGTACACCACTAGTACCGTCTGCATTATACATTGGAGCATCAGAGTTACGTACATCTACTGCACCGTCACGCATGTTAGCCTTACGACCCTCTTGCACCATACGTTTAATAGCTTTTTTATTTTTAGGATTTTGTGCGGCTGCACGAGGAATAACAGCCTCTCCGGGAGTTAACATAGCAGGAACTGTATCAGTGCCTTTTGCTTGGAAGATAGGAGCTTGAGCAAGGCTACGTTGACCTTGTTTAAACATTCCAGTGCCAGCTAAAGGGTTCTGAGTTGGAATACCTAGCTTTTGTTTGTTCATCCTAGCAGGAGGAATACCCATGTCTTTAAGTTTAGCATTGTTAACTTGTTCTTTATGACCTAAACCCTGATTAGCTTTTGCGGCTGCTTCTTTAAGTTTAAGTTCATGTAATTGTTGTTTACGCATTTCATCAAGCCCCATTTTAGAAACTTCACGAGCTTCTTTATTTTGGAACTTGAGATATTCTCTCTGTTGTTTACCTGATAAGGGTGCCATAGTATTTCCTTAAAATATTCCTAGCTTTTTAGCTAACAATGCTCCACCAATGACCATACCTATTGGACCCATAGCGGCTAATGCGGCTTCACCACCTGCTAATGCGGCTCCACTAGCAGCACCTGTTGCGGCAGTTCCAGCGGCAGTACCAGCACCTGCTAATGTAGCACCTTCAGCGGCTGCAAGCCCTGTGCCTAAACTTGAACCAATAGTAGCACCAATAGGAGCGGCTGATCCTGCGGCAATACCAGTTCCTGCACCACCAGTTAATGTAGATAAGCCAAGACCACCCGCAGGAGCTAAAGCACCAGTAGCAGGTGCGGCTAAAGTAACAGCAGTAGGAGCTGCAGCAGTAGGTGCAACTAATGCACCAACATTACCTAAAGCAACAGGAGCACCACTAGCAGTAGTTCCCATAGTACCAATAGCATTAGTTGTTAATGGTGCGCTATAAGCTTTATATGCAGCATCAATTCCTTTTGCAGTAGCATTAGTACCTATAGTTGTAGCTTGCTGACCCAGATATTGTTCTGTTTGGTCAGGCATAGCTTGAGGAACAACTGCTTCTGAAGGCTTAATAGTTGCGGCTAATGGAGCTACTTGTGCAGTATTAGCCCAATTCCAAGGATCATCTTCATCTACTTTGTTTGTTCCTTGTGCATAACCTGAAACTGATGATGTACCATAAGCATAACCGGGAACAGACATAGTACCGTTTGAAAACTCCATACTACTATTCATTCCATTAGATTTACTCATACTATTACCATAATTACTTGGTGCGCCTAACCCTGAAGGTTGTGGTTGCATACCGCCAACACCACCACCTTTATCACCACCTGCACCTTGAATACCGCTTTGAGTCATGCTTGAAGAAGGCATACTACTGTTCGGACCCTGTTGACCGTCCATTGCACCTGCAATTTGTGATGCAATCTGAGGAGCAGCTTGAGACGGATTTTCTGTTGTAGGAGTTCCCATATTACCAGCCATTATTTACCTCCTGAAGCATTTTGTCGTGCGGGATTACCATATATAGTAGAAGCATAACGCTGAAGACCTTGCCATGTAGCATCAAGACCTTGTTGTTCAACTCCACGTTGTTGATTACCAAGATTAGCTAAGCTAGATGCACCACCTGTAGCAATGCCTGATGCTGTTTGAGCGCCTGACTGAATAGCTTGTTCAGCTGCAAGACGATTTTTAAACATATTAGCTTCATAGTCAGCATCAACTTTAGCAAGCGCACCAGTAGTCTCAGCGTTTTGAGCACCTTGCATAACAGCCTGTCGTGCAGAACCTAGTGTTCCTGTTTGACCAAAGCCTGTGTTAAGCTTTGCTACACCTTTCTGGGCTTCATTAAGAACATTAGCCTTTTGAGCCGCTAATGTTTCAGCACTAGGGGTAGTTGCTAAAGTAGATAATCTTTTATTTTGATCACCTAAAGAACCAAGAGCAGTAGAAGTAGTAGCACTAAGTTGTTTAGCACTTTCACCAAATGCTTGTTTTTGTAGCTCAGATGCACCAGCAACTTTACCAAGTTCACCTGAACCATAAGCACCCTCAGCAGCTTTACCAACATTCGCCATATAAGGTTGCGCCCATTCTGGAATACTACTTGTTGAACCTCCACCGCCCCCGTAGTTCCTTTTAATAGAACCATTAATTTTATATTTCATTCTAAATCCTTTCGCATTACTACGTAAGCTTCTTTAAATCCAGATACATACTTTGGTAGTACCTTTGCCCATCCTGG
>Ga0208975_1000983_pt1 | contig 12858 bp, 17 predicted proteins | sample GreLakmeER78MSRF_FD_187700 | JGI IMG/M metagenome (GOLD analysis project Ga0208975, IMG submission 187700) | Freshwater lentic microbial communities from great Laurentian Lakes, MI, USA - Great Lakes metaG ER78MSRF (SPAdes) | ecosystem: Environmental > Aquatic > Freshwater > Lake | place: Great... | reverse complement strand
TTATCGCCCCCGGTAGAAAATGTGGTTGTCGATTCTAGTCGTTCGTTGAAGCTCTGTCGACCACCACGGACGGACTCTGGTCGCATGGTAGTGTGTTGCCCCACCAGTGGGGTCTGGTAAAAAGTTCCCTGCCGTTAACATTGTGACCAGCAGGGCTTTGGCGTATGCCCAATCATCGTGGATATCCTCGCGCTTGCCGTCACACATGAAGGAGAACTGGCACTCATTGAGCCTATGCTCGTCCTCGGTGACAACCTCACAGGCCGTGTCCGGGTAGCCCGGTGCTGCCGTCCTGTGATAGATAACCCACGCGACAGCGGCTTGACCTCCTATAGGCTCGCCACGGGCTTCGAAGTATATCGCACTGGCTACGCAGAAAAGGGCGGAGATCATGTTGGCTCCTGCGCCGTGGCTCGCTCCTTTAGCATGGCATCTGCTATTCGGTACGCTCGCAGCGCGAATTCTGTGTATTCGCCTTGCAGGGTGCTGTCAGACAGCATCCCTTGCAGCGCCTTCGCCGCGAAATAGTCGCGCAGTGTCAATTCATCTTTCATTTTGTGGCCCTCAGTCTTCGCCAAAGTCTGGCGATTTCTTTGCGTTGTTGTTGTTGGTCTTGCGTGTATTGGAGCTGGGCGTACTTCTCTCGGATGGCGAACTTGAGAAACTCCCTCATCGCATCGCCTTCAGATCATGCTCACGCATCCAGGCTTCCAGCTTGTGCCGCACGTGCTCCCGGCTGTAGCCGAAGAACACCAACCCCTCGGTATCGAGCCTGTACCAGCGTGGCTTAATCTGTCGGATTATCATCGTCTTCATCCTCTGGGTAACAAGTGGGACATCCGGGGTGATCTGGATCACGGCAATCTGGATGCCTTCTCAGGTCTTGCTGATACCATCGCTGGCGCAGCGTAGGGCGTTCGTCGTCGAAATCAAGCATTTTGCTTCCCCTTCAGTTGTCTGATCTGTTCAGAGATAAACCTAGTTTCATTGCTCAATATCGTCGCAGTGTGAGAGCTGATCTTTTTATCTAGATCGCCCATGATGTCTGATAATACATTTTCCAGCAACGTAATTAATTTTGCATCATTGTCCGTCATTATAAGATTCCCCATTGTGAGGCCATTGCTTCGGCAATGCCCCCTTAAAATCGTAAAGTGATGAAATCTGCTAAATTTTTGGTTTTGGTTTCCATCCCGCAGACAACAAACTTTTTTGGCCTACTGTGAGACCGCATTACCCAGACCAAAAACCATCCTGATTTTCGACGCTCGATCTTATAGATTGTACTTTCTGGCATATATTTGTAAGCAGACGGAAACGTCTGAGCATTTTCGTCAATAGTGAATGACAGGCCATCCCAATCCTTTTTATGCAGAATTGAAGAGAGTCGTTTTTCAATGTCATCGATAGTCTCAATAACGTCAATTCCCTTGATAGTTCTGACTTTCGCTGCCGATTGCATGAAATCAATTTTTTCCTGGATTTTATGCAAATTTCCTTCTATCACTCTAATTGCCGTTTTCATAGTATCAATGCCCCCGCAATAATCAGTGAACATAAACAGCACCCAAGCATTGCCAGCGTTTCTTTTGTCTTATCTTTCATGGTATTCCCCTTAGAAGTCTTGAATTATTATGGTGTCATCGTCGCAATGAATGACTGTGGTGCTTTGTTGCAGTTCTTCAATCGATTCCATGTCGTATGCTTTCAATGCTTCCTCTTCTGTGTACTGTGAGAAATCGCAGCAAATGGCGATAACGTCCAGTTCTATCGCTTCGCCTATATCTTCCCCTAGTTGTTCAAGGAAATCGTACAAAGCACGTAAACCTGAATAGTTGAAGTTATCCGGGCGGCGTGAGGTGAATTCATCGTGGAAGGTATTGAAGTTGACTGTCTGTATCATGGTATTCCCCTTGGTTGATTAGATTAGTTTGCGGAACTGAGATTGTTGTTCATTCCATTCTGTGCGCGATCTTTCTGCATTACGGGATTGCTGTTCCGGTGTGGCAATCGTTATGGTCTTGCCTGTTTCGGTAATTGCATCTTGAAACTCGCCACCATGCAGAACATATGGGCCTGAAATGATTGTTACTTCATCACCCTTGTGCCAGACCTTTGTGCCAATTTTGTGTGCCATGCTGTTCCCCTTGGTTGTGCCATCCTTGGCCTTGATTGATTAGGATGCTGCGCGTTGGTAGTCAGAATGAAACACTCCGACCGAGTATGAAAGCGAGCGTATCGCCCATTTTTTGGCGCTGTCCAGATCACCTCGCTCCATCATCTCGATAGCATCCGACAGACAAAACAATGCGCTCGACTCTTTTGGCGCTCCGGTTATAACGTGTTTGCGTGCCAATATGATTGCCTGTTGTGTATTCATGCTGTATTCCCCTTATTGATGGCCATCCGTGGCCTTGGTTGATTATTGATTCTCTGCGATCCAGATTGCCAGCTCTGCTTCTTGCTGGCCGAAGCTGAATCCATGAGCGCGAAGAACAATCTGCATGTTCTCTGTGTCTCGGTTTGTTACTGACCACGCGAACGCTACATCTGTGCTGTTCAGTGTGGAGATTTGTTCTCTACTGATTACGTTGCTCATTTTGTTTACCCTTTGTTGGTACTGGTTATTTATACAGTGGTATTTTTGGTGGTTTTCTTTCGACGTGATTAGTGTCTCAGGTATTGTTATTAACGACAATAGTCACCAGCAAATATATTTCGTGGTTGGTGTGTAGATGTATGTCGATTCAATCAGAGGTATTGATAGCTATGTAGGTGTCTCTATAGGCTCCAGAGACTCTATAGGCTCCATATCTTCCCCATACTCTCTCAACCAGGGACTACTGTATATCCGTACAGCCTGTGGATTTATACAGCCTGGGGATTTGTACAGTACTGTGGATTTATACAGGGGGGAGGGGGGTACAGGCTCAGGTAATTATTATAGTACCCTCCCAACTTTGCAAAAGGTGAATTTAGAACAATCACAACTTTGCAAAAGGGTAATTTAGAACACCGATAAATCTACAATGAAATCAGTAGTTTAAAAAAAGAGATAATTTAGATGTCTAAATGTAGAGTTCTATATAGGAAAAACAGATAAGGAATAGGTTTTATATCTAGATTATTCATAAGGAAATGACAAATTTAACTTGACAGATTTTTGATGATTAGTAAAATGCACTTGGGGTTAGTAAGTCAAAGGCGCAAATGCTCGGACACCTCGCATTCGCAATAAACAACAAAAAGATTGTTAGGTCTAAAGCACAAGTACAGCTAGGTAAAGATCAAATACAGCTAGTACTACTCTGCGTGGCGCGGAGAACCAATTCCAGAGGGTTTAGCCGTTTATCTTCTACTCTGAAGTCCTTGGCTATGAGATCGTTGTCCCTGAAGGCACAGACTTCGCATCAATCCCCTGGTTCCTCCAATCCCTAATCCAACTATGCCCGCAAGCGTTGGATTGATTCCAGACTTGCAAGGCCGCGATGCCTTTAAGCACTGGCAACGATGCGATCAAGCGTTGCTAACCTTCCGGGGCGAAACACCGGAGCCGGAGCTAGTAACCGGCGCACAGATAATCGGAATTTAACCGACTATCCATGCAAATCCAAAGTTCAGACTCAGAATTACATAGAGACCAGTATGCCCAAAGACCCTAGATTGGAAAGAGCAGGAGTAGAAGGCTTTAACAAGCCCAAGAAAACTCCCAATCACCCCACGAAATCTCATGTGGTTGTGGCTAAGTCTGGCGACCAGGTTAAGACAATCCGTTTCGGCCAGCAGGGCGTATCAGGTTCCCCCAAGAGAGAAGGCGAGTCTGCTGCTGATAAAGCCAGGCGGGCATCATTCAAAGCAAGGCATAGCGAGAACATAGCCAAAGGCAAGATGTCTGCGGCATACTGGGCTGACAAGGTTAAATGGTGAAATATGCAGGGTCTCTACGCAAACATAAACGCTAAGAAGAAACGCATTAAGGAAGGCTCTGGTGAGACTATGCGTAAGGTTGGGGCCAAGGGCGCACCAACTGCTAAGGCTTTTAAGCAGTCCGCTAAGACCGCCAAGAAAGGAAAGCGATAATGGCAATGGGCGTTAAGCACTACTTCAAAGATGGGACTGAGTACAAAGGCGCTACTCACAAGGACGCTAAAGGGAAGCTGATGTCTGGCAAGACCCATACAGCCAGCAGCCAGTATCTCGTCCATAAAGAAGACCTGCCCAAGAAACGCAATAAAAAATAAATTGTAATATCATAAAGGTGATAGGGTATGATGAAGGCTACGAAAGCTAAACCAACCAAATCAAAAGGCAAGAAGAAAAAAGCTAATGGAAGCTCAAAAGGAACTACCTACTCCGGGTACTAACCAAGAGGTTAAGCGGGGCAGAGGAAGGCCCAGAAAAGAAGACCGTCTGATGACCCGAGAACAGTGGGAAAATCAGAAGAAGCTGGCTGTCGGTCGGCCAAAGGGTATGCGTACTGCCATTAAGAAGCTGGAAGAAAGGCTTCTTGATGCAAATAGAATAGATAGAGTCATAGATTCTATAGTAAAAGCCGCCTGTGATGATGAGAACAAAAACCAGGCTGCGGCTTGGAAGATCATCATGGATAGAATGGCTCCCATGAGTCATTACGATAAGAATAAGCTAGGCGACAGGCCAATGATTAATATAAATGTCACTACCGCAGGCAATACTTCAATAAAGCAGGTAGGTGAAGTATATGATCAAGACTCTGATCAAGATTCTGATCAAGACTCTGATAAAGATTCTGAAGAAGACCTTGAATAGCCTACCCCACGAGCATCCCTAATGGACTTGGATATATCGCTACTGCAATGGCAGCAAGAAGTCTGGAATGACCCCACGAGATTTAAAGTTGTTGCCGCTGGCAGGCGAACAGGTAAATCTAGGCTAGCAGCCTATCTTCTATTGGTTAATGCCCTACAGACAGACCGTGGAAACATATTCTACGTTGCTCCTACACAGGGGCAGGCAAGAGACATTATGTGGAATACTCTACTTGAGTTAGGCCAAGGGCTTATCGAGAGTTCCCACATTAACAATCTACAGATCAAGCTAGTCAACGGGATTATGATCTCGTTAAAAGGGGCTGACAGACCAGAGACAATGCGGGGCGTAAGCCTCAAGTATCTAGTTCTAGACGAATACGCTGACATGAAGCCTGATGTCTGGGAGCTTATCCTGCGTCCAGCTCTAGCAGACCTTAAGGGTAGTGCTTTGTTTATCGGCACTCCAATGGGTAGAAATCACTTCTATGAACTCTACAAATCAGCCGAGCTAGGAATAGATTCAGACTATAAGGCATGGCATTACACAAGCTACGACAACCCTATTCTAGAAAAGGAAGAGGTTGATAAAGCCAAGAAGTCTATGAGTTCCTATGCCTTTAGGCAGGAGTTCATGGCATCCTTTGAGGCTAGAGGCTCCGAGATGTTTAAGGAGACCTGGATTAAGTTCTCAGAGGATGAACCGCAGGGTGACTATCACGTTGCCATTGACTTGGCAGGTTTTGAAGAAGTTGGCAAGAAGGCCAAGTCCAAGAGGCTTGATAATACAGCCATAGCTGTGGTAAAAGTCGGACCAGACGGGTGGTGGGTTAAGGATATAATAGTCGGAAGATGGACATTAGACGAGACCGCTACCAAGATATTCCAGATTGTGCGTGATTACGAGCCAGTTTCCGTAGGTATTGAGAGGGGTATTGCCAGACAGGCGGTAATGTCCCCATTAACCGACCTAATGAAGAAAAATGGCAGGTTCTTTAGGGTAGAAGAGCTAACTCACGGCAATAAAAAGAAGACAGATCGGGTCATGTGGGCGCTACAAGGGCGCTTTGAGAATGGTTTGGTTACTCTTAATAAGGCAGAATGGAATACTCAGTTTATGGATGAGCTTTTCCAGTTTCCTGACTCGCTTACTCACGATGATATGATTGACGCGCTCGCATATATTGATCAATTAGCAAAAGTATCCTACTCCTCTGACTACGAGGAAGATGATTTCGTTGCACTAGACTCTGTTTCTGGATATTAACTATGCTTGATTCTAACGAAGAAACAATATCCCAGATCGAAACCCTTGATGGGTGGATTATGGAGAAGTGTCGGCTATGGCGCGATCACTTTGAGAACAATTACGAAGACCGATTTGATGAATACAACCGTCTTTGGCGTGGCATTTACGCTGATGAGGATAAGACCCGTGAGTCTGAACGCTCCAAGATCATCTCCCCTGCCCTTCAACAAGCAGTAGAGTCATCTGTAGCAGAGATTGAAGAGGCAACCTTTGGAAGAGGGCGCTTCTTTGATATGCGAGATGATTTACAAGACCCAGATTCTGCTGATGTTGAGTATCTAAGAGACCAGCTATACAGAGACCTTCAGAGAAACAAGGTCAGAAAGGCTGTAGCTGAGTGTCTGATTAACGCAGCCGTCTATGGTACAGGCATGGCTGAGATAGTGATCGCCCAAGAGAAAGAAATGAAGCCTGCCAAGCAGGATATGATGGGCGGTCAATTACAAGCCGTTGGAGTCACCATCGCAGATAGGACTGTCTGTAAACTTAGACCAATCCTTCCGCAGAACTTCCTTATTGACCCTATTGCTACGTCTGTTGATGACGCTATTGGCATTTGCATTGACGAATACTGTTCCCCCCACGAGATTGAACTACTTCAAGAGTCCGGCGTATACCGAGATGTGCCTTTTAATGTCACCTATCCAGACCTGGCCTTGGATGTAGATCACGAACTTATAGACCAGCCCGACCATAAGGTTCGTCGGACTAAATACATTGGTTTAGTTCCTAGAGCATTGCTTGAAGACTCGGAAGAATACGAAGAACTTGATGAAGAGGAAGATTCGTTCTACGTCGAGGCTATTGTCGTTATCATTAACGGCAACACTATTGTTAAGGCTGAAAAAAACCCTTACATGATGAATGACCGACCCATCATTGCCTTTCCTTGGGACATAGTTCCTGGCAGGTTCTGGGGTCGAGGTGTATGTGAGAAGGGTTACAACTCACAGAAGGCTTTGGATGCAGAGCTTAGGGCTAGGATAGATGCCCTTGCCCTCACGATCCATCCTATGATAGCAATGGACGCCTCTAGAATGCCTAGAGGGGCCAAGCCTGAAGTCAGACCAGGCAAGATTATTATGACCAACGGCAACCCGGCGGAGATTCTTCAGCCATTTAACTTTGGTCAAGTCTCTCAGATTACCTTTGCCCAAGCTGGTGAGCTTCAGAGAATGGTTCAGACAGCCACAGGCGCTATTGATTCAGCCGGTATTTCAGGCTCTATCAACGGAGAAGCCACTGCCGCTGGTATCTCTATGTCTTTGGGCGCAATCATAAAGAGACATAAACGAACTTTGATTAACTTCCAAGAGTCATTCTTGATTCCAATGATCGAGAAGATTGCTTGGAGATATATGCAGTTTGAGCCAGAGCTGTACCCTGTAGCGGACTATAAGTTTGACAGCACTTCCTCTCTAGGGATTATTGCCAGAGAGTACGAGGTAACTCAGTTAGTTCAGTTGCTCCAGACTATGCCGCAGACATCTCCTGCTTATGGGGCTTTGATTGAAGCTGCTATTGATAGCATGAATCTGTCTAACCGAGAAGAACTAATCAAGATGCTCAGGGAAGCTGGTCAGGTTTCTCCAGAACAGCAGCAGGCTCAAGCGCAAGCTCAGGCACAAGCACTGCAACTTCAGACTGAATTCCAACAGTCCCAGACGAATGCCCTTAATGGTCAAGCTAAAGAGTCAGAAGCTCGCGCAATCAAGATGATGGCCGAGGTTAAGGCAATCCCTGTAGAGCTTGAGACTGCCCAGATTAAGGCCATTACTAGCAATCTAGCGGTAGGCACTGCTGATGACAAAGAGTTTGAACGTAGACTCAAGGTTGCAGACCGAGTAATGAACGAGAAGAAAGTGAACCTGGCTATCGCCAAGGAGTTAGCGTAATGGTAACTCCGCAAGACTTACGAGATGTAGTTGCTCAAGTAAATGGTATACTAAAGAACCTTGAGGAAAGAATCGCGCAATTAGAGAAGGCGCAAGAAGCGCCTAAGCGTGAGACCCTTAAAAGGAATGTTCAGTGACTCAAATGACAGACTCAGAATACTTTAACGCTATGGATGATTTGTTTTCGTCTGATGGCTGGAAGTTACTGATAGGCGAGCTTGAAGAAAATGCTCGCAACATAAATTCTGTTGAGGCAGCAAAAGATGTGAATGACCTGTTCTTTCGCAAAGGGCAGCTAAACAGTCTATCTTTTATCCTTAACCTAGAATCTACCATAGACCATAGCAAAAAAGAGGCAAGCAATGAGAGTCTTTGATTATCAATGCAAAAACGCTCATGTATTTGAGTGCTTTGTCAGAGGTAATGAAGATTGTTATTGCCCTCAGTGCGATGAGATTGGTAGCCGTATGATCTCTGCCCCACGAGTATATCTAGACCCTACATCCGGTCACTTCCCAGGTGCTACGATGAAGTGGTTAAACTCAAGAGACAAGCAGATCGCAAAAGAACTTAAGGCAAACCAAGAATAGTCCGTTTTACTGTAGCGAAACAGTAAATCGGGTAGCTAGATTGGTCTTATGAGGCTTAATGATGGCAGAATTAATTGATAGTGTAGAACAAAATGAAGATGATTTTTCCGTACTTGATGAATCTAACGACCAAGAAGTAGCGTTGGAGCCAGAGAGACAACCGGAAGTTCCCGACAAGTACCGTAATAAGTCTATTCAAGACCTAGTAAAGATGCACCAAGAAGCTGAGTCGCGCCTTGGTCAGCAAGGGTCAGAGGTAGGCGAGTTACGCAAAGTTGTAGACCAATTCATTCTCTCACGATCAGATGAAAAAAAGACAGAACCCGTGGAGGAAGTTGACTTCTTCTCTGACCCTGATAAGGCCGTAGACAAGCGCATTAACTCACACCCTGCCATCAAGCAGGCTCAGGAGTTAAATGCCAGAATGCGGAGTGAGCAGGCAAAGAGTGCGTTGATGTCAAAGCATCCTGATGCTGCTGAGATTGCTGGAGACCCTGCATTTGCAGAATGGGTTCAAGCAAGTAAGTGGCGTAAAGAGTTGTATTCTAGAGCAGACAGTCAGTTTGATACTGATGCCGCAGACGAGTTGTTCTCCCAATGGAAATCAACTAAGAGTGCATCAGCAAGTTTACTGGACGCAGAGAAGGCATCTCGCAAGGAGACTTTGAAAAAAGCATCAACAGGATCGTCAAAGGGAAGTTCTGAGCCAAAAGGCAAAGTTTTCTACCGTAGGCGGGACATTATTGAACTCATGCAAACCAATCCAGAACGATACCATGCTATGGAGCCTGAAATAAGACAGGCTTACGCAGAGGGTAGAGTTCGTTAAATAGAGGCTACACATCATGGCTAATGAAACTTCAGGCGCGTTTTTTACCGCAAACGCAGTAGTAGATAAAACAGCAGCAGATAAGTTTATACCGGAGATTTGGTCTGACGAGGTGATTGCTGCCTATCAGAAGTCTCTGAAAATGGCTCCGCTTGTTAAGAAAATGAACTTCCGAGGCAAGAAGGGCGATGTTATCCATCTGCCCAAGCCGGTTCGTGGTTCTGCTAATGCCAAGGCAGAAGCAACAGCGGTTACAATTCAAGCAAACCTTGAAACTGAAACCACTCTGACTATCAACCGTCACTTTGAATATTCTCGCTTGATCGAGGATATTGTTAACGTCCAGGCTCTGTCATCTCTGCGTCAGTTCTACACAGAAGATGCAGGCTACGCGCTGGCTCGTCAAATTGACAACGATCTGTTCCGCGCAGGTACTGCGTTTGGTAACGGCACACTTGACCTGACTGTTGCGCTATCAGGAACTTGTACTGGTGCTGCGTGGGTTAACAGCAACTCCTACTACATTGATTCCTCTACTGGGTTGACTGCATATGCGGTTGATACAGTAGTAACGGGCGATGTGTTCACAGACGCAGGTTTCCGCGCTCTGATTAAGAAAATGGATGACGCAGATGTCCCCATGACTGATCGAGTATTCGTGATTCCTCCTGCATTGCGTTCTGCAATCATGGGCGTTGACCGCTATGTTTCTAGCGACTTCACTGATGCGCGTTCTGTACAGTCAGGTCTGATTGGTAGTGTGTACGGCATTCAGATTTATGTATCTTCCAATTGCCCGTTGATTGAGGATGCTACATCTAACAGTGCCGGTACTGTTGATGTTCGTGGTGCTTTCTTCTTCCACAAGGATGCACTGGTTCTTGGTGAGCAGATGAGCGTTCGTTCACAGACTCAGTACAAGCAAGAGTACCTGTCTACCCTGTACACTGCCGACACTCTGTACGGTGTTCAGGCTCACCGCCCAGAAGCAGGATTCCTTCTTGCTGTTCTTGATGCGTAAGTAATAGACAAGGGGAGGGGAAACCCTCCCTTTGTTTTACCCTCATTAACTTATAGGGCTACCAGATGAGTAATTATACAAAGACCACCAATTTTACAGCTAAAGACAGCCTAGTATCTGGTAATCCCTCTAAGATTGTTAAAGGCGCAGAGATTGATGCTGAGTACACGGCAATCCAGACGGCTGTTAACTCCAAGGCTGACGCTGCCTCTCCTTTGATTACAGGAACCCCATCCTTAAATGGGGTGGCTATTACATCAACAGCCGCAGAATTAAATATTCTTGATGGTGTTACTGCGACAGCCGCAGAGATTAATGTCCTTGATGGCATTACATCAACAACCGCAGAACTAAATATCCTTGACGGAGTGACAGCCACAGCAGCAGAGCTTAATGCCCTGGATGGAATCACTGCCACAGTCACAGAATTGAATTACACCGATGGTGTTACAAGCGCCATCCAGACACAGCTAGACACTAAAGCTCCTTTGAATTCCCCGGTTCTTGTTACTCCTAATTTGGGAACTCCTTCAGCAGCTACTCTGACTAATGCCACAGGACTTCCTATTGTTGCTGGCACTACTGGAACTCTCTCTACTGCCCGTGGCGGCACAGGAGTTACCACTGCTAGTAACGGTCAGCTTCTCATAGGTAATGGCTCAGGCTTCACCGCAGCGACCCTCACAGCAGGCTCTGGAGTTACCTTAACTAATGGGGCAGGTTCTATCCAAGTAGCGTTTACCGGCCCAGGCACTGGCACAGTAACAAGCATTAATGTATCGGGTGGCACTACAGGCTTAACAACCTCTGGTGGCCCAGTAACCTCAACAGGCACGGTAACTTTAGCTGGTACTCTTGCTTATACTAACGGTGGCACAGGCTTGGCTGCGCTCGGAACGGCTGGTCAGGCTTTGATTGTTAACTCGGGGGCTACGGCGCTGGAGTACGGTAGCGCAGGCGTATCAACAGGCAAGGCCATTGCGATGGCGATGATTTTCGGCTTTTAAGGAGCAACTGAAATGGCTAACCCCAACATAGTTAACGTCACAACGATACTGGGCAACACCAGTAGCACTTTAATCAGCTCAACGGCTGACCCGTTTGCAACTGCGCTGGCAAGTAACGCTGCCTCAAGTGGCAAGGTCTACAAGATCAACTCGATTGTGGCGGCTAACGTCGATGGCTCCTCTGCCTGCGACATCACAATCAAGATATTCTCTGCTGCGGCGCTGGGTGGTACGGGCACTGCAATCGCCTCGACGATCTCTGTCCCTGCTGATGCAACGCTGATTATCACTGACAAGACAACGAGCTTCTACCTACTAGAAGACAAGTCTATTGGTGCTACGGCCAGTGCAGCGAATGATGTCGTTGTTACAGTATCGTGGGAAGAGTTGAATTCCTGATAGGGGTATCCCATGTCTTTACGCCGACCCAATGGCTTTATCTCTGCGGGCTATGATCCGCTGGAAGTCCCTAACGCGCCTACGATTGGTACGGCGAGTATCGCAAGTTCTACGTCTGTCTCAGTGACCTTCACTGCGCCTGCTAACGTGGGCGGGTCTGCTATTACGGGGTACGTGGCTACTGCGAGAAAGACATCAGACGGCACGACCATCAGCGGCACGGGTGCCTCATCTCCCGTTACTATTTCAGGATTGACTACAGACGTTGCCTACACGGTGACTGTGGCTGCTGTTAACTCGTTTGGCCTTGGGCTGTCCAGCGCAGCGAGTAACTCGGTTACGCCAATGGAAATGCAGTTGTATGCGTGGGGATTCAACAATAACGGCCAGCTCGGCCTCAATGATACCGCTAACCGCTCAAGTCCGGTACAAGTTGGTGCTTTAACTACATGGTCTCAGACTGCGGGCGGGAGGGGCTTTAGCCTAGCTGTTAAAACTGACGGCACAATGTGGAGCTGGGGGAATGGTGCTGAGGGCCGCCTTGGCCTTAACGACACAACTAGCCGCTCTAGTCCCGTGCAGGTAGGGGCTTTAACAGCGTGGTCTCAAGTTGCAGCGGGGGGTCGATTTTCTCTGGCTATAAAAACTGACGGTACGTTGTGGAGTTGGGGGCAAAACTACTTTGGCAACCTCGGGATTAACAATACCGTCTACATGTCGAGCCCAGTGCAAATAGGTGCTTTAACAGCTTGGTCGAAGGTTGCTGTTGGGTATAGTCATAGTCTCGCTATTAAAACTGACGGCACACTATGGAGCTGGGGACGTAACTTTACAGGCCAGCTAGGGCTTAACGACACAGATAACCGCTCAAGTCCGGTTCAAGTTGGCGCGTTAACTACATGGTCTCAAATAGCGGGCGGGCAGACTAGTAGCCTTGCAGTTAAAACTGACGGCACCCTTTGGTCATGGGGATATAACGGCCTTGGACAACTTGGACTTGGTGATACTGCTAATCGTTCAA
>Ga0208975_1000981_pt1 | contig 12863 bp, 11 predicted proteins | sample GreLakmeER78MSRF_FD_187700 | JGI IMG/M metagenome (GOLD analysis project Ga0208975, IMG submission 187700) | Freshwater lentic microbial communities from great Laurentian Lakes, MI, USA - Great Lakes metaG ER78MSRF (SPAdes) | ecosystem: Environmental > Aquatic > Freshwater > Lake | place: Great... | reverse complement strand
GAGGTCACGATCATCAAATGCAACAAGCGCCTGTTGCGCTACAAGGAGGTCGCCGACGCGTACGTCGCGGCCTGCGAGAAGATGGCGGACGCGTCTCCTCCGTTCGGGTTCTAGTTGTCGTTGTCGTCGGTCGTTGTCGTTGTCGCTGGGGTCGGGGTTGTCGTCGGGAATCCTCGCGCTCGCGCGTTTTGGTCGCTCCGCCGCGGCGCCGGCCGCCGGCTTAAGGGGAAGCCGCGGCGGAGCGATCAGCGCCGAGCGCGAGGCCTTTAAAGCTGCGGCGGCTATTTGGAGCGCCCGCCCGAAAATTGACGGGCGCCTGCGCCGGTTACTTGAGCAACCCGCGATCCCCGAGCGTCGCGCGCACTGCATCTGCTATGGATACCGCCGCTTTCAAGGGCGCCCTCGCGAAGGCCGTGCTGACTTACCACGCGCTGTTCGGCGTGCCGATCAAAGAGGCGAACTGGGAGAGCCTCCTGTCGCAGACGGCCGAGTCGTGCGACGTGCGCTGCGACTGGTCGCCGGGCAGCCACGTCAGCGGCGTGGACATCGCGCTCGCCGGCAAGACGTTCTCGTGCAAGAGCGCGCGGCGCAACACGTCGGGCGGAAAGCCGCCGGCGACGATCGCGATCTCGTCGTATCGGCTCACGAAGAGCTCGGGGTCGGCGGCGTCGCTAATAAAAGAGATTGACGTCGTGCGCGCGAACTACGACGCGTACGCGCTGCTGCTGCGCGAGTCGCGCAATCGGCCCGGCGGCGGCGAGCGCATTGACCGCTACAAGGTCTACAGCATCCCGGCCGCCGCGCTCAAGGCCGGCGCGCTGGACTGGGCGCAGACGGACAAGGGAGATTGGATCGGCACGCCGAGCGCCGTCGTTGACGAGGACGACGACGACGACGACGACGACGACGCGCCCGCGGCGCCCGCCGCCGCGCCGGTGCCCTACAGCATGAAGGTCGTCAAGACGATGTCGTGCCAGCTCTGGATCACGGTGCCCGTGGAGTACATCGCGGAGTACCTCGTGTGCGAGATAGACATGGCCGGCGCCAAGCGCATCAACATGGTCAGCCTTTATGACTCTATTTATGCCGAGAAGACAGAGCCGGCCGAGCCGGAGCAGGAGCCGGAGCCCGACGCCGTCGCCGTCGTCGCGCCGGTCGCCGCGCCGCCGCTCTCGGGCGACGCGGGCGACGAGATCGGCTACGTGTTCCCGGGCAAGGCGGAAGAATCGGGCGGCGATCTGGACGACGTGGACGAGCTCGCCGGGGCGCTGACCGCTCTGATCGTGTCGGAGCTCGCCGCTGGCGTTGACAAAAAATAAGACTCCCGGCACAGCGCGCCTTTGCGCGTCCTTTTTTTGAGGCTTATCGGTAGGTTAATCGCCGATACGCTCGCTCGCTGCATGTCAGTGTCATCGGTCAAGCGCGGTCGCGACGGCAAGCTAAGGCTCACGCGCGAGGGGCGCGCGTACGTCGTGCGCGCGGACGGCGCGCGGTTCTACGTCGGCGGCGCCGCCGGCGCGGCCGAGCGAGTGTACTGCACGCGCGACGTGCGCCAGTTCCTGCGCGGAGAGGCGAAGATGCTCGGCGGCAACCCGAACGGTCCGGGCCCCGCGGACCCAGCCAAAGCTCCCGTCGCCGGTGAGTCGGCGATTGAGCTTCTCCCTACGGATACGATGAGGAACGTCATGCGACGCATAGAAGATCCGATGCATCTCGCCGCTTTCCTGAGGGCGAGCCGGTACATGACGCCGCACGCCGGACCGCGCGAGTGGGGGATAGTCGCTAGGCTGCCCAGCGACGAGTTCCGGAAGATCGTGCGCATTCTCGGCGAGAGGGAGTGTCTCGCGCTGAACGAGGCGCTCGGCGGAATCGCCGCCGCGAACCCGATCGGCGGGCAGCATCCCGACGGCGACGTCGCCGAGGCCATGATGGACGCATGGGTTGACGCGACACACAAAATGGACATCGTCGCGGCGCGCCTCGCGGTAATCCAAGCTGCCCCGGGCGCGGCGGCGCCGGCCCCGGCTTAGGCGGCGGCTCCCTAGAAGTCGCCGTCCAGGTCCACGTTGAACTCGGTCGGCGCGCTGAACGAGCCCTCCACGGCGACGCCGGCCTTGCTGTACTCGCTCGGCCGCCCCTCAAAGAAGTTCGTCTTGCCCTCCAGCGCCGCGAACTCCATGAACTGGAACGGGTTCTCGGCGTGGTAGATGCGCGGCACGTTCAGCATCGCGAGGATGCGGTCGGCGATGAAGTGGATGTACTGCTTCATGAGCGTCGCGTTCATGCCGATGAGGTTGCACGGCAGCGACTCGGTGATGAAGCGCTCCTCAATGAGCACCGCCTCGCGCACCATCGCCTGCGCCTCGGCGACGGGCAACTTGTTCGTCAGGCTGCGGTACAGCAGCGCCGAGAACTCGCAGTGCAGCGCCTCGTCGCGGCTGATCAGCTGGTTCGCGAACGAAAGGCCGGGCAGGATGCCGCGCTCGCGCAGCCAGAAGATCGCGCAGAAGGCGCCCGAGAAGAACAGGCCCTCCACGATCGTGAACGCCAGCAGCCGCTGCGCGAACGACGCCTCGGTGTCGCTGATCCAGCGCAGCGCCCACTGGGCCTTCTCGGCGATGGCCGGGAAGTGCGTGACCGCGTTGAACAGGCGGTCCTTCTCGGCGACATCCTTCACGTAGCTCTCAATCAGCAGCGAGTAGCACTCGCCGTGCACGGCCTCCATCGCGATCTGGAAGCTGTAGAAGGCCTTCGCCTCGGCGACGGCGACCTCGCTCAGGAAGCGCGACGCGAGGTTCTCGTTCACGATGCCGTCGCTCGCCGCGAAGAAGGCGAGCACGTGGTTGATGAAGAACTTCTCGTTGTCGCTCAGGCGCGCGAGGTCCATCTGATCCTGGTGGAAGTTGACCTCCTCAACGGTCCAGTAGGACGCGACGGCCTTCTTGTACATCGCATAAATCTCGGGATAATGAATCGGGAACATCACGTAGCGCGACTTGTTCTCGGTAAGGATCGGCTCGGGCTCCGGCGGGTAGACGGCGGACTTGGCGGGCGAAGCCGCGGGGATGCTGACGCTCTGGACCATTCTTCTCTCAATACGCTCGGTTGCGGTGCGGGTGTAGCGGCGTTGCTACGGCGGTATGGGCGGGACAGACGGTCTCGGCGGGGCGGCCAGATCGTCTATCCTTGCTTGAGAAAAAGGACGCGCTTTGCTTTTAAGTACTCAACCGGCGGGAGGGGAGGCGTCATTTTTGGGGTTCGTCGCGCGCGCCGATTGGGCTCGCGATGTTTTGTGGTCGTATCGGTAGATAGCGACGCGCGGAGCGGCGCGGCGGGTCGCGGACATGCCGAAGGACGAAGAGCTTTACGCGGCGCTCGTGGACGGCGACCTGCGCGGCGCGCTCGGCGAAACCGTGGAGCTGCTCGCGGCCGGCGAGGTCGTCGCGCTGGAGGACACGTGGATCGCGGCGCTCGCGGCGATCGGCGAGCGCATGCCGACCGGCCTCTGGGGCGTCGTCGCCGAAGACTTGAGAGACGTGCTGCTCGCCGACGGCGACGCGATCTCGGTGAAGGACGCGTTCCGCGCGTCGGTGTCGCTCGCGCTCCTGTTCCGGCGCGCGACGGCCGCGGGCAAGCGTCGGCGCGAGCGCGCCGGGATCGGCGAGCTGCGCGAGCGCGTCGCCGCCGACTTCCCCGAGGGCGCCTCGCTGTCGCCGGCGGGCTCCCAGCAGTTCGCGCGGCTGCTGGAGGGCATGACCGAGACCGAAGCGGCGTTCGCGCAGCGCGTCCTGGCGGGCCTTTGCCGCCTGTGGACCGAGCGGCAGCGCGACCGCGTGCGCGTCGCGATGGAGTACTTCACGCGCCGGCGAATGCTCGCGCTGCCCGTGCTGAGCGAGTGGGCGGTCTCGCGCGACGAGGGCGACCGCGGAGACATCGTGTGGTTCCTGTGGGGCGCGCTGCGCGTGCGCTTCGCGAGCCGCGGCGAAGTCGCAGCTCTCTGGGAGCTCTTCAAGTGGAACTGGCGGCGCGGCGTCAAGACCGACCGGCTCGGGCTCCTGTGGGCCGCCGGCTCCGTCGGCGCGAAGGCCGCCGACGGCGCGCCCGAGAGCGCCGAGTGGTCCTGGAACGCGCAAGAGCTGGAGACTCTCAAGAAGGCGGAGGACCACTCCGCGGACATCTGGCGGCAGCTCGCGCCCGAGAGCGCTGCGGCACCGGCCGCGGGCGGTGCGGCGGGCGGAGCGGGCAGCGCCGCCGGCGCGGCGAAGGCCGACGGCCGGCGGCGCTCCGGCCGCATGGGACCCGCTTCGGCCGCCGTCAACGACGTCGTCGTCGCGCGCATGAACATGTGGATGACCTACATGCCGCGCGTCGGCAGCGTCGGGGTCGCCGCGCTTCCCGCGCCGACGCCGGCGGCCACGGCCGGCCCGCCGGTGTCCAAAGCGCTCAAAATCAAAGGCTCTGCACATGGTAGCGGAGACGCTGCGTCGGCGGTCATCGCCAAGCGCGGGATATACGACGATGCGCCCGGTGGTTCTTATCCCCGGGATCGGCGGGAGCGTTTTGGTCAAGCAAGGCCAGACGCACAAGAGGTTCTTTCGGCAAAAGCTCATAGACAACCGGTGGATCAACCTTACGCCTTTTAACCAGCGCAGCGTCGCGCGCTGGAAGGACGACATGACGTACGGCGTGCGCCGCGACCCGGCGACGAAGCGCATCGTCGGCTTTGACGGCTACGAGAGCCGCGGCATCGTGCCGTACGACATCGGCGGCACCGCCGGCGTCAAGGACCTCGTGAGCGAAGTGCTGCTCTTGAACCAAAAACAACAGGACGACATTGAGAACATGTACCAGTCGCGCTACTTCCATGCGCTGTGCGAAGCGCTGTACGCGAAGGGCTACGCCGACGGCAAGACGCTCGTGGGCCTGCCGTACGACTTCCGGCTCGTTCTGGACCCGGAATACCGCCGGCGGCTGTTCAACACGTTCCGCGTGTACATTGAGCGGGCCGTCGCGGACGCGCGCGCGGCGAGCGGAGCCGACGGGGCCGTCGTCGTCGCGCACAGCCTCGGCGCGGTGCTGTTCAAGTGGTTCCTCAGCTCCGGCGACGCCGCCGGCGGCGTCGGTCCCGAGTGGATCGCCGAGAACGTCGCGCACTTCGTGAGCATCTGCGCGCCCTACGGAGGCGCGCCGAACAGCATCAAGGCCTGCGTCGCCGGCGAGAACTACATCCCGATCTTTCAGCAAGTGTTCCAAGAGGAGCTGCAGTACAACAGCGGCATCATCATGTGCTTCCCGAACCGCATCGGGACGCACGCCGGCGATGTATTGTACGAGCTGGCGGCGAAGGACGGCGGCCGCGAACGCGGAGGCGGCGGCGGCGAGCGCGCGCGGCGCGCGGCGGGTCCCGAGAAGACGCGCGAGATCCGCCTCGGCGATTACGCCGACCTCGCGGCCGACGGCGCGATTCCCTTTGAGATCTGGCGGGACCTCTACGAGCCGCACATTGCCGTCGTGGAGAAGCGCGTCGCCGTGCCGACGACGGCCGTGCTCACCGTGAACGTCGCGACCCCGGCGCGCTTCAAGGCGCGGAAGCTGAACGCTTACCCGTACGACACGGCCTACGGCTACGGCGACGGCGTCGTGCCGGCGCGCAGCCTGAAGTCCTACCGGAAGCTGTTCGCCGGCGAGGCGACCGAGGAGCTCATCGTGCCGAACAGCAACCACGCGAAGCTCCTGTCCGACCCGCGTGTGTGTCGGCTCGTGCTGCGCGTCGCCGAGGGCGCTCAGGGCGACGGCAAGAAGTACGTGACGTAATCGTGCACGCCGATCGTCGCGGGCGGCGGGGCGCCCGGCGGCGCGCCGTCGGCGGCGGGGAGCGCGGCCGGATGGATCGCGAAGGACATGCGGTGCGGGATCAACAGGGTCTGGCGCGGCTCCAGGCGGATGCCGACGAGCGTCGCGTCGGCCGGCGGCGCGGCGCCGCGCCGCAGAGCGGCCGACGACGGCGCGCGGTACAGGAAGACTTCCTGCGCGCCGCTCTCGGGCGTCGGCTGCAGCATGAGGATCTTGTAGGCGTTCGTCTGCCACTCGCCGGGCGTGTTCGGCGGCGGCGGCGGCGCGATCGCCGGCGAACGCGCGAGCCGGCGCGTGCGCGGGAACCACGCGGCCTGCAGCGCGGCCATGTCGGCGACGCGCTCCTGCAGCACGACCGGCTGCTTCTCCTGCAGCATCTCCAGGCGGAAGTCGGCGAGCGTCGTCTGGAGGATCGCGATCGTGCGCGGCGCGCGGTAGTAGTAAGAGACGTACGCGGCGGCGAGCGCGATGCTGGCGACGAAGGCGGCGAGCTTCCAGTAGCCGCCCGAGCCCGGAGTCGTGGCGGCGAACGGCACCGCCTGCGAAGGGTCGGCGGGATTCGCGAAAGCCTCGGGAATCGTCATGTGCCGCGCGAGCGAGCGACTGGCGCCGGCGTCTACAGTCGGGGAACTTTTCTTTTCGCAAAAACTCTACGCGCTCTGTAGGGACCGACCGGTCAAACAGCGCAGGGCGACACGCGCGCGGTGCGATGCGCGGCAGCGGCTCTATCGGACGGCACGGCGCTCACGCGAGCATGCTCGGCGGCGCCGAGGCGAACCCGATGCTGCTCGCGCAGACGCTGCAGGCGAAGGCGCAGGCCATGCTCGCCGAGAAGCAGCAGGAAGGTCTGGAGAAGAACGTCGCGGTCGCGGAGGACCGCGCGGACACGGGCAGCTCCGAGGTGACGACGAAGTTCCGCCTGATGAAGCTGCGCATGTTCGGGTCGTTCGTCAAGAACGTCGCGACGCTCATCCGGAACCTCATGAGGCCTATCGGCATCATCCTGAAGGACCTGTCGCCGTACATCGCGCTCTTCGTCGTGATCATGATGCTGTTCTACGGCTACCGCTTCGGAGCGCCGAAGATGAACTTCGGCAGGTCCAGCAAGCGGCGCGACGACGCTTTCAACCGGTTTAAGACGAGGTGGCAGCGGTTCAAGGACTGGTGGTCCGAGAAGCTCGGCGCGATCGCGCCGGGTTACCGCTACCGCGCGCTGATGCGGATGCTGAACCCGCTCGCCGGCCACTTCAAGAAGCTGCAGCGGCCCGTGATGGTGAACGGGCGATGCAACGACATGGAGTGGCGCGAGCTCGGCGGCGACGGCCGCGCCGGCATGTGCGCGCGCACGTACGCGCCGAAGGACATCCAGTGGGTCATGGACGCCGACAAGATGCCCGAGCTCAGCCGCATGCCGAACGCGCTCTACGACAAAACGACGAACGGAGGCAAGAAGCTGCAGGTCACGATCCCGTGGGCGCTGCAGGGCACGTTTTACGTGCCGCAGTGCTCAAAGGCGCAGTTCGCCGACGGCACGTCGGCCGAGGGCCTGTTCAAGGACGACGGCATGGCGTGCCGCAAGAAGGAGGTGCAGGTGCCGACGTACGGCAAGCGCTACCGCGTGAAGAACAAGGCCGTGGACGAGTACGCGACCGAGAGCGCGCCGAAGTGCTAGCGGGCGCGGGGTCTTTTTTGCTTTGTAATCGTAGAGGGCGCGCGCGCTGCGTCGCGATGAGCAAATACAACGAGTGCATCCGCGACGGCAAGTACGCGCTCGCGAGCGCCGGCGAGGTGTGCAGCGTGGAGACGGCGAAGGCGCGCGGGTTTTTCCACGCGGACGCTTACTACAAGGGCCGCGAGTACAACGGCCTGCGCACGTACAACCCGACGGTGGACTCGGAGACCGCGCGGTCCGAGGAGATCTGCCGCGAGAACGTGGACGGCTCTCAGGCTTACGCGGCGTGCTCGCTCGCCGTCAACGCCGGCCCGGGCTACATGGCGAAGGCCGGGTCGCCGGGCACGTGCGTCACTCACGCGTGCCCGCCGGGGTTCGTTGACTCGCGCGGCACGTGCAAGAAGCCGCTGTCCGACGCGCTCGTCAGCAAGCGCGCGCGGTGCGACGAGCGCTGGACGGACTGGTTCATGGTGCCGAACTACCACCTCGGCAACGCGTTCTACTCGTCCAACGTCGGCCAGTGCATGGCGCCGTGCCCGTCGGGGCAGGTGCCAGGGTTCGCGACCGATCCCGTGGACGGCGCGGGCGTGGACTTCACGAGCAGCGACGACCTCGGCGTCTGCATAGACAAGCAGGAGTACTTTGACGGCAAGTACGCCGAGACCGCGGAGCACTGCCCGGTCGCGTGGATCCACCGCGTCGGCGTGACGGCGCGCGAGATTGAGCAGTCGCTGCAGGAGAAGTACGACGCGGTCGTCTCGGAGTCGGGCGGCTACAAAAATAACTACATGGTGGACCAGGAGCGCGACCGCAAGGCGCAGGCCGCCGCGATCGTCGCGGCCGCGGCGCGCGGCATGGAGGCCGTCGCGATGCCGAACGACATGACGACGGCGGCGTGCAAGACGATCGCCTCGCCCGAGCGCATCCGCGAGGCCTACAACATCTGCGAGCAGGTCCAGCAGGACGAGGTCCGGTTCATGAAGAGGCTTGAGGAAGAGAACGGCGACGGCGCGCTCGCGCAAGAGCAGAAGACGATGGTGCTCAAGACCGCGTGCAACGCGCTGTTCTGCAACGAGAAGTGGGACCCGTACACGGCCGAGACGATCGGCCGCGAACCGCTGTGCTTTCAGAACATCAAGGACGTGAACATGGACGCGAGTGCGGCCGGGGCGACGCCGAGCGCGCCGACGGCCGACAGCGGGAAGCTGTTCTTTCGGCACTCCATCGGGCGCAGCTTCAGCATAGTGATGATCTGCGTCTTCGGCACGCTGCTCTACTTCTTCGTGACGCTCTTCCTGTGGCCGAAGATCATCCTGCCGATCTGGGCCTTCATCAAGAAGATCCTCACGGGCTGGAAGGTCTCTTCGTACGAGGGCAAGTTCGCCGAACTGGAGGAGATCGTCGCGAGCCCGGTTAAGGACACGATGGGGCCCGCGCTGGACATCGCGCGCGAGGCGACGGCGCTCCTGCCGAGCCCTTTCGCCGCGGGCGCCGCTGCGGCGCCCGCGGCGGCGGCGCCCTCGGCAGCGGCGAAGCCGAAAGCCGGCTTCAAGGCGATGCTGAGCCGTCGGCGGTAGCCGGCGCGGCGGCGGCGGCTGCGGCGGCGGAGGCCGCGAGGATCTCGGGGATCGGCGCGAAAGACATGCGGTGGTTCGCGCGCGGCCCGAGCTCGCGCAGCGCGCGCATGTGCTGCGCCGTGCCGTAGCCCATGTTCGTGTGCAGGCCGTACAGCCGGAGCGACGGGTCGGCGAGCGTCTCCGCGACGACGTCGCCGTCGCGCGCCTGCTTCGCGATGATGGACGCGGCGCTGATCGCCTTTTCTTTTAGATCACCCTTGACGATGCACTCATAGGGAACGCTTTCGCCCGAGCCGCCCGCGCGCCACGGCTTGAAGTACGTGCCGTCCACCTGGATCTTGGCGAACGGCGCGGAGGCCGTAAGCGACGGCGCGGAGGCCGTAAGCGACGGCGCGGAGGCCGTAAGCGACGGCGAAGCCGCGGCGGCCGGCAGCGACGCGGCGGCCATGTCCAGGGCGAGGTGCATCGCGCGCATCGTCGCCTGCAGGATGTTCACGTCCTCAATGACGCGCGGCGACACGCGGCCGATGCCGTAAGACACGGCGAGCCGCGTGCGGATCGCTTCGGCGAGCGCCTCGCGGCGCTTGGCGCTCAGGACCTTGGAGTCCGTCAGAGCGTCGTAGGCCGCGCGGTCCTCGTCGGAAGTTAGGGTCTCGCGAGGCTTGAGCACGACCGCGCCAGCGACGACGTCGCCGTACAGGCACCCGCGGCCGCACTCGTCCACGCCGACGACGAGTGCGGGTGCAGGCGCCGGAGCCGGCGCCGGAGCGGGCGCCGCTGCCGCGGACGCGAAAGTCACCTTCGGCTTCGGAGGCATCTCTGGGCTGGACTGCGCGCACCGAAAAATGATCGGCGGGCGGCGAGCTTCTGCCGAGCGTAGCTGTACCACCGCCTGCGGTTGCTCTTAAGTAGACGAAGAAAACTGGCGCGCGCTCCGCCCCGCCCCCGGTCGGCCTCCCGGCGCCGGCGCGGCAAAGAGAATGTCGCGGAAGCCGAGCGCGCTCCACGAGTTAAAGATACCGTCGCCGCTTCCTATAGGGACGACGACTGCGCCGAACGCTCATTTTCGGCGAAGGAGTCTCGCTTAGATCCTTACGGAGAGATCGCCGAAGAGCTCTGCGGCATCTTAGGGATCGCCGACGACCGTTGCAAGAAGAGCGAGTTGCCCGAGAAAGAGATGTTCAGCTACGAGGACCCGACGTACCTGCCGGCGGCGCCGCGCATCGTCGTCATCGGCGACGTGCACGGCGACATCGCGCGCCTAACGCGCGCGCTCGTCGGCGTCGGCGTCATCAACGCGAACTGGGAGTGGGTCGCGAATCCTCCCGACACCGTCGTCGTGCAGATGGGCGACCAGGTGGACAGCGCGTCGCGCCTGCCGGCCGCCGAGACGGTGCAGTGGGAGCGCGCGACCGACCTGGACGTCGTGACGTTCATGGACCGCCTGGACGCCGTCGCGCGCTTCTCCGGAGGCCGCGCGCTGTCGCTCATCGGGAACCACGAGATGATGAACCTCATCGGCGACTACACGTACGTGTCGCCGCACAGCCTCGCGAAGACCGGCGGCTCCGTCGGCCGCCGCATGCAGTTTCACCCGTCCGGCCCGATGGGCCAGATCCTGTGCAAGCGCAACGTCGTGCTCAAGATCGGCCCGCTGCTGTTCGTGCACGGCGGCGTGCTGCCCGAGCACCTGGACGCGTGCGGCGACAACCTGCACCGGCTCAACGACGTTTACCGCCGCTTCGCGCGGCAGGACCCGCTGTCGCCGGCGGACAATTGGCTGCTGAACAACGCGCTGCTGTTCGGCGAGGGGCTCGCCTGGACGCGCCAGTACACGACGCCGAAGGGCCAAGCCGTCGTGCCCGAAGTGCTCGTGCGCACGCAGAGCACGGCGGTGTTCATCGGCCACAACACGGTCAACGATATCACGTGCGCCGTGGACGCGCGCCTGTGGTTCACGGACGCGATGTTCTCGCGCTCGTACGGCAGCGACGCGTTCCAGGTGCTCAACGTCGTGCGCGTCGGCGACGCCGAGCCGGCGCCCGGCGCGCACGTCGGCTACCGCGTGCAGACGGTGATCATGAACGACCCGGCCGAGCGTGCGGCGGAGACGGCGTAGGCCGCGCGGCGCGGGCGGACGGCGCGGCGCGCGCTTATTTTTGTGCTCGCCAGCGCCGCAGGGGATATAAGGGCAACGCGCGCCGTAAAATTGACAGCAGACCCGAGCGGCCCGGCGTTTGAGCGACATGCAGATATTCACGGACCGCGTGAACGAGAGGCTATCGGCGAAGCGCGCGGAGATCGCGGCGCGCATCGGGTCCAGCCTCGGCAGCATCGCGGACAGCGACGACCTGCCGATCAACATCAAGAAGGTCTTGCGCGACCTCGCTGCCGAGACGAAGCGGCGCGAGAAGGTGCTTAAGACGAAGGCGGAAGTGAAGGTTATAAGCGTCTCGCCGGCGCTGGAGCCGGACTCGCCGAAGGCGCCGCGCAACCGCGCGGGAGCCCGAGAGGGCGCGGAGTAGCTGAGTAGCGGCGATGGCGAGCCATCGCGCGGGGCTCGCGCACGGGATCGGGCGCGTGACGCACGTGAACCGGACGGACGACCTGAACGTCGCGATGGACATGGCGCTCACGCCAGTCTTCCGGTTCTTGCCCGAGAAGGCGCTCGCCGAGTGCACGGCGAGCGACATCACCGACATGGTGTGGGCGTACCGCGCCGGGGCCGACGGCGCGGCGGCGGGCGGCGCGGCGGCGGGCGGCGCGGCGGCGGGCGCCGAGTGGGACCGCGCGGCGCTGGAGGCGCGCGTCGGCAAGGTGCTCGCGGCGCGGCGCACGCTCGCGGAGCTGAAGGACATCCCCTACATCCCGCAGCGCAGCCAGGAGTGGTACGACATGCGCAAGCAGCGCCTGACGGCCAGCAGCATCGCGCAGGCGATCGGGCAGGGCAAGTACGGCACGCGCGCGGAGCTCGTGGACAACAAGGTGCGCGAGGGGCTCGGGCTGCCGACGCCTTTCAAGGGCAACGTCGCGACGCAGTGGGGCGTCATGTTTGAGGCGATGGCTTCGCGCAGTTACTCGCAGCAGCGCGGCGGCGTCGCGCTGTACGAGTTCGGCATGCTGCCGCACCCGGCGATCTCGTGCTTCGGCGCTTCGCCCGACAACATCAGCGAGATGGGCGTGATGGTGGAGTACAAGTGCCCCTACCGGCGCGCGATCACGGGCGAGATCCCGAAGGAGTACCAGTACCAGATGCAGGGCCAGATGGCCGTGTGCGGCCTGGACGAGTGCGACTACGTGGAGTGCGGCCTGGAGAAGATGCCGAACATTGAGACGTACTACGAGGTCATGGCCGGCCAGCGGCGCAACCACGGGGTCATCCTGGAGTGGATCGGTCCCGGCGGCGCCCTGAGCTACGACTACAGCCCGGAGGAGCTGCTGCCGGCCGAGTGCGTGAGCTGGGGCCGCACGTTCGGCAACGAGAAGCTGCGCGGCCCCGAGGGCTCCGACGCGGGCGTGTCGCTCAAGGCGATGGTCTTCTGGAGGCTCAAGACTCTGCACATCCTGCGCGTGTACTTCCAGCCGGACGTGTGGGGCGCGCTGCTGCCGCAGATCACGCAGTTCTGGGACGACGTCGTCGCCGGGCGCGCCGAGGCGATCGCGACGGGCTCGCTGAACGGCGAGATCGCGGCGAAGGCGGCGGCCGACGCGGGCGCGGCGGAGGCCGCGGAGGCGAAAAAGAAGGGACCGGGCGGCGCGGG
>Ga0208975_1000980_pt1 | contig 12868 bp, 8 predicted proteins | sample GreLakmeER78MSRF_FD_187700 | JGI IMG/M metagenome (GOLD analysis project Ga0208975, IMG submission 187700) | Freshwater lentic microbial communities from great Laurentian Lakes, MI, USA - Great Lakes metaG ER78MSRF (SPAdes) | ecosystem: Environmental > Aquatic > Freshwater > Lake | place: Great... | reverse complement strand
TCCAGTGCAAATTAAAGTCTCGCTTGCTATTACATTAATAATAGGGCTTGGATTTACAATTACAACTTGAGTAGAATTAGAGGTGCAACCTAAAGAGTTTGTTCCGCTTACCTGATAGGCTGTTGGTGCTGTTGGACTAACAACTAAACTTGAGCTCACTGTTGGACCAGATTGCCAGGTATAAGTAGAGGCTCCAAAAGCAGTTAATGTTACCTGTGCTCCTGCGCAAATAAGTGAATTGCTTGCAGAGGTTGTTACCGTTGGATTGGATTTGGCAATCAATGAAAGAGTATAAACACCAGCACAAACAGGAGTAGTTCCTGTTAAAGTGTATATCGTGCTGATTAATGGACTAACGATAACGCTTACACCGATTAAATTTCCGGGCATCCAAGTATAAGTTAAAGCGCCACCAGCGGATAAGGTTGCTGTATTTCCTGCGCAAACAGCAGATGAAGTAGAAATGCCAATTACTGGTAAAGGAGTTACGGTAACAGTTGTTAATGCTGTTGAAGTCCCGCATCCATTTGATCCTGTTACTGTATAATTAGACGTAGTTAAAGGAGAAAAAGCAACACCATTAGAAACACCACCTGTCCAGGTATAATTAATTGCTCCGGCTGCAGTTAAAATAACGGTATTAGTAGGGCAAATTGAATTAGTAGAACTTAAAATAGTCATTGAAGGAACTAAATTATTAACAGTAACTGTGACAACTGCAGATGAAATACATCCTATAGAATTGGTTCCAACAACTGTATAATTAGTACTTGTATTAGGAGTAACTATAATACTAGAAGCATTTGAATTCGTATTCCAAGTATAGGTAGAAGATCCACTTGCATTTATTGTGGCTGAGGCTCCTGCACAGATTGCAAATGGTGTTACGGTAGCATTAGTTAAAGACCCATTAAATGCATAAGTTAAAGTTATTGTGCCATGACCTGAACTAACAGCAGTTGAAAAAGAGGTATTTGAAAACATATTTGAATTTATCCAAGCAGAACCTCCGCCTCCACCTCCATTACAACCACCAGTACCTGTCATTCCTCCACCACCACCATAATATCCGCCTCCGCCTCCGCCTCCACCATTTACACCTCCTGTAGCTCCTCCGCAGATAAAAGAGGTTCCTCCACCAGCACCACCATTTCCTAAAGTACCATTACAACCAAACCCACCTGTAGCCGCGCTAGGCTGTCCACCTCCGCCTCCGCCACTTGTTAATCCACCACCTCCACCACCTGATCCATAAGAAGGCGCTGAGCCTCCAGATTCACCACCAGCAGAACCGGAAGCACATCCACCACCTGCTGAACCACCAAATCCGACACTTGAAGTAAAGGCTGATCCTGCTCCACCATTTCCTGAAATAGGAGAATAAGTAGAATTTCCACCACCCCCGCCTCCACCAGCAGCTACAATAATTCTATTTAATAAAGCTAAACCTCCAATTCTAATATCAGAAGCGCCACCACCACCAGCTCCTTGAGAAGTTGAACTAATACCGCCACTGCCGCCACCGTTAAAACCACCGGCTGTGAGTGTACCTTGTCCACCTACAAAAATATTCATAACCGAACCTGGTGTTGCTGTCATAACACCTCTTACTAAAGAACCAGTACCTCCAATTGAGCCTCCACTTCCACCTGTTCCTCCACCAGCAGCTATTGCGATAACAGTCATAGAACCAACACATGGTGGAACTGTAAATTGCTGAATCGCACCGGTATATGTGAAAGTTTGGGTTACAGGTGCCTGACTTTTAAATTTAGAAATTCCTATAAAACTAAAAACAAATAAAAATAAAAATAATCTATTTACACCAAATGATGATTTGTCTGTTTTTTTCATAATTTTCAAATTGATTAATATAAATTTAATCTTTTTTTTATTCATAATAGTTGTTGTTGAAAAAAAATCATAAAATCAAAAAAGAAAACATGATTATTAAATTCAAAAGAGAGACTGCAGACAATGAATAAATATTTTCATTTAAATTATAAATTACAGAAATAATTGAAACAAAAATAATTAATAACAATAAAAACAAAATTGGGCTAGAAGATTGTATAAAATAATCTTTATCTAAATCACATATTTTTGCCTTCAATTCTTTTTGAAGAATATAATCTTTACCTATTTGAAAAGCAGTAAATTTTTTTGGTGGCAAAACATAATCATCTATTATTAAATCATATTGTTTTAAACTAGCGTCAACTATATTAATTTGAGAAATAATACGCTCATTTTTTAGATTTATTTCGTTACCTGTTTTTATTTTAACTAGTATGGAATAATGTGTTTGAAAATTAATTGGTCCAAAAAAACAAAAAAGCAATTCTAAATAAATAAAAAAACAACAAACATTAAAAATATTAAAAAATTTGAAAGTATTTGTTTTTTTAAATTGAATTACTTTTTGTTGCTCACGATGTTTTTTAATAGCAACTAAATTTGCTACTTCTTTTTGAGATAAAGGCTGTCGACTTAGTTTTTTTTTATCTTCAAAAGCCATTCATCTAATTGATTTTATGATCAATTAAATAATTATTTCGTACTGAACTATTTCTTAAAATTAATTCGCCAATAAATCCTGCCAAAAACATCATACTTCCTATTATCATACAAGCAAGAGAAATATAAAATGATGGCCGCTGAGTAATAAGTCTTGCCGCAAGATGAGCGTATGAACAATATAATTTATAAATACCTAAATAAATAGCAAATCCAAATCCAATTAAAAACAAAATAGTGCCAATTAATCCAAAAAAATGCATGGGTCTCTTACCAAATTTAGAAAAAAACGTGATAGTAAGTAAATCTAAAAAGCCATTAATAAAACGTGACCAACCAAACTTACTTTGGCCATATTTTCGTGATTGGTGTTGAACTATTTTTTCGCCTATTTTATCAAAACCTGCAGCTTTAGCTATAACAGGAATAAAACGATGCATTTCTCCATAAACCTCGATGGTTTTTATAACTTTATTTTTATAGGCTTTTAAACCACAATTCATATCGTGGAGTTTAATACCCGAAATTTTTCTATTAATAAAATTATATAATTTAGATGGAAAATTTTTAGTAAAGGCATTATCATATCGTTTCTTTTTCCAACCACTAACTAAATCAAATCCTTCTTGAACAATCATTTGATATAAACCTGGTATTTCATCAGGACTATCTTGTAAATCAGCGTCCATTGTTATCACTACATCTCCAACTGCAGCTTCAAAGCCAATATGAAGTGCAGGTGATTTACCATAATTACGCTGAAATTTAAAAGCTTTTACATTTTTGTCTTTTTTAGCAATAGATTCAATCATCGCCCAAGATTCATCTTTACTTCCATCATCAATAAAAATAATTTCGTAAGTAAATTGATTTGCTTTCATAACCCTTACAATCCATTCATGGAGCTCAGAAAGAGATTCTTGCTCATTAAATAAGGGGATTATTATGGATAAGTTCATATTATTATTCGGTAAAGAACGCAATTGAAACGTTACAAATTTTGCAATTTTAATTGTAAAATAAAAATAATTGTTAAATTTGTATGGGGTAAGTCTTTCACGACCAGCTCCTGCTGAATCCCCCAGGCTGGGAACAGAGCAAGGGTGAGCGGTTGAGCGGTGCGATGAAAGTAGCTTACCCTTTTTTTTGATTTTTTTTCAAAACATCAATTAAAAACTTATTTTACTCGTTCTATTACCTTATTCACTCATAATTTTATGTATTTTAACATATTTTTTGAATAATCTCGATTATTAAATTTATATTTGTAAATATTAACATTTAAACCCAAAGCCATCGATTAGACATTTACTAGCACCTTTATTAATATAAAAGCAAGTAATAATATGTCTATTCAATTATTAAATGATAATGAGTTGGTTCAACTCTATATCGATGGAAACGAAGAATCTTTAGCTGTACTTTTAGATCGTCATAAAAGAAAAATATTTTCTTCTATTATGATCATAATAAAAAACAAACATCTAGCTGAAGACATTTTTCAAGAAACTTTTTTTAAAGTAATTAAAACTCTAAAAAAAAGACAATACAACGAAGAAGGTAAATTTTTACCATGGGTAATTCGAATTGCACGCAATTTAATAATTGATCATTTTAGAAGAATAAAAAAAATGCCGCCGATGCCGGTATATATAAACGAAGAAGGGGAAGAAATTAGTGCTTTTAACACAATAGCTTCAGAAAACAATGAGACTTCAAACGAAGAAAATTATATGCTCAAAAAAAACATCAGGAATTTAATTACTGAATTACCAAGTGATCAGCGCGAAGTTTTAATTATGCGAATGTATTACGACATGAGTTTTAAAGAGATTTCAGAATTTACTAAGGTTTCTATCAATACTTCATTAGGGAGAATGCGCTATGCCTTGTTAAATCTTAAAAAACTGATTAATGAACGCAAAATGGAAATTGTGTACTGATAATGCTACTAACTTATATAAAAAAGTTAAGGTGATTAAATTTAAAAAAATCTGATAAAAAAGCAGTTCAATTTTATCATTAAAAATTTACAAATTAATTCAATTCATTAAAAACTCAAATCGAATTGTCTTTAAATTATTAATTCATTATTTTTGCATCTCTTAATTTTAATCAATGAAAATTTTAGTTGCAATAAGTAATGTGCCAGATACCACTGCAAAAATTCAATTTACAGAAGGTAACACTCAATTTAATACTGCTGGCGTAACTTTTATTATTAATCCATATGATGAATGGTATGCTTTAGTTAGAGCTCTCGAATTAAAAGAAGCGAATTTAGCAGAACAAGTAACCTTAATTCATGTTGGCTTAATAGATAGCGAAGCAACAATTAGAAAAGGATTAGCTTTAGGGGCAGACGATGCAGTTAGAATTGATTCGGCTGGGCCAGATGCTTTTAGTGTAGCAGAACAAATTGCGAATTATGCAAAATCCAACACTTACGATTTAATTTTAGTTGGTAAAGAAACAATTAATTTTAATGGTTCTTCTGTAGGAGGATTAATTGCCGGTGTTTTAGATTTACCCTTTGTATCTCTTGCAACTAAATTGGATATTAATTCAAATAAAGCCACTATTGAACATGTTATAGATGGAGGCTCACAAATAGTGGAATGTGAATTGCCCTTAGTAATAAGTTGCGCAAAAGGGATGGCTGAGCAACGTATTCCGAATATGAGAGGTATTATGGCAGCTCGAACCAAACCGTTAACTGTTATTTCAGCAACAAATCAGACTAACTTAACTTCAATTACATCATATGTTTTAAATCCAGGAAGAACCACTTGTAAAATGATGAATGAAGATAATTTAGATGAATTGGTAAAATTATTGCACACAGAGGCAAAAGTAATTTAATTTATACGTTTTAATATTAATAAATATGTCAGTTTTAGTTTATACCGAAATAAATAAAGGTAGAGTAAAAAAAGCCTCATTAGAATGCATTAATTATGGCGCAAAAATCGCCGAATTAACTGGAACTTCTGTTACGGCATTTGTAAATCATGCAAATCAAGATCAACTTGAAGAAATTGGTTTAGCAGGAGCCTCAAAAATCATTTCTGTTAAAAACGATGCGTTAAAATCAGACAGCATGTTACTTTCTGCTGCGATGGAACAAATAGCAAAATTGGAAAAATCTAAAATTATTATTTTTGCGTTTGATGTCAATGGCAAGGCGATTGCCCCTAGATTATCTGCAAAATTAAAAGCTGGATTAGTATCAGGAGCTGTTGATTATCCGGTTATAAATGGCGATTCTTTTGAAGTAAATAAAATTGTTTTTTCTGGAAAAGCAACGGCCACTTACCAAATTAATAGCGATATAAAAATTATTGCTTTGTTACCAAATAGTTTCCCATTAACATCTGGACAAAATAATTCAACAATTGTTGATTTGGATATTGATTTAGCGAATGTAAATTCAAAAATTATTATTAAAGAAATAAAATCTGATAATGTGGTTGGTATGATTCCGCTACCTGAAGCAGAATTAGTGGTGAGTGCGGGTAGAGGATTAAAAGGGCCAGAAAACTGGGGAATTGTTGAAGATTTAGCAAGTTCACTAGGCGCTACTACTGCTTGTTCTAGGCCTGTAGCAGATTTGCATTGGAGGCCTCATCACGAGCATGTGGGACAAACCGGTGTTGCCATTCGTCCAAATTTATATATCGCAATAGGAATATCTGGAGCCATACAACATTTAGCAGGAGTAAATGGGAGTAAAACTATAGTTGTAATCAATAATGATAAAGAAGCTCCTTTTTTTAAATCTGCTGATTATGGCGTTATAGGTGATGCGTTTTCAATTCTACCTAAATTAACAAGTGCTATTAAAAAATTCAAACAAAATCAAAATTAATTGTAAAAAAAATTGTAATTTAGAATACAATTAATGAAAAAGATTCTTTTAGAAATAGTAGGTTTATCCTATAGCCAAAATCAAAGTGGTGCATACGTTTTAGTTTTAGGAGAAAGTTCTGGTTCTAGAAGATTACCAATTGTTATTGGAGGGTTTGAAGCACAAGCCATTGCTATTGAACTTGAAAAGATGACCCCTACCCGACCTTTAACTCACGATTTATTTAAATCTTTTGCAACAACTTTTAAAATTAATTTAAAAGAAGTTATTATTTATAATGTAGTTGAGGGTATTTTTTTTGCCAAACTTATTTGTTCTGATGGCACTAAAGAATTTGATATTGATGCCAGAACAAGTGATGCGATAGCTTTAGCAGTTAGATTTAATTGCGATATTTATACACATGAATCTATTTTAAAAAGTGCAGGTATTGCTCTTGATGGAGATATGGACACAACAATATTATCTGAAAATTCGAAAATTGCTGAACTGCACATTGAAGATTCTTTTCAAAAAGACAATACTGATGCTTTTAAATCTAAAAGTAGCGAAGAATTAAAAAATACTCTACAATGGGCCTTAGAAAACGAAAAGTACGAAATGGCTTCAAAAATAAGAGACGAACTTAATCAACGAAAAAAATCCTAATAAGTTAAAGTTGTTTATCCAAACCCTTTAACTCATCAACTTTTTCTAAATAACCCAATTTTTCATATGAAAAAATTAAATTATTTAATGAACGTTTAACTATTTCTATATTACTACAAGGAATATAATACTTTGCTTCGGGCTCCAAATTTAATTGTTTTAAAAACTGATCAATATCTTTTTGGTTAAAAATTAATCCCTTGCTAAACGGATTTATATAAAAAAGTATATTGTTAGATAAGGTTTTATTGTTGACATCTATTAAATTAGCATTATCATTCAAGTATGCCAAAACAAAATGCTGCGGAAGATTAATGCCGTAAATCGGAATATTTAATTCTTTGCATATTAACATATACAAAACACTCAGCATTAACGGATTTCCTTTTTTACTTTCAAGAACATTATTAATAAATGAGTTCTGTGGCGCATGATAATTTGTTATGTTTCCACTAAACTGATGAACTTCAAATAAAATATGATTTAATACTTTCACTTTTTCAATAGCAGTTAAATCATCATTCAACTCAAGCCAAACATCTTGTTTTATTTGACCAAGATCCTTTCTAATTTTAGTTTCATTTAAATCGGGATATTGGTACCTAGACAAGATTAATATTCCTTTTAATAAATCTTCTTGTTCTTCGATAGCCCATTTTTTTAATGCTTTTTGAAGAATTTCAAACTGAATGGTATGAATAATAATTTCAATTCTTTTTTGCATTATGGCATCGAAACTATTTTCCCAAGCAGTTTCTAAATGGGGAATTGCAGGAGGGCCGAGTATAACAAAGCGATCTTTTACTTGCGTATAAATTACTTCGTCCGGATCGTCTAGTAAAGTAATTAATGCAATTACTTCTTTTAAACTCATTTCACTTTTTCGTTTAGTTCCCATCTAGAAAACAAAAATAATTCTATAACGAGGCTTATTTTAGAGATTATTCTATAATTCTCAACAAAATCTATGTTTATTCATTTTAACAATCATATATTAATAAATAAAGTTATTTAAATCAACTAAGATTCCTTTAAGCTAAACAATCTTTTGTTTAGCCTGTTTATTTGCTAAATTTGTACTATATTTTATTTCATTATGGCAAGCGATAATTTTCAAGCTCACGATTACTATTTAATGGATGAGTTATTAAGCGACGAACATAAATTAATTCGTGAAACAGCCCGAGCTTGGGTAAAAAAAGAGGTAACACCTATAGTAGAAGAGGCTTGCCAAAATAAAACTTTTCCTAAACAATGGATAAAAGGTCTTGCTGAAATCGGTGCATTTGGTCCATATATTCCTACTGAATATGGTGGCGCTGGTTTAGATCAGATTTCTTATGGTTTGATTATGCAAGAATTAGAACGTGGTGATAGTGGACTTCGATCTACAGCATCCGTTCAAAGTTCTTTAGTTATGTTTCCTATTTATACCTATGGTAGCGAGGAACAAAAACATAAATATTTACCAAAATTAGCTTCGGGCGATTTAATGGGTTGCTTTGGATTAACCGAACCTGACCACGGAAGTAATCCATCAGGCATGATTACTAATTATAAAGATGCTGGAGATGGTAAAAATATAATTTTAAATGGTGCAAAAATGTGGATAAGTAATTCTCCTTTTGCTGATATTGCTGTTGTTTGGGCAAAAGACGAAGCAGGAGAAGTTAGAGGAGTTATTGTTGAACGTGGAATGCCAGGATTTACAACACCCGAAACTCATGGTAAATGGAGTTTAAGAGCAAGTGCTACAGGAGAACTTGTTTTTGATAATGTGAAAGTTCCTAAAGAAAATATTTTACCAAATATCAAAGGCTTAAAAGGTCCTTTAAGCTGCTTAAATAGTGCTCGTTTTGGAATTGCATGGGGTGTAATTGGTGCTGCAATGGATTGTTATGATAGTGCATTAAGATATAGTAAAGAACGCATTCAATTTGGTAAACCAATTGGAGCATTTCAATTAACTCAAAAAAAATTAGCTGAAATGATTACCGAAATTACTAAAGCACAACTTTTAACTTGGCGCTTGGGTATTTTAAAAAATGAACATCGTGCCAGCCCTGCCCAAATAAGTATGGCAAAACGCAATAATGTTAATATGGCAATTCAAATTGCCCGCGAAGCCCGACAAATTCACGGAGGAATGGGAATTACTGGTGAATATCCTATAATGAGGCATATGATGAATTTAGAAAGTGTGATTACCTATGAAGGTACTCACGACATACATTTGTTAATTACCGGAATGGATATTACAGGATTTAATGCTTTTGAATAACTACTAAATATTTTAATTAAAATATTTATATCCCTATTTAATTACTTCAATCCAACCTTTTTCAATTTTTTTGCCATCACCCTGCAAATCTATCAGATAAAAGTATGTGCTCGAAATTAGTTTGTCAATTTGATCTCCAACAGGCCAAGCTTTATCATCATTATTATAACCATTTATTTCTGCTAGTTGTTTGCCCCAACGACTAAAAATCATGACTTTGTTATTAGGATATCCGGCAATATTTTCAATTTTCCAAGTGTCATTTATTTTATCACCGTTAGGCGTTATTCCATTATATATTTTTATGCCACATGGCCCATCTATATCTTTTACCTCAATTAAATCAAATACAATAGAATCTGTTCTAATTAATAATGGAGTAATTGTGTAGGTCAATTTTATAGTTAAGCCATATTTTCCTGCACCTAAATTTTCTATGCTTGCACAATCGTTAGTAGGACATAAATTGGCTGGTTTCCAATTATAACTTACTTCTTTATTTTGATATGTGATATTTTCATCCAACTTAATATTTCCAAGTATAAGTCCCCTATCCGAACATGTTAACGAGGTTGAAATTGGGCTAACCGAAAATATACCTGGGCATTCTAAAACGGATTGAGAATACGTTTTTAAATTAATACACCCATTTTCATTCGTTCCCTGAACCGAATAAACATATACCGCCGCTGGTTTAGCAGGTAATACTAAACTTGACGTATTACTCGAAGTGTTCCAGGTGTAACTTATTGCTCCACTTGCAGTTAACGTTGCCGATTCTGATTCACAAATCACAGAGTTTGAGCTAGCAACATAAATAATGGGTAAAGAATTAACTGTAGTTGTTATTGTTGTAAATTTATTAGAACATCCGTTTGCATCTATACCTGTTAAAGTATATGCTGCTGAGGCTGATGGTGTAAATGGCACATTATTAAACACCCCACTCGACCAGGAATATGTATTGGCTCCTAAACCATTCAAAGTTAAAAATTGACCTAAACAAATTACAGAATTTGAAACATTAGCCGTTACTATTGGTAAAGGGTTAACTGTTATAGAAATAATTGCCGTATTTGAACTTATACATCCCTCGGCGCTAATGCCTATTAAATTATAAGTACTGGTATTTATTGGAGAAACCGTATAATTAATACCAGTAAAATTATTTGGATTCCATGTATAGGTTAATGCTCCTGATGCAGTAAGCTGTGTAGAATCTCCTATACAAACTGCTGAACTAGTTGATGTGGCAATAACAGTAGGTGTTGTATTTACAGTTATTGAAACAATAGCTGAATTATTACAGCCATTTTGATCGGTACCAATAACAGTATAAGACTCGGTAATCATCGGAATAAATGGAGTATTATTTAAAACATTACCTGACCAAGTATATGTATTGGCTCCATTACCCAAAAGTGTTAAGGTGTTTCCTGAACATACAGCTATACTTGATGAGTTTATTGTAATGGTTGGCAATGAATTAACTGTGATGGATTTAATTAAAACATTAGTACTTGTACAACCTGCTAAACTAGTTCCAACTAAACTATAAGAGCTTGATGTTGTTGGAGAAATAATGCTGAGCGAACCCGTTGAAATTGATCCTGGATACCACGTATATGTATTAGCTCCAAAAGCTAACAAAGTAGATGTTTGTCCACTACAAATAATAGAATTAGATATACTAGCACTAACAGTTGGTATTGCATTAACCGTTATGGTTTGAATTGCTAAATTTGTGCTTATACAACCTAAAGAATTTGTGCCTACTAAACTATAAGTAGTTGTAACATTAGGTGAAATAAATAAGGGGCTACCTGATTGATTTCCAGGAAACCATGAATAGGTTTGAGCACCAATAGCAGTTAATGTTGATATATTTCCTACACAAATAAATGCATTTATCGGCGTAACACTTACTATTGGCAATGCGTTTACTGTAATTAATTGCGATGGAGAGTTTGTACTCGTACAGCCTGTTAATGTATTTGTTCCATTTACAGTATAGCTTAAGGTTGTGGTAGGAGAAAATAAAGCACCATTTGATACATTGCCTGACCAAGTATATGTATTGGCTCCAGAGCCATTTAATGTAACGCTTGAACCAAAACAAATGATAGAATTACTTACATTGGCACTTACAATTGGTAATGGAATAACAGAAATGATTTGAGCAGAGGTATTTGTATTAGAACAACCAGCTAAATTAGTACCAGCCAAAGTATAAGTAGTTTGTACTGTTGGAGATACTGTTATCGTATTTCCTGAAATTCCACCAGGATACCAGGTGTATGTGTTTGCTCCAAAGCCAGAAAGTGTGGTGCTAGAATTCATACAAATACTCGCACTAATTGCTGAGGCCGTTAATATTGGAAGACCATATACAGAAACCGTATTGATGGCCATGTTTGTACAACCAGAAATTGCATTTATTCCTATAACTGAATAGGTGGTTGTAATGGTTGGGTTTTGAATTATATTAGCAATTGTAAAACCTCCGGGAGACCAAGTATAATTTGATGCTCCCGATATATTTAAAGTTGTTGCGTAACCAGGACAAATAATAGAATTAGATGCTGAAATTGTTAAACTAGGCAATGCATTTACTGTAATCAATTGCGATGGAGCATTCGTGCTGGTACAGCCCGTTAATGTATTTTGTCCAACAAAAATATAATTGCTTGTTACTGTAGGCGAAAACCCAACCCAAGAGCCCTGACCATTCCACGAATAGGTGTTTGCACCAGATGGAACAAAAGTAATCGTACTTCCATAACAAATGGCTACTGAACTATTTGTGGGTACTCCACCCGTTGTGCTAATACTAACTGTTGGTAATGGATTAACCGTTATATTGCTTGTTGCAAAACCTTGTGATACGCAACCTGCAGTACTTGTTCCTGCTACTGTAAAACTCGCATTGGTCAGTGGATTTACCACAGCATTACCGCCTTGTATGGTATAGGTATTTGCTCCGTTTGGATTAATTGTGAAGTTTTGTCCTGCACATATTGCACCACTGTTTACTGTAATAATTGGGTTGGGATTAACGATTAAGCTACTCGTTGCAAAGGCTTGTGATCTACATCCTGTAATCGTATTTGTCCCTATTACAGTATAGTTCGCATTGCTTGGTGGACTTACCACTGCATTTCCGCCTTGTATGGTATAGGTATTTGCTCCGTTTGGATTGATTGTGAAATTTTGTCCTACACAAATAGTACCGCTATTTACTGTGATGGTTGGGTTAGGATTTACCGTTAAGTTACTGGTTGCAAAAGCTTGAGATAAGCATCCTGCAGTGCTTGTGCCTATTACTGAATAACTTGCATTAATAGATGGGCTTACCACCGCATTACCTCCTTGTATGGTATAAGTATTTGCTCCGTTTGGATTGATGGTGAAGTTTTGTCCTACACAGATAGCCCCATTGTTTACTGAGATTATTGGGTTGGGATTAACCGTTAAGTTACTGGTTGCAAAAGTTTGTGATCTACAACCTGTAATCGTATTTGTTCCTATTACAGTATAACTTGTATTACTTGGCG
>Ga0208975_1000979_pt1 | contig 12873 bp, 30 predicted proteins | sample GreLakmeER78MSRF_FD_187700 | JGI IMG/M metagenome (GOLD analysis project Ga0208975, IMG submission 187700) | Freshwater lentic microbial communities from great Laurentian Lakes, MI, USA - Great Lakes metaG ER78MSRF (SPAdes) | ecosystem: Environmental > Aquatic > Freshwater > Lake | place: Great... | reverse complement strand
AACATGGAAAGTACTAGGTACTTCCTTGAGGCTAGCTGGTGGATCTTTTCTAATTACATCATAGTATGCTGCACTAAATGACATGGTTAAAGCTCCTTAGTCTCATTGTCCCACTGATATTTTCTTACTGCCGCATCTAGCATATCTTTCATATGAGAAGCCCTTATGCCAGAACTTTCCTCGTACCAGTAGGAACCATTATAGGTTCGGTAAAAAGTAATGTCAGATTGCCATCTTTTTCGCCACAAGAACCCTACTTTCGTAAGCAGTTCTACTTCGACCAAATAATTGGTTAAACCAATCCTTTGAACCGATTTGATATTGTACTTGTGTTCTATCATGCTTGGTCCCCACATTACAGCTCCACAACCCTCTCTATCACGAATGAGCGTTTCTTCCCTAACTCCCCATAGATGGCGACCATCGCCCCGTCGTAGAGGAATCTGCCGTAGGTCTCATATTGATCAGCAAAGCACACAATATTATCGATTTCAGCGGAATCGTCGCTTGCGACGATGAAGCACATCTTCTTGTCTGAAGACTTAATCACATGTTCTTTAACCTCAGAGATCCTTACGACGATAGTCCTCTTGCCCGGCTTGCCCCTCATGATCTCTTTACATGTAGTATCTGCTATGCCCGCCGCTAAGCAAGCATCCATGTAGCTGCACGACAAAGTCGTGCCAATTGCAGCCTCTTCGGACGCAGCGATCTTCCCCGGAAGATCGTGAAGTATTCTACCCGGATTTGTCAAGCGTTCAAGGATAATCTTCAATTTTTCTACGCGACCCTTGGTGGCACAGGCTCCACCTTCCTTCTTAAGCAGACAAGCTGCTTCCAAGGCTTCTGCTGGTGTCTTGAAGGACTTGTCCTGAAAGAAAACCAGCTCTTTATCGGAGAGGTCAGAGAAGCACTCGTAATAGTGCAGCAGGGCCGCTCTTGAGACTCCCAAATAATGGAAGCACCCACAGTTGATGAGAGCTTCACAGGTCCTCTTATTGATATGTGGCAGGATTTCAGTCAGGTAGGTGACTAGGGATGCTCGAACCCCGTGAGTTCGCATTAATGCGAATAGCTTCTCTAATTCGCGATTAGCTACACCCTTGATGTGGCTAAGTCCAAATACGACGCAGTCGTCCTTAATGAAGAACCCTTCTGTTAGGTATTCACACGAGGGCGGGAGGATCTCAATGTTGTCGAGCTTAGCTGAAAGCACTAGATTACGCACCTCGGCATGTGGATCTAGCTTATGAGACGAATACTTTAACCATACCTCATAGAACTTTAGTGGTTTGTGGGCCTTGATATATGCCGACCAGTAGCATGGGTATGAGTAGGATACCGCATGGGAATTGCTTGTTGCTACCCCATTAGCGAAGTAAATATGAGATTTTGAGTCTACCTCGATATCTACTGATCTAGAGGTTCCCAGAGAAGAGACTGAGAGTATTCTTTTAGCTTGCATCCTATTTCCTCTGAACGGTTTAAAATGTCGCATTCCCATAATCTGATGAATCTCTCGCCGGTCATTATGGCGTTCTTCTTATAGTCATTTACAGCATTTACTTTTTGAGTTTTGGTTTTTGGGCCATTGGGATAAATCTTAGGATTAGAGTGAAAATAGTCTCCGTCAACTTCGAGATACGTGTCCAGATCTATAAGATAGAAATCGAATGAGAAGAAGGATACTCTTTTTTCCTCTTCATATTTGACACCGATGGAGTCTAGGATTTCAGCCATTCTAATATGCGGCTTGCTTTTAGTCTGCTTGAAGACGCCTCTCTTTATCGAGGCTAGAGTAGTTTCTCTTAGCCGTTGTTTCGTCTTCTCTGAATGGGGCATTCCAGTATGGCCATGTACTAATCTTTTCTTTGCCGATTCACTTTGTTTACTCTTGGTCTCGTCTGAGAATTTCATCCCGAGACGATCTTCTCCTATTTTCTTCATGATGTCTGAAGTATCGGCAGTCAGCCCCTTATTCCATGCTGGCTTTTTGTACATGGGGTTGTTTTCCCCAAGCCTTTCGGTCTTAGCCCTTTTTGACCACTCTAGTGTCCCCGGAGTCCTACCGCACGCTAGTTTCTTGTATCTGATGTGAGCACCAGAGATTGTGAGCTTTAGCGGTTTCTTACAAAGACCACAGGGACATTCTTCTCTAGGAATCTTTAACACATCTAGAAAGTACTCATCCAAACTTAACGAATGATCATTCTTAAGGTGGTCTCTAAAAGCATGAGAGAAATATACTTTGCCGCCTCCTGCCTCCTTTTTGATATCTCCGAGTGATTTTTGACAAATTTCACATTTAGACCAGTCGTCTCGTGTAATCTCGTAACTCATAGTATGGCCTTTCTTTATTAAGTCCCATACTATTGTATACGCTATTCCTCACACATCACTCTCTTATTTTCAGAGATTATTTGCCACAGTGGAGTCGGAACACCATCTTCACATAGAAGCTTATGGTCTAGAGAGCATTCAATTTCATATCCGTCCTCTAAACAGACCTTGAATAGTTCCACCTCGCCATTTTCCATTTTATCTAGAACTTTAACCATGCCGTCTGGACTATTGACATAATCCCCTATCTTGAGTTCATCTATAGTTAAATTACCCCTATTAGAATCTACTATAGATAAAGGAGATACGCATTTATTAAACCCGTATCTCGCAGAAGCTTTGATATTGTCAAATAGTGATTTTGCTTCTTCGTCTTTTAGAATACCGACTCTCTTACATCCAGACAAGAATTGGTTTTCCAGAGAGAATAACTTTTTCGCATCCTTCTTCGCCGCCCCCTTCATCATTGAAAGACTGTCAGCGGAGTTGAAGCCAGACAATATCTTACAAATTCTCAGTAGGGTTTCTTGATAGATTAGGACACCGTAAGTGTCGATCACTTTGTTAATCGGAGTATCATCTACTGCCTCTATTCCGTTCTTTCTATCAGCATAGACCTTGGTCATTGACCTTCCGGTCGTATCCCTAGCCTGAAGCGAACCGGGACGAATCACGCTTATGACTGCTGCAAGCTCTTCGATATCGCGAGGGCGAATTTCCTTAGACCAGTCCCTGCCGAGATGGTTTTCAATCTGGAAGCATCCCTTAGTATTTCCGGACCCAATAACATTCCAAGCCTCTTCGTCTGTAAGGGGCACGTCTACGATCCCAACACCGTAGGCCTCCTGAATTTTATTTAGAATGTCTACCCCAAGAAAGTCGAACTTAACGAGACCGGCCTTCTCCAGCCATGCCATATCAAAGGCGGCTATCGCCGAGCCATCTTTGGCGAGGCACATTGGGCTAACTTTGGCCACTTCCTCAGAGGAAATGATAACGCCTGCTGCGTGCTTGCCCTGATTCTGGAAGGTTCCTTCAAGGGCGATAGCCTTACGGAAGATGTCGGCGTAGTCGCCGACTAAGATACCATCCTCAATTCGACAATAATCGGCAATCTTATTGCCGTCATTATGGAGCATCCAAGAGATAATACTATCTTCACCAGTTTCTTCAAGTTGGTCGGAGATGGCAGCTTCGTCAGGGATGCCCTCAGTGACAATATTCATGGTTTCAAAGTCATAACCACCCTCGACACGCATGACTGCCTTAACGGCTGATCTACCGGATAGACGTCCGAAGGTTGTAATCTGGCAGACCTTGTCAGGACCATACTTGGTCCTGACGTAATCGATGGCTTTCTCTCGGTAGTCCGTAGGAAAGTCAACGTCGATATCGGGGAGGGCTGTAGAGGCCTTCGTGAAGGCACAGGGCTTTGACATGTCTATTCTGTCAACCTTCCCCGCTATGTACATTATATAGGAGTTTTTTGGATTGGAGCGATCCAGCTCCACATTCTTCAGGACATGCTCATAGTAGGCTTTACCATCCGGCAACGAGTCTCGCAGAGACTCCTCTTCCAGTAAAAAGGAAGCGGCCCCATCAGAGATTTCCAGATGGCGTTCTAGGGAAGTAATTTGTTCTGGAGAAAGTCCGGTCATTGGCTTCGCCTTATGAAATAAAAGTTTGTTCAGTGGCGATTATATCACCAGATTGATTTAAGGCAACTATGATTCCGACACCAAATAAGCCACCTTCAGCACCAGAGAAGGATAGTATGATTGCGTCAGGTCCAGCCTTTTCCCGCATTCTCTCGACTATGTCTCGATGGAATGGTATAACTTCATCATCTGGCCTTTTCTCTATGGAGACCCTTCTCCAATCTTTGATCATATCAAATAGTGTCATCCTCCGCAACTCCCGAAAGGTCTACCCAAGATTCCGCTAAGATCATCATAAGAGTAAGCATTTCTTATCGCCGCCTCTTCTTCCTTCATTAATTGATCTATCATATCTTGCCCATTTTTAACCTGAGCAAGTGCGACCTGAAGCCGTATGCTTGATTTTAGATGTTTCGGATAGTCCGCCTCTAATGCTTCAGAGGGACTTCCTCGCTTCTCTTTCCAGTATTCCCACATATGCGGATTTTCCATAGTCGTAACAGCAGAGTTTAGCTCCGCCAGCCCTTCTCTTTTACTGTGAGGCGAAGCCTCCTGCCAAGCTGACCGAATTTTCGAATAGGTTTGCGAGTGTCTACTGAGTCTACTTTAATCCATGGTCGTAGATCGTTTATATGGATAATCTCCATTGGCAACTCTTCGTCTGCTGTCATGCCCATATCGCAGATGCATAACCCATCAAGAAATTCGACCATGATACAGACATGCTGACCCTCAAATGGACCGCGTAGTACAGTGGCTATCGCCCACTTGATATCTTTCCCTCGTAGGGCTGAATCGGCTAGAGCGTGATTTCTCATATTAGCACCCACATGGTTGGGAGGTATGGGCTTCGAGAGCCACAGTAATTTGTTCGTCACCATCACCACCAATAGTATGCTCGCCGCAGGCGAGACACATGTTGACTATGAGTTCTGGGACCAGAACTCTATGTACGATCCCACCAGATTTGCATTGCCAAACCTGATCTTTCAGCACAGTTTTTGTGCTCGGTTGCTTACAATTGAAGCAAGGACTTATGTGAGACATAGTTGTTCCTTTTGTCGGCGAAGCCCTAGTAGCACCCTAAAATGGCTTTATCTTTACTGGCCGCGACGATGATATTTTTGTTTTGATAGCACAAATTCCCACCCATCTTCTTGAAAAAATCTAGGTAGGTTTCGCCAGACTCTGCGACGTTTAGACCATCTATGAATTCAACATTGATCCCATATATCGTGTTGATATGACCGGGACCAATTTTTGGCCACGCTTCTGTATATGGCAGAAGTACCATTATCTCGGGGATCTGGTCTATGTCTATGAAGAGAGTCTCTGGCTCTATCCCATTTCTTTTAGCTATGCCAATTAGGAGGCATATAAGCCTTTTAGAGATTCTACATTTGGACTTGAATGAGTCTAGGTCTATATCATAGACCATTATGTTCCTGTCGAGTCCGTCTTTGATTAGTTCATATAGAGTCAAGGCTTTAGCCCCCCATAAAGTGCTTCTACTGCAAGGCTAGCAAATATGTCTGCTGAAAATGCAATCAGCCCAGACCATGCGAATATCTCACAAGGCATCTTTTTCAACTTTGATCTCCGCTAGAGGTTCGGAACCAAACCTCATTGGTGGATTGTACTGAACTCCCCAATATTCTGGCTGATCTCGGCCTTCGGCCTTCAGTCGGTCCCAAGCGAGTCTATGACGAAGCACCTGCATTATATCCCAAGCCACGCTACTTTCAGGGTATATCTTATTGCCAACCCCATAGGAGGCATTCTTCTCTAGCTCCGGGAAGATGATAGCCTTGAGGCTATCGAATAGGAACTCGGAGGACCAGTTAAATGAGCCGTTGGGCTCGCACCAGCGGTCTCTAAAGAGATTGCGTAGCTCATGAATTTGCCCATGCTTTAGGCGTGAGTAAGCCTCTAGGGCTTCACATATGACGCGAGCCTGCTCTTTATTGATGGTGAGTGTGTAATCACCGAACAGTAATGATTCTTTGGAGTTCGTCTTCTTCATATTCGTCATAGTCCTCTTCTGCTATAACCTCGAAATAGGATAGGCCACCAGTCGCTAAGTCTTCTTGAATACCTTCTGCTGGGATAAAGGAGTTACCCTCATCATCAGTAGCTTTGATGACTTTACAATCACCAAGACCGGCTTCGACTAGCTCTTTGCATTGTGCGAATAGTTCATTCAGAGTCATTTAATTCTCCTAAAATTTAGATGCATTTTGAGTTTGTAGCAATTTAACAAGTGTATCAATCGCTTCTTCGCGAGTATCGAATGTCCCCGCTTGGCAGCAGTATGATTGACTACTTCTGACTTCAATGTGACCAACTTGGCCCATGATCAGTGTCACTTCAATAATCTTCTCGTACTTTTCGTTGTCCAGACTTTCGCGTACTGAATAATGGCCAAGTTCAGACAGTATAGGATTAGAAAACCTTGAGTGCGTTATCATTTGATCCATCTTTCATTTTGCTGTACTAAAATTGAGATCCATCTGGGTATTGCCTATTTCCCTCTATGATTTCTAATTCATTAATTGCATCTTTAAGGGCCTTATTAGTGGCCGAACTGGTCATCATAACGCTCATAGACTGGCCACATGGGCCAGTGCAATAGTGGATGCGTAAAGCTTCTAATCTTTCGACAAGCGACAGCCTGTCCCACTTTTGTGGGTCTTTAATCCACAGCATGCTCGGTTCCCTCGCGTAATTCAATAATGCGAAATTCTCTTCTGTCAGCCCAAGCATCTCTCTTAAGTTTCGCCAAATACCTTTTAGCTTCTTCGAGATTCTCAAATTTATGATCCCTTCCCCATTCTAGTAAGAAAGAAGCATATGGACTAAAGGTATGCTTGTACTTATATTGAACAATAAATGGCTTGTCGATCTTTTTAGACTTTGCCCTTGATCTAGTTTCATCGGAGGCATGAAATGCCTCCTCTTTTCGATCGTTCGGGGATTTCTCCCAGTCGCTACGCGACATCTGGCTTCTCCTTGATTATCACATCCCACTCTTCTAAAGACAGTATCGTCATAGAGGGATAGTAATCTGTCTCTATGTAGAAGGCTGGCTGTCCGCTATCCAGTAGAATAGGAATTAGGTGGTAGGAGGGGTCGTCATAATATCCATCTATGCCACCACCCATCCTCTTCGCTTTTTGTTTGAAAGTAAGGCCGGTAGGCTTATGGATTAGTTTGAACTTAGGTCCTCGCATGGCTTCGCCTTTTGGCATATAGGTTCTGTAGTAAAGTAAATATCGAATTCATCTAGCGAGCAAAGCTCCCCATCGAAGTAGGCTTCTCCAATCTCCCCTCCTCCCTCGCTGGCAGATTCCTTTATCCTAGTTCCTCTGGTTAGGATCTGGTTTATTTTAGCAGCTTCTTTGTATTCGTCAAGAGTTATTCTTCTCATACCTTCATATTCGACCACTTCAGTTCCGGGCTTGTACCAACCATCCTCGCGGGCGATTAGCCCCACATAGACCACGATAGTAGCAATGCTCTGAATCTGCTGCATAAGATGTAGGATGGCATCCTCGCGAGACCCGCCTATGCCTTCAGAACTGAAGAATTGGCTCTCTGCCTTCCACCAAGTTTCACCTTTAGGTCCCTTCTCCCAAAATTGGCAAAGTTCTGGAGAAGGAGCACATTCTGGCCATTCTCTTTTACTGATCTGAAACTTCATGGGCTTCTCCTTGTTGCGGGGCGGTAGCCCCTAGTTGCTGACTGGATTAAATTTTTGGCCGATCGAGTGGTCTAAAATCAGATGGTCTCCCTCGAAGTCGTCTAGGATATTCACGTCTCCCGGCCAGACTGGAGGGAAGAGATAATAATTGCCTTTTACATAGTCCTTCGGTTTTTTTCCATTCTTTTCTAGACACGACACTCCAATCGCCCAGATTTCCTTTGGCGAGATAGTGAAATAGGCACTTCCATACTTCTCCCAAAGTTTGAAGCTTTCCTCTATCGAGGTTGACACGCCAGTCCCAATGAGTTCGGCAGAACTCACAAACTCTTCCACTACAGACGTATGAACTGGTACGAATGGGAATTGAGCAATCGTACCAGCCACACTCTTTTGGAGGCCGACTATGTAGATATCCCTGATCCTATTGATAACTAGGATAGAGAGGTCCTCAAGTTGATATGCATTGCCAATCATGTTCTCGTGCTTTTCAAAATTTTCCCATTGATCTCCGGGTAATTGGTAGCCCAAATTACAAACCGAGTGGATTCTCTTTTACCGGATTTTTCCAAAGTAAGAGCCAATAGCTCAGCATCCAAGGTTACTGGATAGCCAATATCCGTACCGTTTTCTGTATCGCTGGTCTCGGTATATTTCTCATAGCCAATTTCAACCGCAACGTCAGGATCGACATCGTTGAGGAACTCGATCAGGTCTTTCACTTTGAGTCGCATGTGGCACCTAATAGATGTAGTAATAAGGGTTCTGCTTTGTCGTCATCGTAAAAACAGTCTAGCTCCGTTAGGTTTACAGCATCGTAGATTGATGGGTATGTTTTTAGAAGCACTATCATTATAGATTGCCCCCATCGAAGGTGCTGATTTTTTATGGCACTCACCATTGTGGTAAACTTTATGAATTGTTCTAGGCTCATTTGACGCTCCCATAAGGGTCCCAACTATCGCAATCATCCATACGGGCAGACATCCCATCACATAGGTGCAACATCCAAGCTAGGCCACTTTTGGGGGCTACAGGACTCCCCCAAGCTCTCTGTCCGTGATGGGCTAGGATAGCGTGAGTGATTTCGTCTACATCAATCGACTTGACGAAATCGTCAATAGTGGCTGGCTTAGCCAAGTTCCATTTTTCAGCCGCAAGGTTCCATTGGATCGCAGATCGGCTGATGTGATGAATCTTTCGCTTGTGTGGGGCAGAGCCCCAAACTTCATAGGAGCCGTCAGGCTCATAATCCCACATCTTCCCGCAATCATGGAAGAGAGCCGCTAAAAATAACTCTCTATGGCTCATGCCGCAACCGAGTATTATATCGTTCGCTAAGCAAAGCTGAATTACTTCAGCGGTATGCCTAACCAATCCATGTTTTCCATAGTGATGCTGTTCCCTACGTGAAGAGCCTGACCATAGGTAAAACCTACCATCGCCAATGACTTCATCGGCAATGTGGCCTACTCCAAGGTCGTTGGCAGTTTTTTCAATGTACTCAAGTGATGTTTTAGGTGTCATTTTGTCCTCCTGATTCAGCTTGCTGAATCTCCCAATCATACAAGCAGTCACTGTCAAAGTCCACAATATCTTCAACTTTTATCCCGAATTTTGGCATGATCTGGAGGAATTCTGATCGAATATCGCGAGTTCCCTCTAGATCGTCCCCATCAACATCTGAACTTTCCCAGACTAGGGCGGATTTGTCCCCATCTTCCCAGAGTTCTAATCTCCTAAAGCCGGGATCGTAGAAGTCATCTCCGCAGTCCCACCATCCTTCAACTTCGAGGCGGTAGCTCATTGTCTCTCCGAAGGCTTAAAGAATACTCCGGCAATGGATACTGGGGGCGAGTAGGTCGCCGCATTATCCTTCCATCTATTCAATTCTTCCAGAGAGGCTACAATTTCTTCATAGTCTCCGGGCTTACAAATAACGGTGTGCCTGCCATCTACAGTATCGACCCGCTCAACTATCTTAAGAAGATCGGCCAAAATTAGTGATGTTCTCCAACTAGCCATTTTGTTTATTCCCTAGCTCCCAAATGTCTATCAATATCTCGGAGAGAGATCGGGCAGATCACTGGGATATCATTGTTGCCAGTTTCAATCCAATGAACCGTATAGAGGCCAATTTTCGGGTGGTAGTAGACTTTGTGACTCTCGTCATGTAAGTTACGCATTTCAGTTTGTGAAAGACTCATTCAAATAATCCATATCCGGGAGTTTTTAGATGTCTGCCCTTATCATCAAACCCATAGAAGTTGATGTCCTCATAGTCGGACACCATTGGTGTAAGCTCTAGTGCTGGATTGATCTCGTTAAGCAGAGAGATCCAGAGGAAGAAAAGACTTTCTGGTGGAGACAAATCTTCCTCTCGCCAGTCATATTTGAATCCAGAAGTATCTGGCAATATTTCTGAAATCTTATTTTCAATCTCTTGGGATAGAGATCCTTCTAGATACTCCGCATATAGACAGCCTATGTCAAAGCCTATTACTGATGGTGCGGCAAAGTGTGCCTCTCTTACATCTTGAGCCGATAGGGGCGTAGTGGCAAAGAAATAATCACATTTGCCATGGCCATCATCTGACCAATCACCGACTGGAAATCTAATCTTGTTCATATTCGACCCCTAAGAGACTATTTCTGCCGTCACAGTAAAAGTAATACCTGAATCACTTATGTTCGTTTTGACAGAGACTTCCCCTGCCTTCCGTCCATTCTTCCAGAATTCTCTTGGCTGATCGAAGCCGATCTGTTGTCGGATTTCAAACTGATCGACATTATCCATATTGCATCCTAGCTCTCTTAGGAGCATCTCTGATGCTTGATAGTACAACCTATTGATTTGTTCTACACTATCTTTCACGAAATTCATGTCTGTTTTACCTGTATCGAGCTTCATTTGGGCTCCTTTGAATAGAAACTTGCCCCATCATTATTAGTTCCCAATCTGGACCCTCTCCACCAATAAATTTGCCAAATTGAGATAGGTCAATTCTTCTACCACGAATCCATTCTGACGAAGTATGAAATGTTAGAGTGCAGTATTCAAAGTACAATGTTATCTGCCCCATAAGTAAATCTCCGGTTTCCCGTTTCGTAGGAACGTGTATTTCCTATCGTCCATCGCAATAAAGTTGGGCACCATTACTGGTTTCACGTATCCACAGAAGATTTCCCACTCGGCTGGCTTAGACGTATTGTACTCACAGAATTTGTCCTGTCTAGCCACAAACTCTGTTTTACTGGGAACTTCTGGCGGGAGAAGGTCATTGAAGATCACCTCGAACCCACCCAACTTGGCTGGGAGGATACCCATTGGACGCATGGATGCAGAGAAATCTTCACGAATTTGCTTTAGGTACTTTTTGTTATTTGGGTGGGTTATGATCTTAATGACAGATCTCCAAATATTTAAATGGTGGCCACAACTTCTTCCCACGACAGGCGGGGTCAAAAGTCTTACCATAATAAGACACAGTCCAATGTTCACGGAGACCATTAGGTTCTCTATGCTTAACCAAGGCAACAATATCCTTAGGAGGATAGCCTAGCTCAAACTCCTCACCCGCTGTAGAATAAATGTTTAGAGCCTTAAGAAGATCATCATCTGATGTGATCCCCATATGGCCAACCCTAATAATGCCCTCTTCTAGGCTTATATCCAGAAGCATGGCTACACAACTCTGACCGCAGGTCGTACTAGTTGGCTGTTTCACAAGATTCATCATATTACTCACTATACGTAGGAGGATGTCGGTATTTGTAGCCCTTAAAGAGATCGCTGGCCTCTTCTAGTGTTGGATAGAGTTTACATCCCCACATTGATCGCGTCTCTTTTTCATAAAGTGAAGACCATTTCTTTCTGGCCCCAACTATATCACAAGCCGCTTGGAAAGAATCAGCTTCAACAATTGCGATCCTATCGGGACCACTTGGGACTCCCCCCATACCAGTAGCAAGGTATCCCTCCATCCATACTTCAAACTTTGGCATGAATCGCCTCCAACTCTTTCAAATAGATAGCTTCGAAGTCTCTAAATTCATCAATAAAAGGATACTCATCAAAGCTTAAGTGCTTCGGATAAGCTCGGGCTGCGTTGAAGAATCGGCTAAATAAAAGCCCATATGGCATAGGATCAACTAGATTAATACCTATAAGGTCAGAAACTAAGCAGCCAGCACTACTTCCTCTTCCTATGCTACATAATTGTCCATCACTTCTACCCTTATTGACAAAGTCTGATACAATAAGGAAGTACCCTGAAAGGTTGGCCAACTCAATAACCTTCATTTCGTATCTGACGCGAGCGTCATACTCGGCTTTCTTGATAGGATCGAAGTTCTCTGTATGCTGAGCGAGCCCTGCTCGCACCTTGGTCCAAAGTAGCTCAACTTCCCCATCAGAGAATTTGGGGAGTTTTGGTGGAGCAGCAATTTCAAAATCTTCGAATTCATCGATGAATGCATCATAGTCTATGTTCAGTTTAAGACTAGGAGGGATTTCATCATATGCCATCATGTGGAGACCTGCGGTCTCTTCTGTAAGCTCTGAGAGCTTGATTTTCAGTCCTAAGCACCGCATGATTCGATAGAACTCTTCATCGGACTTCTCCACATAGCGGCAGTCAGGGAGCTTTCCAGTAAAAGAATAGAGGTGGGGTGAATTAGCCAAGGTGTCCCGATTAAGGCGAGCATGAATAGAGAATTCGTTCACAACAGACAATAAGTCCTTCCATCCTTGGAGGTTCTTGCAGAATGTGTAAGTCTCCCCAAAGTCGCACCCGATAATAGGCTTGATCTTGGCAGACTTACATTCCTCAATGAACTCCAGAGCGGCAGAAACATTGCCAAAGTCGCAGAGGCCCACTGCCTCATAACCTAAAGCTTTAGCCTTCTGTGCTATTTCCCGAGGCTTAGCAAAAGCCTTGTGGATGCTGTAATGGGTTCTATTGATCAGTGGAATCATGGCTTTGCCTATACGGTTCGAGTGGTGCAAGTCTTATGGCCGACGTCATGGAAGGATTTGAAATTTGGTACTTCTCCATCAGGTAGCCAAAGTTCTTCCCATGTCCCGGTGGTGTAGTACTTAACCATCCATAGAGTTTGCTTAACTAGCTTTTTGGGTTGGGCGATCTGAGGAATCGGGCCTAGATAACACCTCCA
>Ga0208975_1000975_pt1 | contig 12898 bp, 18 predicted proteins | sample GreLakmeER78MSRF_FD_187700 | JGI IMG/M metagenome (GOLD analysis project Ga0208975, IMG submission 187700) | Freshwater lentic microbial communities from great Laurentian Lakes, MI, USA - Great Lakes metaG ER78MSRF (SPAdes) | ecosystem: Environmental > Aquatic > Freshwater > Lake | place: Great... | reverse complement strand
TTGGCTGAACCACCGCACTCACACTGAGTTTCCTGTGTCTCATAATCACAGTACCTCTCAATTCTGTGTCCACTTTCGCAGACAAATTCATACATTCTTTTCATTCAATTCCTCGTAGGCTCGTTCGCTGACTTCTTTCAAAGTTTTCAGCCAAGTCAAGATGGAAAGTTCACCTTTGCGGAACTGCAAAGTCTTTTCATCAGGAATTACGCTTATATTATTGAGTGACTCTATCATATTGTCAATATCAATAGTTAAATCTTTCCAACCATCCATTCCCATCATCTCAAATCGTGATTCGTAATACTTTTGTAGTTCTGGGGTCATAATTGTCTTTCAATCCATGATAATGTTGGTTCATCCCAAATGTAGATTTTTCCATCTGTTGGGTAGGCTACTGGCGCATCCCATCTACAAGTTTCTTCATTTAAAGTCCAACTTGAATATGGTTTTGGAGGAATAAAAGCATCTCGTTGATTATCATATTTATATCCGATACCAGCATAATTTTTACGAATATTGCCGTTGTAACTAGTCTGCTTCCATTCTCCGCTAAACAAAGATTGGCAAAATGCAATTCCTTTTGCTTCGCTCTCTATTCCATTTTCAAAAAGTTCTTGATTTGCCACAACAATAATTTGTATGACAATATTTTCCTCATTGATTTGTGCAAAGTGTGCCATCAGAAGGTAATACTCCCTGAGCCTGTCCATTTATAAATTCGGTAGCCACCTGTAACTGTTACAGTTGGCGAACCTGTTGTAGATGTTGCCGCAGGGTAACTATCTGCATATCTAATAATCACGATACCAGAACCTCCAGCCCCTCCAGCTACGGCTGTACTGTTAGAGCCAGCACCTCCACCACCGCCACCTGTATTTGCCGCTCCTGCTGAACCTCCATTTGGAGAAACGCCACCAGCACCGCCACCACCAGAGCCACCACTTCCAGCACTTCCAGATGGATAACGACCACCGCCACCGCCACCAGCATAAGTAACAGAAGCACTACTTATTGAAGAAGCAGTTCCAGCTCCACCATTACCGCCTGAAGCTCCACCAGTACCACCAACCGCACTTGCGCCACCGCCACCACCACCAGAGTCAGAACCACCACCAGCACCGCCATTGTTACCTTGTCCAGCAGTTCCAGTACCAGCACTTCCTACAGCATAAGGACCACCTCCACCAGAGCCACCACTTTTGCCACTATAAAACGAACCTGTATAGCCACCACCACCACCACCACCAGTAGATGTTATTGAACTAAATACAGAATTTGATCCATTAGTTGATTGTGAACCACTAACTCCACCAGAACCGCCACCACCAACAGTAACTGTAATAGCAACTCCAGCAGTCACCGCAAAATTAGTAGCTGTTCTAAATCCTCCAGCACCACCGCCACCAGAACCTGTATATTGTGCGCCACCACCTCCACCAGCAACAACAAGATATTCAACTGTTGGAGTCACCAAAATGCTACTTGTAAGAAAGAAATTCTTAGCGGCAAACATTAAGGTGTATATCCTTGTGAAATAGAGCCATACCAATTTGTTCCATCAGCAATAAAAGTCAAAATATCCATTTTTCCAGCAGTAGCAGTAATTGTTGGTGCGCCAGCAGTTCCCCATTTAACACCTGTGAATGTTGCTGTTCCATTGCCTGTAGATGCTGCTTGTTTAAGCAAAAGAACAAATGATTTACCCGCACTTGCTGTTGGCATGGTAAATGTACAAGCAGTAGATGCAGTCAGAGTTGCGGTCTGAACTGTTCCATTTGTTAATGCTATTGTGTTTGATGTTGTAACAGTACCAATTGCGACTACAGATTCAACATAATTTGTAACTGTTGGATTTGTTAAAGTTTTATTAGTTAAAGTTTCAGAACCAGTATAAGTAACAATTGAAGCACCAGCTAATGTAGTTGCTCCTGTTCCACCATTTGCAATTGCAACAGTTCCAGTGACATTGCTTGCTGTTCCAGTTGTATTCTGGTTCAATGTAGGAATATCAGCCGCAACAATTGCTCTAAATGTTGGTACACCAGAAGACCCATTAGGTGCGGCTAAAACATAGTTGGCAGTCTTAGACGCATAAGGATTCTGAGTATCACCATAACCAGATGCCAATGAAATAGCAGGGTTATTCCCACCACTTGACGAAACTGGTGAAGTTCCAGTGACAGAAGTTACAGTACCTGTATAGGTATCATTAGAAGTGATAGTGAAGTTAGGGTAAGTACCAGTAATGCTAGTTGTACCAGCACCAGTTAATGCAACAGTCTGATCTGGTGCAGAGTTGGTAATTGTCACAGCACCAGTAGCACCTGAGACAGAGATTCCAGTGCCAGCAACAGCTGAAGTCACTCCAGTATTGTTAACAGTGATTGAACCAGCACCTTCAGTAATGGTTATACCTGTGCCATCAGTTAGCGTGTTCTTTTCCCACAAGTCAGTTGTTTCGTTGTAGATCAACACTTGACCATTGGTGGCATTCTGAGCAGACACATTGTGCAACTCATCCATCTCATAGCCGTTTTGAATCCTGACCTCAATTGAGCCTTGATTCACATGGCTACGAGTGACAACACCCACATAAACCAAATGGTTAGGAGCGTATTGTTTGGTAGATGTGTATGTACCAGCCGTAGAAGAACTCAAATACAACTGTGTACCAGCGGCAAATGCAGAAGTGTCTAACCCTGCAATGTCTCCAGCCAAAATCACATAGCCGTTATTGTTTGTTGAAATATCTGCCAAAATCAAACCAAGTGTTTGGGCAGAAGTAGTGTCCCCTGTTGCAAGAGCCTTGGTTACAGTGGCTTTGTTGCCAGAAGCACCATTGATGTAGACAACTGTTCCCTTTGTCAGCGTTGCGCCTGTCTCATTGCGAACCTGAGTAATCAGTCTTGGTGAGGAGTAAACAGCAAGATCAGCATTTGTTCCTGTTGTTGTGACTGTGACACTGGCATCAGCAGATGTAACTGTTTGTAATGTTTCTGATTGGTCAATCTTCTGCCAAACAGTACCATTAAAAATTACCCAATCTCCAATATTCCAATCTGTTATGCCATCAAGGTTAGTAGAGCCAGCCGTTGCCACCACATAGTAATAACCGCTTGAGCCTGTGCTACTGGTCAATGTAGGCGTGTTGGTAGATGCGTTCCATGTACCTTGGTATGTCAGTCCACTGCCACTGACAGTAGCCCAAGACAAAACTGAGCCATTGGTAGTTAAGAACTTTCCTGAGTTTCCTGTTTGGCTAGGAATCAGGTTATTGATTTGGGTCTGTAGGGAGGCTAGAGTATCAAGAACAGACTGAGAAGTACCGCCACCATTAGTAATGACTTTGATGCGTTCTGCAAGATCAGGAGCAACAACCTCACCAACATTGAGTTCAACGCCACTAGACAGGACAATGACAAGGCTACCATCAAAATCAATGCGAGCAGAGGTAACAGAAACACCATCAACACCATCCACTCCATCACGCCCATCTCGACCAGCGTCACCCTTATCACCCTTTGCGCCATCTCGACCTGCTTTTCCATCTTTGCCATCCCTTCCATCCTTGCCGTTGATACCATCACGACCATCTTTGATAGAAGCAACACGCTTTTCAATGGCATTGCCAACATCGTCATAACGAGAGCGAATGTCTGCCTCAATCTTTTTGAGTGCTTGGACAACTATGTCAACATTCTCGCCAATCTTGCGTTTTTGCACCTCTTTGGCTTCGGCAACAGTAGATTTAATGCCTTCAAGAACAGCCATCTGCTGTTCAGGAGTCATGTTTTTAAGGATTAGCTCCTTGGCAAGTTTTTCGACATCCATTATTCAGTACCAGTTTGAGCAGAACTTAATTGTTTTGAGAGTTGTTCAAGAAAGTCTTGTTCCATGCCAGCAACTTTGTTGTTTTTCTCTGCCATTTGCAGTTCAACAATCTTAGATTTGTTTTTGATGTCTGCTTCCTTCAACATCAACTCAGCAATCTTAACTCTCTTGTCAAACTCTTTGGAAGCCAAGTCATCTTGGTTCGGAAGATTCTTTGTGACAGCCGCCATGTTCTTGGCTTGCACTTCTTGGGGCATCAACTGTGCTTCTGTGAGCAATTTCTGTGCTTCAGCCCTGTTTTGTTCAGCCTGAGTCGTAGAAACTGCAATCTGAGCCTGTGCCGCTTGGATAGCCAACTGCTGTTGAGCCTGTTGCATCTGTTGTGCTTCAGGATTGGGTTGCATCATTTCTTCCAACTTGGCAATCAACTCCATTCTGTTGCTCAAACTGCTGTTTCCAATGATTCCTTTGAGGATAATTGGCAAAACAGGAGTCTCAGCACCCAAAGTCTGCAACAAACCAATGAATTGCTGTTGTTCGTACTCTCTGGCAATGATGCCCAAGGTGGCAGTAGGCACAAAATTCATGTCTACAGAGGGGTAACGCTCTGGGTCAAACTGCATGAACCGAAAAGCCGCCTTCTTGATGAATGGAATCAAGAAATCTTCTTGGAAATTCACCAAAGTACGCTTGTATTTCTTGATGATAGAGGCTACTGCCATCGACATACCACCACCATCCCTAGCAGATTGGCTGACCATGCCCTGAGAATCCAATGTGCCAGTGGCTTGGAGCAACATACGCTCAAATTCTTTGGCAGTGGCTAGGTTGTTGGGGTCACTTTGACCAAACTTGAATGGGTAAAGAATCTCACTGGGTGCGCCATTGGTGAGGATTGCCTTGCCCGGCTTGATCTCAAACTTCATGCCCCTTGGCAACCGTGTTGCATCCATCGCAATCATGGGGGAAGTGGTCAGTGCCAGTGAGTCTAAGTGGCTACGAGTCTGTGCATCAATGGCTTTTTGCATATTGAATGCTTTTTCCACTGTGCCACGACCCAACAAACGGTTAGGAACAGTGTCATCTTGGTATGCCAAGACGGGTCTGTCCTTCATCATATAAGGGTTTTCCTCAGCTTTGAGCAACAAACCATCGTTGGCAATTACGACAATGGCTTCAACCATGTCTGTGTAGTCTTCTGCGGCAGAGTTCTCAGGGAACAACTCAACAATCTCTTTGTTTTCTTCTAAGTTGTTCAAGTATTCACGGGGGACAAGACCGTAGTAGGTGAGCAAAAGCACCTTCTCGTCTTGGTACTGAGACACTTCTTGGGTTGGCTCAAGGTCAGTGTCTTCGTAGGTGGGCGTGATGTCTACCTTGCGGTAGATGCCTCGTTCAATACCTTCAACAACCTTGTGGATTGAGACATATTTCTCAATAGCCACGCCCATGCAGTCATCAATGGAAGTACCGTTGGGGTCAAAAAGGAAGTTCTTGGGATTGACAGGCATGATCTTGACTGCAATCCTGTCTCTTTCCATGACTCCAATTGCCGCTTGACCGGGCTGACCGGGGATAGGTCGTGTAGAGGGGATAAACTCTTTTTCAGTCTTGACAATAATCTCGCCAATGCCTGTACCGTAGATTTCAGCCATCAACTCAATCTGGTCAATGGACTTCCTGATCTTGTCTTTTTTGAAGTCTTCCATCAGTTGAGCCTTGATTAACTCAACATCAATGGGGTTGCCGTTCACATCTTGGATATTGTCTTCAATGTCAAAGAACTCGCCTTGTCCAAAGATAGCTTCCATGATCTCAGCATGACGAGTTTCAACGGCTTGCTGGGTGGCAGGGGTGACGATACGGCTACGCTCAGACTCACGGGTCTTGTCTTCAGAAGCCCATTGACCTCGGAAGATGCGTTCGTACTCTAGCCAATCAGGGAGGAAGTTGGTGTCTCGGTAATCACGCCAGCGTTGGCAATGGTCAGTGACAAAATCTGTCAATTCTTTATCAGCCTCAGTCGGCTCATAAAATTCGTTTTGTTCAAGTTTGTCTGTTGCCATTTATATCCCCGATATTACATCTAGTGGTTGCCACTCATCTTCTTGATCTTCCTCAAAGTATGTAGTGACAGCAAGTTGGTCGATGTATGACAAAGAGTCGGGTAAGTCATCGTGTACGCCTTGGGCTGGAAACATTAAGAGTTGGTCTTTGAATTCATCCCAATCTTCCTCAGAGTTCAGCACAATGCGCCCATGCTCAAACCGCCCTTGGAGACTCCAGATAATCCTGTCAGCCTTTTTCCTGTTGCCATGCGTTAAGTCAACTATGTGCGAATATACATTATTTTTTCGCATTAAGTCACTCAAATACGGCAAAACTGCGTTTTTTAACGCTCCCCTCTCAATTCCCACCGACAAAGGCCTATATTCCCTCATTTTCAGCAGAATCGTGGCGGCTGTCTCCCTGATGTCCCACCGCCCATAGGCAATCTCCTTGACAAACCATTTCCCATCGTCTGTGACCTTGACCACAGAGATAGCAGTCTGGTCTAGCCTTTTCTTGGAATTGGCGGCTTGTTTGGCAACTTCCTCAAAACCAGCCAAGTCCACAGCAATGTAGTAGCTTCCATGCTCAGGCTCTACTCCATATTTCAGCCATTCTTCTTTGAAGACATCTGAGCCAGCGTTGTCAAAGGAAGCCATGTACTCTTGCTTGAAGGCAAAGGTAGAGAGGGTTTTCTTGGCAGATTCAATCTCAGAGGGGTCGATCAGGGGGTTATCTTTGGTGGTGAAGTGCCAAGATTTCCAATCTTTGTCTTCTTCTGAGTTTCCGAGTTTAAATACGTCATAGAAAAAGTTACGACCTTTGGGAGTTCCGATGAACATTGCCCGACCTTTTTTGTCTGACAGCGAAGCTCGAATGACTTGCTCCCAAGCTTCTGGCTTGATGTCGGCAACCTCGTCAAGCACAGCATAGGTGAGTGACACTCCTCGCAGAGTATCTGGGCGATCTGCACCTCTAACATAGATTTTTGCTCCGTTTATCAGGGTGATGTCCATGTTGTTGATGTGGCTAGACTGAATAACATCTCTGCCTAACTCCATCAAAACATCCCAAATAATCTGCCTAGCCTGACCATTGGTAGGTGCAACATACAGCACAGCCGAGCCAGCAGTGCATTGCAGTCCTTCAATCAGGAGGGTAACGGCTGAGAGGCGAGACTTACCGCATCTGCGACCAGCGGCAATGACTTTGAAACGGGTTTTATCAGCAAAGACTTCTTGTTGCCAAGGGAGGAGACTGAAGTTTAGGTCGGACATTATTCGATGCTGTAGTCTGGAATTGAGAAGGGGTCTTTGTAAAACGGGGTATCTACCTTTTGTGTTGAAAGACTCCAGTTTTTGGCTTTTTCTACAGTGTCAAGTCCCATTGCATCAGGGTCTGCGCCATACTGACGCATAAAAAATTCTTTCCATGCTGTGGGATGACTTGGGTCTTTTAGCATTTTTCCTGTTTTGGTAGACGATGGGAAGTGAGGTTTGCCGTCATAAGGGCTGATGGTTTCTTTTATCCCTGCTTTCCATGCTCCCCTGTAGTCATAGTCAGGAGATTGAAGAATCATCTCTGTAACTCGTTGGTTGTCCAACTTTTCTACAGGCAGTTTTTGTTCAGCGGCTATGTCTGATTTGATAGAGTTAAACAGTTGAGTTCCTTGTAACCAACTGCGAAACTGCTGTTCTTCCTCTGGTTTTAGTGTAGTAGGACTCCAAGGAGTCGCAGAAAATTTTTGGTATTCATTTAGCCAATCAGTCATCTTTAACCTCTACATCTTCTGCTTCTAGGACAGGGTTTTCCCCAATACTGACACCACCTATGCCTGAGATGGTGATGTTGACTGCGGAGCGTTGTTTTCCTTCTTTTTCAAACAAGGAGACAGGAAGCATTCTGTCCATACAGAGTTTGAGTGCCGCCATTTGAGCAGGGTGTTCGTCATTCATGGCAATCTCAACTGCTTTGATGACGACATTAGAACCAGCACTGTTTATCAGGAGTTCTTTGAGTTCTTTGATTTTCTGTTGTTCAGTCTTGGGTAAGACGAGAGCCGCAGGGTTGTCTGCGTATTTGGATAAGGTCATCTTGCCTGAACCACGGGGTCTGCCCTTTTTCTTCAGGTTATCAGGAAGTGCATCTACAGCGTTCATCTTTTGTCCAATTTAAGGAAGAAGGTTGTTGGTGGCTCCCATGAGGCAGGGTTGGGCGCAATCCAACAACGAAAAACTCCCACGGAGCCAAACCGTTTCCACCAACACGGCTGGAGACTAAAGCGAGCGGAGCGATTCTGGAGCGTCCTCCATCAGTTCGCTTACCATTTGCCATAATCTCCATGCGTCTTGGAAGTTAGTACACACTTTACACGAGAATTGTTTTCTTGTATAGTCTTGTCAAGTCTGATTGCGCCAGACTATGAGCCTTTTAGCGGTGGTACAGCCTCTGAGCATTCAGGGGGCGCAACTGTACTACCTCTAAAGGGCTTTTTTCATGGCAATTTACAGTAAGACAGGGATGGCGGCAGTTAAGCAACAACGCAAGTCCAGAGCCACCAAAGCAAAAAAAACCTTAGCAAAACTAGCAGAATCCAGCCCTGTGATTCAGGCACTTATCAATAAGAAGGCTTCTCAGATAGCTTGGGCTATGCAGAAGAAGTCTCCCAAGAAGAAAGTCCAATTTGCGCCACCTCCTGTTTATTTCTTTGGGATGGGGAAAGACTTCTATAAGACTCGGGAATGGCGAGAGGTCAGATACAAGGCATTGGTGAAGTTTGGCAAGAAGTGTCAGGCTTGTGGGGAGAGTGGTGGCTTCATTCATGTTGACCACATAAAACCCAGATCACGCTTTCCAGCATTAGAGTTAGACATTGAGAACTTGCAAGTGTTGTGTGAGGCGTGTAACATTGGTAAATCCAACACGGATACAACAGATTGGCGTGATAAGTAAAGGGATGTCGGGTGTGGCAGTCGCACCCTCAAAGGCATGAGATATACGGTTGCCCAACAAGACCCGAAAGGGAAGTCAAGGGCGGTGGCTATAAAGCGGTACGCACTGGAAACAGTAATACGACCTGATGCCCCATAGAGTCAGCTTAACTCTATACGCTATACGACACCCACCCTAGTCAAGGGATTCTCAAGACCATGAGGATTGCTACGACTGCCTTGCTACGCCTATACAAACCCTCTCCTTTTTTTCCACCAAACATACTTGTTTGCGTCTTACGCTAAACATTGCTTTTTAAGTGCGCAGGAGGGTTCACAAATATTTACAACTCACACACACCCCCTCCCCCCCATCAAAGTGAGCACTCACTTACAAGTAAGCAACCACTAACCTACCCAGTAAGCACTTACTCACTTAATGGTTAGCAAGCACTAACATATGTGTTGGATTATTTCCACAAAGCAAGCGCTTGGTTGGTAGATAGGGGCGATGTACCATAATGCGGAACCTTTCACAATGCGAAATATATTGCACTGCACAACAAACTGAAAACTATTGATAACACATTATTGATAGGATATTTATATGGGCTAAGATGGTGCAGAGTGAACACTAACAACACTGATTTGGTGCAGAGTGTTTACTAACATCACCCTTTTGGTGCACTCTGTTAGTGAGCACTTTCATTCTATGTGCGGTGCTGGCTGAAAGCCTAGAATTGGCATGGTATGTGCATTAGTAAAATGCCCACAGTCGGGCAGTCACTTAGAGAGGCGTTGATAATGACACACACACAGACTAGAGAGCAGTGGCTCTCTCAAGCAACCACAGAGCTTAGAAGCCTGTTTAAACAGCATGGCGTTGACCTACCCTTGGAGGTTCGTGCATCTTGTGGCTTCCCTTCAAAATCAGCCCTTGCGGCAAAGAACCGAAGAATTGGCGAGTGCTGGTCTGCTCGGGCTTCGGCTGACAAACACGCAGAGATTTTCATTTCACCCACAATCAGCGACAGTCTGCGGGTTTTGGACATACTGGCTCACGAACTGGTTCACGCTTGTCACCCAAACGACGGGCATGGCTCAAAATTCGGTAAAACTGCCCGTGCCATTGGTTTAGAGGGTAAATTGACCGCCACACATGCGGGCGATGCGTTTAAACAGTGGGCAGAGCCTGTACTGGCTCGGCTCGGTGCTTACCCTCACGCTGACCTTATCCCTTCAAATGCTCAAAAGAAACAAAGCACCCGTATGCTCAAATGCGTTTGCCGTGACTGTGGTTACACGGTTCGGGTTGCTGGCAAATGGCTGACTGAGATGGGCGCACCTCACTGCCCTGACCATGGCGAAATGGATAGCGTTTAAACAGTTTAGCCTGAGCCAGTGTGACAGACTGGCTTGGGGTGCATTGTCACCAATTCTATAAACTTTGAAAGGCTTTGAAATGTCAGACTATTCTCAACAAGATAAACTTTTATATGCGGCTCTTGAATTGTCTAAAGGCTCATACGGTGGCTTTGCGGCTCACATTGGTGAGGCAATGATTCGAGCAGATAAAACTAACAGCGAAAAACTGCATGAGGCATTTTTCGACCTATTCGAAACAGCATGGCTTAACTGCCCAGCCTATCGGGTCAACCTCATTGCCGAAAGCGTTTAAACACCATGGATAAAATAGATTCTATCGTGCTCGGTGTATGCGGCTTTGCCGCCATTGTGTTATCTCTAATTCTGATAATTGAAAGGCTTTGATTATGACCACCGAAACAACAACTGACCTCGAAATCACTGTAACCACCATCGGCACAATTGATAAGGGTTGCGATGGGTCTCAACAATATATTTTGTTGCAATGTTTAAACGATTATTTAAGTGAAAATGACGCATGGGCATATCTTCACCCATTGGTTTATCGTGACACTAATGACGCTGGCGCATACTTTTGCCACATTGTCGAGACAATCCAAAAGTCTGACAATGAGGTTATTTGTATCGTTCACCACGAATTCAATAATTAGAGCGTTTAAACAGAGTCCAAACCATTGGGGATATTGTCCCCTTTGGCTTGCATTTTCACAATGTAAGGGCTTACAAGGGCTTTCCTTGTGTTTTTTGAATAGGTGTCAATCATGATTGCAATTCACACAAAATATATACCAGCGACCAATTCCAAAGGTTCACGCATAAAAGCCTATACAGTAGGATGCGGCGACATTAAGGGCTTTCAAGCCACTATTTCATACCCGCATGAATATTCATATGAGGTTTGCCATTTCCAAGCAGTTAAGGCATTGGTCGAAAAGCACCAATTAGACTGGGATTTAACTGATATGCGCTTTGGTGACAGTGCCGATGGCAAAGGCTATACATTCTGTTTCGACAATTCAAAGGTGTCAGAATGAAGTACACAATTAAACATGGTGCAATTGCCGCTTGCCAATATGTAATTTTCCCTGATGGCAAACAATTATCTATCTCTGATTGTCCCGATGAGCCTAATTTAAAGAATTTACCCTTAGAGGTCAAAGCCGCTCTTAATCGTCAATTTGGCATTGTTTTATCTTTACCTTATGGGATGAGGCAATCATTTATTGATAACTCGATTCCTTTTGAAATAGAGGTGTCAGAATGAATTACATTGAAACCCAACTATTCAGGGCTTTGCCTTACCCTTTGAATCACTCTAATGCAGTAGATGAAAAAAACGGGCAAATAATGCTAAAAATACAAACAAGTAGGGGTGAAACCAATTGGTTAAATATTGACCCTTATCAAATGCGGGAAATTGAGCAAATCCTAAATAAATCAGAGGTGGCGCTTTGATTTACGCCACAATTGCTCTAATTTTGAAAATAATTCTCAGAAAATGAAAGGTGTTAAAAATGGAGAAGTTTTTTTGTTTGGCAAGTGATGGATTGATTCATTTTATTGGTCAATTTGAGACATGGGAACAAGCTGAAATTGATGCAGAAAAATATTATGATGTAATTTGGTTAATGGGTGAATCTGTTGCAAAAAGCTGTTTGGATACTATTTCAAAGCATATAAGTTAGTGACCACTAACATTCAGCCGCCTTCGGGCGGTTTTTTATTGCCCATTTTTTAGCCCTTGCAATCCCAACAATGTAGGGTATTGAGGGCTTACCAAAAACAACGCCTAAAAAGTGCCTTTTAAGCCTTCCTAGCCATATTTTTTAGCCCTAGAGTTCGTCAGCGTGTTCATCATCCACAAATAAACAGATTCCAACATGGTTCAAATCAAAGTCAGGGCGCAAACCCACACGCCAAAAATGCGCCGCCCATCGTATGCTTATGCGAGCACCTTCAGCCACTGAACCACCGCCAATGTGTTTCAGTGCTTCCTTTTCCTTGTCAGTGTAGAAAACGACTTGTCCCTTGGTGTTAGGGGGTTGACTTCTGTTTTTCAATGCCATTGAGGGTGTGCCTTAAATATTCTGCGATTAGTAGAGCTTCAGCCTTGTTTATGTCCTTTTTGCGCTTTAATTTGGCTTCAGGCCAAAGGTATCGTGCCATGTCTAGGCTTTCGCTTTTGTCTGCTGTCAGATGAAAATGCTTTTTCCACTTCTGAGGGGTGACAAGGTGAACAGGGTAACGGGTTAACTCACATACTGCCGAAATAACCCCTACTGCACGACCAAAATTCCAAACGCTTACAACTCCTTGTTTTGGCATACTATGGACATTTTCTAAACATATCTCCGCCCCTTCTTTTGGGTCAATGATTGACAATAATCTAGACTTAAAGACCAATGCCAATATGTGCTTGTCCTTATGTTCAATGTCAAAAGAGGCTACATAGTTGCCGTAGTCATCTACTGCACCTATTGCGCCGCTTGCCATTCCGGGGTCACAACCTATCCACAATGTCATTTTTTGCTTTCATAATGTCTGTTAAGTCCCTGCTGATATTCCTCCAAATGCCTGTTGGGTGAGTCTCCAACTCCTTTGCCCGATGCCATGCGTGTGCTTTCCATCCATTCGTTGATGCTAGTTTCACTAAATGCTGGAGTGTGGACAGGTAAGTGTCTAACACAATCCCCTGTTTG